>ENA-OQAX01000342-OQAX01000342.1-human-gut-metagenome-genome-assembly--contig:-NODE-342-length-11106-cov-2.370799_pt1 | contig 11106 bp, 15 predicted proteins | sample MGYA00242741_ERZ504539 | MGnify/ENA primary metagenome ERZ504539 (study PRJEB26092, sample SAMD00036277) | human gut metagenome | host: Homo sapiens | study: EMG produced TPA metagenomics assembly of... | reverse complement strand
CTGTTCGCCGATTAAAGCGGCACGCGAGCTGGGTTCAGAACGTCGTGAGACAGTTTGGTCTCTATCCTCTGCGCTCGTTGGAATCCTGAGGAGGCCTGCCCATAGTACGAGAGGACCTGGGTGGACGGACCTCTGGTATGCCGGTTGTCGCGCCAGCGGCATGGCCGGTTGGCTACGTTCGGGAGGGATAACCGCTGAAAGCATCTAAGCGGGAAGCCTGCTCCAAGATTAGGATTCCTTGACGCTCCCCGGAGCGTTTGTAGCCCGCATGTTGAACACGTGTTCGATAGGCCGGAGGTGGAAGCCCCGCGAGGGGTGGAGCCGACCGGTACTAACGGGCGAACGCGGCACACTCTTTCCGATTCCCTTGTTTGGGGGTCGGGTCTCGTCCTGTGGTGGTTTCTTTCGTTGGATGGCAAGGAGCATTGTTTCTTGTGGTCACGATGACGATACCGGTGAAGCGTTTGGTTGTTCGCGTCCGTTGTCCGGTTCCCGGACCGCCACGACCGGAATCGTGGCGTGGTTCCGGTTCTGCCGGCCGCCGGTTCTTCCGGTTGGCCGTTGTATTGGTTTTGCGGTGGTCATGGCCCAGGTGAGACGCCCGGTCCCTTTCCGAACCCGGAAGCTAAGGCCTGGTCGCGGCGATGGTACTGCACTCGAGAGGGTGTGGGAGAGTAGCACGCCGCCGCATTCAACGTCGGGGTTCCCGTCGAGCGTGACGCTCCGGGAACCCCCCTTTTCTTGTCTTTTGGTTCGTGTTTCCCGCGGCGCGCGGGAGGCTCCCAATCCACAACACCCTTGCATCGCATGGTCCGTCAGCGTGACTGTTAGTAATGATGTGATGAGGCTCACGCGTTACGTCCGCGCGGGTTCCAGAGAATCACGTTACGATGGAAAACGGCAGAAGCCCGATAATTGACAATCAGCGAAAGGACCGATGATGACTCTCCTGCAGCATGAACTGACCGATTTTAAGGTGAACGCGTTCCAGAACAACGAGTTCCATGAGGTGACCAAGGCTGATGTGCTCGGCCACTGGTCCCTGTTCTTCTTCTACCCGGCTGATTTCACCTTCGTGTGCCCCACTGAACTTGAGGATCTGGCCCGCAACTACGCCAAGTTCAAGGAAATTGGATGCGAGGTCTACTCTGTCTCCTGCGACACCCACTTCGTGCACAAGGCATGGCATGACGCCAATGAAAAGATCGCCAAGATCAATATCCGATGCTTGCCGACCCGACCGCTCTATTGGCCAAGGATCTCGACACCTACAACGAAGTCGATGGCATGGCCGAACGCGGTGACTTCATCGTGAGTCCCGAAGGCAAGGTCGTGGCTTATGAAGTCATCTCTTCCAATGTGGGCCGCAATGCCGAAGAACTGCTACGCCGTGTGCAAGCTTCTCAGTTCGTCCACGAACATGGCGATCAGGTTTGCCCTGCCAACTGGACTCCAGGCGAGGACACTATTGAACCTAGCCTTGATCTTGTTGGTCAACTATGATCGTCGCTTGACGGACGGCTTGTCAAGCTAATCCGACGGGGTGCCCAGGAGAATCCTCCGGGCACCTCCTGAATAGCCAGATCAAGGCACGAAGGGAGTCGTTATGTCTCGAAATGATTTGTACGATGTCATAGTCATCGGCGGCGGTCCCGCTGGTCTGACGGCGGGATTGTATTTGGCCCGTGCCCGATATCGCGTACTGATTCTCGAGAAAGATGATTTTGGCGGACAGATCACCATCACCAATGAGGTGGTCAACTATCCGGGCGTTGGCCGCACCACTGGCCGTGCGCTTACCCAGACCATGCGTCAACAGGCGCAGGATTTCGGCGCTGAATTCCTTTCCGCCGAAGCCATCGGCCTCGACGTGCATGGCGATGTCAAAACCGTGCATACTTCGCGCGGCGACTTGAAAGCTTTTGGTATTCTCATCGCCACCGGTGCCAGCCCACGCAAACTAGGGTTCGAAGGGGAGTCCGAATATGCTGGCCGCGGTGTGGCCTACTGCGCCACCTGCGATGGCGAGTTCTTTGCCGGCAAGGAAGTACTGGTGGTCGGCGGAGGGTTCGCAGCAGCCGAGGAATCCGTGTTTCTGACCACATACGCCTCCAAAGTTACCGTTCTCGTACGGGAACAGGACTTCACTTGCGACGCTGCGGTGGCCGCCGCAGCAAAAAACAATCCGAAAATCGACGTGCGTTACCAGGTCGAGCTGCAAGGTGTCACTGCCGGGCAAGGTGGTTTACGTGAAGCTTCGATCCTAAACCGGGCCACTGGCCAGACCGAAACGTGGAAACCTGTTGATGGCGGCACGTTCGGCGTGTTCGTGTTCGCCGGATATGTGCCCGCCACGGATTTGGTGCGCGGCGTGGTGGAGCTGGACGATTATGGTTACGTGGTCACGCACGGCTATCTCGAAACCTCGGTGCCGGGCGTGTATGCAGCCGGTGATCTGCGGGCCAAGAACCTGCGGCAAGTGGTTACTGCCACCGCCGATGGCGCTATTGCCGCAGTGGAGTTGGAACGGTACGCCAAGCGGATGAGCGAGAAAACCGGTTTGACGCCACAGCGCCCGGTCTCTTGCGTCTACGAGCAGTCCACAACGAAGACAGATGCTGCCTCGTTGGACGCTACAGCGCCTACACCTACGCCTGCGCCCGCCACCAAACGCAACGCCGATGCCGCGGCGAACGCCGTTAGGAAGCCCGGCGAATTGTTCTCCGACGCACCAGACAGCAGCTCAACGTGGTCTTTGGCCGCATGTCTCGGCCGGTCACGCTTGCTCTGGAACTGGACGATACGCCGCTGTCCACGGAACTGCGGGGATTCATCGATGCGTTGGTCGCGCTGTCCGGTGGCAAGCTGAAATCGACGGTGGATGATGGTGAGTACGAGAAGGATGATACGGGTCGTGCGGTATTCGACGTCGACAGCGTGCTGCCGGCAGCGCGTCCATGCGTGCGCATGGTGGTGGATGGCGAGCCGACTGGTCTCGCCTTCCATGGCGTGCCTTCCGGTCATGAATTTAATTCGTTCGTGTTGGGCCTGTACAACGTGGCTGGTCCTGGTCAGCCGTTGGGCGATGATCTGATCGAACGGGCAAAGTCCATTGCAAGCCCGCTGAGTATCATGATTCTCGTCTCGCTCACCTGCACGATGTGCCCGGAGACAGTGCTCGCCTCCCACGCCTCGCCTCGCTAAACCCTGCCGTGCACGCCGAGGCCTACGACGTTTCGCATTTTCCTGAGCTTAAGGACCAATACGGCGCAATGAGCGTGCCCTGCATCGTCATCAACCGTGGTGGCGAGCAGACCGTCGAATTCGGCAAGAAGAGCATTCCTCAGATGCTTGATCTCATCGGCGCGTGACAAGCGTGTGACAAACGGTGATAAGCGCGTGAGCACGCTTCGGCCCACGGGATTCCGTCGCCTGATTCTGTGAACCGAATGCCACGCGATGACGAATATGCCCGGAATCAGGTTTCGGCTTGATTCCGGGCATATTTATATGCGATGGCGCAGGCACCCAGTTCATGGGATTATCCGCTGTAATCCCACGAACTAGGAACCACGAACCTATGGGGGACTAGGCGACGGCGACGCGCTTGCCTGCGGCCTTGACCAGCGAAATACTGATCAGCGCGATTATGAACAGCACGATGAGTACCGGAATCAACGCGGCATAACGGTGCGCCTGATCGGGGGCGTGCGTGACGACGAACGACGCCAGTTGATTGCCGGACAAGCCGGCGAATGCCCAGGCGCTCAAGGTCAGCCCCATGCGTGGTGGATACGGTTTTCGTGCCGAAGTGCTGATCGAGCAGTACCGGCAGGGTGGAGAAGCCGCCGCCGTATCCGGCGTTGACGAGGAACAGCATCATCAACACGGCCCACAACAAAGCGCGGTCGATACTGTTAGTGCAAACCTGCAGCAGGCATACGGCGATCGATATCACGAAAATCACCTGATATACGGTTTCGCGGCGCTTGAGGTGATCGGACAGCGTGGAGAAGCCCACGCGGCCGGCGGTGTTGAACACGGAATCCACGGCGAGCACCAAACCGATAATGCCGGAAATGGCGGCCGCGAACGCGCTCGGGCTTAGCGGAGCGTACTGCGGGAACGCCTTCAGCACATCATGCAGGATGTCTTTCTCTTGGCTGATAAGAGCTAGACCACAGGTGATGTTGATGTAGAAGGCGAGCCAGATGCCCCAGAACACGGGTTTCTTAAGAATCGAGACGCGGCTGACATAGGAGGTCGCGGGATCATAGACCCAGCCGGCGGGGCGGCGTATGAGCAGGAATCCCACGAGCATCATTATCGCGTAAACCACGGCGAGCGTATAGAACATGTTCACCAGGCCGATCGAGCCGATCAGGTATTCCATCACCGGACTGGCAATGGCTTTGGCCAAGCCGAAACCGGCGACTGCGATACCGGTGGCGAGGCCCTTGTTGTCGGCGAACCACAGCATCAGGTTCTTGACCGGGGTCAGGTAGCCGATGCCCAGGCCGACACCCATGATCGCGCCGTAGCAGATGAACACGCCGGGCAGGAATCCCAAGGCGATGCTCACGCCCGTACCGGCGAAACCGACCACAAAGCAGACCATTGAGATAAGAGCAGATTTCTTGATGTTTTTCTCAACCATCGGCCCGGCGAATGCAGCGGACATGCCGAGAAAGAAGATGGCGAGAGAGAAGCCCCATTCCACGGAGGCGGGGCTGGCGTGAAGCTGGTCCGCGATCAACTGCTTGAACACGCTCCAGCAATAGACGGTGCCGATTGGGATATGGATCAATAGTGCGGGGATGATTGCGCTGGTCCAACGATTCTTGGTAAACCTTGCCATGTATAGGCGAATCCTTTCGCAACTGGCGTACGATGACCTGCCGGTTGGAACAAGAGGAGTTTCGTCGAGGAAACGGATGCACACCACATGTACTGCGAACAATTCGCTGAACATCTTTGGTGTTGTTTTCATCGGCGCCGCTGGTTCTTGTCGACGCCGACAAACAGCACTATAACGCCGTTACGGTGATTCCGTGGCCGATTATCGTGGGTTGCGACCGTGAGCTTATTCACATCGAAAACGGTTATGGAATGGTATCAATGTGAGTAAACTTGTGCTGCTGAACCATGAAAGCCTGACGGTTGAGTTTACAAGCGAGGCATCCCGACCTCAGATTGACGATGAGCTCGTGGACAACGTGGTGGCGTTGGCCAATACCGAAAAACGGGTCGTTGTACCTTGGCATCGAAGACAATGGCACGGTAACCGGTGTTAGCGGGGAACATCGCAGCGTTCACGGGCTGGCGGTGTTTATCTTCTTCAGCAAGACGGTGCCGCAGGTCGCGTGGTGCGTGCTGAAATCATCCATGCGGACAACGGGTTGCCGGTGGCGTGTATCGAGGCAGACCGCAACTTGCAGATTGTGTCCAGTATCCAGGGGGCGGGACAGCGCCGTCTGAAGGCGGATGGACGCCGAGGTGGTGCCGCTGTTCCCGAGCCGGTTCGTCAGTCGCCTATCCCAGTTGCGCAACTACGACTACAGCGCCCAGCCCGCGCGGAATCACGATTGGACGACTGGGATCCTGTCGCGTGCGAACGGTTGCGCGACAGGATTCGTCTCACCAATTCCGGCGATACATTGCTGCTGTTAGATGACGATGACCTCGACCATGCGTTGTTGATGGTGGTGGACGGTCCCTACGGTCCGCAACCATCGCTTGCCGGAGTGCTGACCATCGGCAAGGTGGATGCGATCCGACGTTCCATGCCCATGCATCGGAAGTGTTTCAAGTGATGAAAGGGGCGTCTTTGGCCGTCAACGCCGAGCCCTTCGCGGATGCCGTTGGTTGATATGTTCTCGCACATCAACGCATTGAAGCCTTGGAATCCGAATCACGAAATCATGAGCGGTCTGGTTCATGTCAATCTGCCTGATTTTGACCGTCAGGCGTTCCGTGAGGCAATGGCCAATGCGTTCTGCGATCCTTCGTCGCCATTGAGCAATGGCATTGTCGGGAAAGTTGGACGAAGTCGGCGAAGCGGATAGGTGGATTTGGGGAACGGCTGGGGCATATATGGGAACGCCTCGGCTGCTGGACCGGTTCATCACAGCAGCGAGCGTTTGATAAAGACTTAAATCTTACTTGCTGAAACCTTCTTGAACAAGGTGTCGGTGGCGCCCTGTCCAACGGCATCGTCGGCTTCACCGCCATTGCCGCGGGCATGACCGGTGACGCGACCGCCGCCGACATGACCGCCGCGAACATCCACACCTTCGAAGTCTGCGCCTTCTATGTGCCGCTCGACCTGATCGTGCTCAGCCTGCTGGTGTTCATGTTCAAGGTGAAGATCAACGAGAAGATGCACGCCGAAATCGTCGAGCAGCTCGAAGCCAAGCTCGCGGCCGGTGAGATCCCCGACGAGGAAGTCAAGACGGTCGAGACGGTTGAAGCGTCAACGAGAAGGCCAAGATTCTGACCGAATAAATAACCAATACTTGCCACTCCTTCCTTTCTCTCTGATGGAGGCCCCAATTTCGATTGGGGCCTCCATTGGTATATGCACTGTTTTATAGCCGTTCAAAGTTTGTCAAATGAACAAAACGACCGATGTCCCGGAGCATAATGCAACCAATGTTGTTTCGTTTTTTCGCTCAAGGCATATCTTGCCATGTTCCGAGGTGAACCATGTATTTTGGCGAATGACCAATCGAAGAATCGAATTAGATTTCATTGTTTCGGATGAGAAGGTCCCAGCTTCACAGGGGGTATTAATGACATTCATCTCACGGGCGGCGCGCTATGTGCTCAGAAAGCGAGTGCGCACCGCAGTGCTGTTCATTGTGCTGACCATCATAACGGCGAGTATGCTGTCCGCAACCGCAGTTTCTCGGGCAGCGCAACATGAGGCCGGACAGATTGAGAAACAGGCGGTCGGCGGATTCGTGCTGGCCAGTAACCTGCAAGGCAGCATGCTGACACCTCGCGGAGGCGGAATGGTTCGTCCCGCTGATGTGCAACGAATCTCGAAGCTGTCCGGTGTTGACTCGTACATGGTCAGGCAGAACGCCACCGCCGATCTCGTGGGAGCCAGCGTGGTGAAGGTCCCCGGCGGCGATGATTACGATGCGGAGAAAGAACAGCAGTTCGGCAATACGGCCAACGTCATAGGCACAAACGATTCGTCAAAACTCAATGTGTTCACGTCGCACACGCTCGGCATGGTCGACGGACGCCATCTCAAGGCATCCGATAAGCATATGTCGATGGTCCATGAGGATCTCGCCAAAAACCAATGGGCTTAAAGTCGGCGATACCCTCACGCTCAAAGCCAATCCATATGATGCCGACAATGAGTCGCATTCGACGGCAACCGTCAAAAACCACCATCGTTGGAATATTCAAAAGGAGACAGCGACAGAAAGGTATCCAGCCGCGCGGAACTCACCTCCAACACTGTGTACACCGATTTGGACACTACAAGTACTCTGTACCAGTACAAGGCCGGCAAGGAAATATATCAGGATGCCACTTTCGTTCTGGACAAGGGTGTCGACGTGGAGAAAACCATGGAAGCGGCGAAGAAGCTTCCAGTGGATTGGAACAACTACCAGATCACACGCAATGACCAATATACGTCGAGCATGCTGAATGCCGCCCCGAGGTGTGCGTTCCATGATGCTCGGCGCTTTGATCGGCGTGACCATTTCGGCCGTGATAGTTCTCAGTCTCATGCTCTTACTGTGGATGAACGACCGACGTCAGGAGATGGGCGTACTGGTGTCCCTTGGCATCGGCAAGCCATCCCTGATCGCCCAATATCTAACCGAGATGATTCTGATCGGTCTGCCGTCCCTGGTCCTCGGATGGTTGTGCGCACGAGGAGTGGCCCAATGGTTGGCACTTCGGCCCTCCGTTCCGTGAACGCCTCCGCGGCGAAGGAGCTGAGCAGCATGGGACAGGTTGGCGGCGATCTCGAATCCAATATGTCGGTTCGTACCTTGGATTCGCTCACGGTATCGATCGACACGACTGCCGTACTGTATGTGTCGCTCGGCCTGCTGGCGGTGATGCTGGTATGCGTCGCCATATCGTGCATACCGATGCTGCGCAAGTCGCCGCGAAGCCTGTCGGAGCTCCGATGACGGGCATGAACGTGTGGAATCGTGCCACGCTGGCAATCGTGCGTAAACCGGTACGCAGCGGAATCATCGGACTGCTGATGCTGATGGTTTTCACCAGTCTTGTGGCTCAGGTTGGAGTGTCAACGGCACTTCAGAAAATGTCCGACGATATCGGCAGAAGCATGGGAATAGGTTTTACCGTCGACACAGGCGAGAATCCTGCAAGTCTAAAGGAAGCGAGCCGGTTCTCGCGCATCCCCGGCGTAGGAAAAACCGTTTACGAGCGTAAGACCTTGGCAGGGGTGGATGGAGCGCATCCGGTTGTCCCCGAACATGGTCCTCGACTGGATTCCGGCCTATCCACGCAGGTCAGCGTGCTGGGCACCACTGACTCCTCGTTGTCCGAAGAGTTCCAAAGCGGTCTGTACCGGTTGGAACAAGGACACCACATTTCAGGTAATGGCCGGAACGTACTGATTCACCGGGATTTCGCACGTGAGAATGGACTATCGGTGGGATCGACCTTCCGACTCAGTCAGGAAGGCCGCGATTCCACCGTTCGCGTGGCCGGAATCTTCTCTGGCAATGTACAGGCACAGAGCCCTATGCCATCGGACGCATCGGAGAATCTTATCTATGCGGGTGCCCAGTGGTTTCCGCGCTGACTGGAGAGGAACGGTCGGCACGATCCGGTGTCTTTCGGATAATCCGCAGGCCCTCTCCGCCGCAGTGGCCCAAGCGAAAAAAATCGCTGGAAGCAAGTATGGTGTCATCGATGACTCGGCGCGGCTTTCTGGTGTGCTGCAGTCGGTGGAAACGGTGCGCGATCTGGTTCGTATGGCGCTGTTGTCCGTTTGCTTGGCTGATGTGTTGGTACTGGGCATGGCGCTTGTCTTCTGGATCCGCTCACGTATTCATGAGATAGGCACCCTTCTGGCTCTCGGCATCGGCAAGATGCAGATTATCGCCCAGTTCGCAATCGAAACCGGTCTCATGGCTGTGGTCGCAGCCCTGTGCTCGCTGGGCACGGGCTCCCTATTGTCTGGATACGTGTCCTCGCTTCTGCTGCACGATTCTGGAGTCGCGCCTCTTGAATCATTGCAGGTGGAAGCTCTGCCGCCAGAACAGACGCTGCTCATCCTGCTGCTCGGATGCGCGGTCATCGCGATTGCGCTTGCCGTGTCGTGCGCCGCAGTGCTGGCCAAATCCCCGAAATCCATTCTTTCCTCTATGCGTTAGGAGATATTAATCATGACTATCTGTCTGCAATTGGACCATGTCAATTACTCATATGGCGCGGCAAAGATCCGCGTTCTTTCGGACGTGAACGCTGATTTCGAATCCGGAAAGATGTATGCGATAACCGGTCCATCGGGAGCGGGAAAGAGCACACTGCTGTCCCTGTTGGCCGGTCTGGATGCCCCCTCTGATGGAGTGGTCCGTTTCGAGGGTGAAGATATAGCTACGACGGGTTATTCAAAGCACCGTCGCGAGCACGTGTCCTTGGTGTTCCAGGACCTAATCTGATCGACTATCTCACCCCCGAAGAGAATCTGCGCCTGGTCAATCCCAAGGCCGATATGAAGATCCTCGAGGATCTGGGGCTGAGCCGTGAGGAATCGAAGCGCAACATCATGCACCTGTCGGGCGGACAACGTCAGCGAGTGGCGGTCGGCCGCGCCCTAGTGGCGCCCGGCCGCGCGATTCTGGCGGATGAACCGACCGGCAGCCTGGATCCGGAAATGACTGATGAAGTGATTGATCTTTTGCGGCATGCCGCTCATCAACTCGGTAAATGTGTCATTGTGGTGACGCATTCCAAACGTGTCGCCGATTCCGCCGATGCCGTTTACACCCTCAGACATAAGAAGCTAGCCAAGGCATAGCTCGCTCGCACAGACCACGTCTTCCGTCGTGGCCGGCAAGAACCGCGCCAATGCCCCTTCCGCCATCGTCCTCGGCTGCGAAACGGGTTCGGGATTGCGTCGTGGGATCGGTGACGTTTTTGGGACTCGTCACCGATCCCACGCGCCCATGCCGACCCCCGTCCTGATTCGCACTCGTCCCGATCGGACCACACGCCCGTCCGGCATCGACAGAAGTAAGAACGGCCGGGACATGACCCAGGAAAGAAAACGAACCCGCCTCATCGAAAAGGACCAAAAATGACCGCACGACACATCGACGCCACGGACAAGACGGACGGTTCCATGATTCGGACGTCGCGTCCGACGAGGTCACGGGAGCGATAATCGCCATCGAAGGTCCGAAGAGCCTCCAACTGTCCGACGCCACGGCGATCGTCGCGCGTGCAGAAGCGCCTCACCGACAAGGTCGAAATCATATGGGGCCTGAATTTCACCGACGAGGACGTCCTGCGCGCCACCGTACTGCTCGCGACGCCAAGGAAATAACAGCTGTCTTTCGTCAAATAAATCTGCGTGTCGTCACCAGTTAATCTGAACACCATCGGCGTTCAAAATGGACACCGTCACCGGCGGCCGGGTTGGTTCCGCTCTTTTCGTTTATTTCATCAGGGAGTGGCTGTTGCGGTATGACTCGCCACGGAACCTGACGATCCTTCCGTGGTGCACGATGCGGTCGATGACCGCGGCGGCATGTCGCCGTCTCCGAACACCTCGCCCCACCGTCCGAACTCCAGGTTCGTGGTGAACACCACGCTCCGCTTCTCGTAGGAATCCGCGACGACCTGGAACAGGAGCCTGGCCCCGTCGATGTCGATCGGCAGGTAGCCCAGCTCGTCGATGACCAGCAGCCTGGCGCGGCCTATCGCGCGCAGTTCCGCGTCGAGCCGGTTCTCGTCCCTCGCCCGCCGCAACGCATCACCAGCGACGACGCGGTGAAGAACCTCACCGGCATGCCCCTCTCGCACGCCAGCATGCCCGTGGCGATCGCCATGTGCGTCTTGCCGCATCCCACGTCGCCGTAGAGCACGAGGTCCTCG
>ENA-OQAX01000341-OQAX01000341.1-human-gut-metagenome-genome-assembly--contig:-NODE-341-length-11114-cov-1.415127_pt1 | contig 11114 bp, 14 predicted proteins | sample MGYA00242741_ERZ504539 | MGnify/ENA primary metagenome ERZ504539 (study PRJEB26092, sample SAMD00036277) | human gut metagenome | host: Homo sapiens | study: EMG produced TPA metagenomics assembly of... | reverse complement strand
CGATTCGGAAGTACCATGGTAGATCGGCAGTCTCACGGAAATTTTCGGAATGCGAATCGTACCCATCACGCCACCGCCGGAATCCAACAGACTCCGGTACTCCGCGTCCGCCGAACTGGCGCTTGCGGAACCAGCGTCCGCGGAACCGCGTCCGCGCCTGTACCCGCACCACTCTGATTGTCCGATTCACCAGAATCGGACAACTGTGGCCCACTTTCACCCGCTTCATTGTCCGATTCACCAGAATCGGACACACTGGCACGCGATCCGCCGCGCACATCAGCGAACGGATCCTTCGCCTCACCCAAAATCGGCTGTCCGGATTCCGCAAGCCGCCTTGTTATAGTCCTGGGCCGCGGCGAACGCGTCATCCGCCTGCGGATACGGCCAGCCCGCAACCGTCTGCGCGGATCTTACCGACGTTCCCGACAGATCACGCGCCGACCGATACTGCAACATCGCCGGAAAACCGCCAATACAGATCGCAGCGACAATCAACAGCGCCGCAATCGCACGCATCGCCAGCGTTTTGCCGCGAGCGTGACGTCGTTGACGCATTTCGTCGGCAACGTCAATCGCCTCTTCGAACGACGGAAAGCGACTTTCCAACGAAAGTCGACCACCCATCGGAGCCTCTTCAGATGACGGCCAACGACCGTCATGCCATTCCGCCGTTTCCTCCATCTCACGCAACCGTGCCGTCACCCCGACAAGCTTTCGCAGCACACGTTCCAGTTCGTCGATGCGCAACGCCTGTTTTCGCGATCAATTCGTCGCATTTGGTTGATGATGAGTTGCGCTTGGGCGAGCTTCGAAAGCGCATCCTGCGATTCCGTTGCCGACGATTGCGCATCATCGCGCATAGATCATGATGCCGAATGACGCGCAGGTCGTCGCGGTCCACCCGCTTGCTGTTGCGGCGGTCTCGTTCCTCCTGCTTTTTCCAGCGTGCAATGCACCGCTCAATGCGTTTGTATCCGATGAGTTTCGGGTCGAGACCCGCCTCGCGGAAGATGGCGGCCGGCGATTCGCCCGCATTGTATCTGCACATGACTTCGATGCGGAAACTGTCGGCATACCGGATATGCGACGCGCTCACGCTTTCCACTGCGGGAAGGCTGGCCAAATACGCGCGCTCCTTTGCGGTGAATTTTCCATCAACCATTCTTCCCTCCCCCTATATTGCCTAAACAGCTTGTTTCAGAATCGTATCGGAGCTTTCCCATTGGCACCCTCGTTAAACCCTCGAATAAAGCCCACCCTTCCCCCAATAGAAAAGAAGGAGTTCCAATCTTCAAAACAAAACAGTTTCCGCCATTTTGCACAGATAGTAACGCTCATAGAATTACCTCCCCCCCCCATAAAATTTACAAAAACTTAACCTTGCCCCAGAGTGCCCTTTGGCTCATCATGGGGCATCACGTCCTTGAACACCGTCATGCAGACTCACTAGGCTAGAAACATGACGCAAGAGCTCGTTTCATTGACTATCATCATGGCGGTGGCGGCCGTCAGCCCGATTGTGGCGCAGCTGATTCCAGGAAGGTTCATTCCACAAACTGTGCTGCTGCTCGTCACCGGAGCCGCACTCGGTCCGTACGGACTGGGCGTAATCGAGGTGAACGACGCCGTGAAACTCTTGAGCGAGCTCGGCATGGCGTTCCTATTCCTGCTCGCCGGCTATGAAATCGACCCGAAACGACTCGCCGGACATCAAGGCAAAGTCGGCCTTGTCACATGGATCATCACCTTGGGGCTCGCCGGACTCGTCGTGACCCTGCTTCCATTCTTCGCAAAGCAAGGCATCAACGGCATCGCACGGTAATAGCACTTACCACCACCGCTCTCGGCACACTCATGCCGATTCTCAAGGAACGCAACCTCGAAGGCACCCCCATCGGCGACGCCATCATCTCGTACGGAACGTGGGGCGAACTCGGCCCAATCCTTGCCATGGCCATCCTGCTATCCACCCGAACCGGCTGGCAGACCATGCTCGTGCTCGGCGCGTTCCTTACCATCTGTCTACTGTGCGCAATGCTACCCACGAAAGCACTGAAAACCGGCCATCGCCTGTACCGTTCCTTACGGAAAACGCGAACACGTCATCGCAAACGCTCATGCGACTGACCACATCCTGCTCATCTTCCTTGTCACCATTCTGCACTGTTCGAACTTGACGCGGTGCTCGGCGCGTTCGCCGCAGGCTTCATCCTGCGTTACATCATCCCCGACGGCAGCAAGTCGCTGGAAATGAAGTTGGAGGGTGTCGGCTACGGCTTCCTCATTCCTGTATTTTTTGTGGTGTCAGGCGCCGCGATCAACGTGCGCGCGTGGCAGGCCGACCCGCGCTGCTCGTCGCGTTCATCGTCATGCTCATGCTGATTCGCGCGGTGCCCGTATATGTTGCGTTGTCGCTCGACAAACGCAAGAATCCGCTGTCATCGCATCACCGCGTCACCGTAGCCCTGTATTGCACGACCGCGCTGCCGATCATCGTCGCCGTCACGTCGCTGGCGGTGAAGGTCGGCACCATGCAAAGCGACACCGCGTCGACACTGGTCGCAGCCGGCGCGATTACGGTGTTCCTAATGCCGCTGCTTGGCTCGATCACATATCAGGTGGCCGACGTACATCCGGTCACCGCGGTTCGGGAGATTGCACACACACCATCCGATTGGCGGACGATCGTACACGAACATGCGCAGGTGCGTGCGCTGCTGCACCATCAGGACCGGCTCAAGCGTATGGCGGAAACATTGGACGCACTGGAGAAGATGGGAACGATGGGACATGGCGATGAATATCGAGCCGAACTTGTGAAACGTGCGCGCCGCGAAATCGACCGGCAGTTGAAGGAACTCGGCCTGGACCCGCAGCTCACCACGCAACTGCCACACAACTACCGTTATCCGAAGAACTGAAACGCGAATCCGAGCCTTTCCGGCACTCTAAGTGTCCGATTCTGGAGAAACGGACAACCGTAACGCACTTTTACCCGTCAGTTGTCCGATTCTGGAGAATCGGACATTCAGACATGCGCCTATTCGACGGATTTGAGCGAACTAATCGGGTCGATACGATCCAACACCGGATTCACGAACAACTGCACGAGCAGCGCGAAAGCCATGGTCGCGCCGGCCGCAATCACATAACTCAACGGCGTGCATTCCACTTCGAAATACAGTGCGGGCATATTCAACGCAGCCGTCAGCAATCCGCCGACGAAAACGGCCGAGAGGCAAGCCCAGCACCACGCCCATCATGGTGAGCACCATCATTTCACGGTTCACATAGTGGTGAACCTCTTTGTCGAAGAATCCGAGCACCTTGAGCGTGGCCATCTCGCGTTCACGTTCTGACACGTTGGTGTTGGCGAGCGTGAACAACACCACGAGCGCGAGCCCGCCCGCGAGCGCCACGATCAGCGCGACCACCGCACCCATCAGATCGAATTTGAAGCTTTCCGCCATGTGCGCGCAGCTCACGGCTTTCATGACCGCATCGTCGTCTTCCAGCTTTTCCGCATAGGCGGCCTGGGATTCGCCTGAACCCTTTGAGCTTCGCATACATGGCGTTCCACACCAATTGTTGGCCGTTTGACGATGCGCCATTCGAGGTACCGGATTCGCCGTTTTGATTGTCCGATTCTCCAGAATCGGACGCGGAAGATGCGGAAGACGTGCCGGATGCAGCAGTATCGAACAGCTGGCGATAGTAGGTTTCGCTCACATACACGTCCGATCCGATCACACTGCGGATCACCGCGCTGACATGCGCTTCGGCCTGCATATCGTCACCGTTGGTCAGCGTTACCATACCGCCCGCTTTGACGCCCATCGCGCTTGCCGCGGACTGCGATACGATCACGCCGTCATCGCCCAGACTTACCGTATCGGCCGCACCATCCACCCAACTGGAGCGCACCGGCTGCAACGTGACCATCTTGCCGAACTCGCTGCGTTCACTGTCGGGCACGGCAACCAGCTGAATGCTTTCGCTCCCCGAATCGCCGGTCAAATCACCCGATTCAACGCGCACGTCCATGCTCGACGTGACGCGACCATCCGAAGCGACTTTCTGCCGCATCGCATCAGCGTCATCATCGTTCGCGACCACCATCAAATCGTACTGATACACGTCCTGATACTGTTTCGCGCCCAATGCGGCAACGGTGTCGTTGATCGCAAGTCCGCACACAATCAGCGCGGTGCAGCCGGCCACGCCGCCGACCCGTCATGATCAGGCGCGATTGAAGCGGAAAATGTTGCGTGCCGTGACTTTGCCGAGGAAGCTCATGCGATTCCACAACGGCTTGATACGCTCCAGTAGAATGCGCGATCCTGCACGCGGCGCTTTCGGACGCATGAGACTGGCCGGCTTCTGTCGCATTTCCTGCACGCACGCGTAGATGGTGGCGGCGAGCACGCCGACCACGAACAGCGCGACTCCGGCCGTTCCGTACAGCCAGTCGTATGCCAAGCGTACGTCCGGCATCACATACAAGCCTCGCAATACGACGAGCAGGAACGCCGGAATGCCAAGGAAGCCTGCGATCAGGCCGAGTCCACCGCCGATCAGGCAGGCGAACAGCGCGAACAACAGGTATCGTGAGGCGACCGCAAGACGCCCGTAGCCGAGCCCTGTGTATGTGCCGATCAGCCCGCGATCCTCTTCGACCATGCGCGCCATGGCGGTCAGACTCATCATCACCGCCACGAGCAAGAACACGATCGGGAATGCGTTGCCCAGCGATTGGATGGATTCCAGATCAGATTTCAGCGAGCTGAATCCGCCGATTTGCGACCGGTCCTGCACATACCAACGCACTTGCGGAATGCTGTCTTCCAGCTCGTTTTGCTTGGATTGCAGTGTCCGTTCGGTGTCTTTTTTCTGCTGGTCCAATTTCGATTGTGCCTGGTCGAGTTGCGCTTTGGCTTCCGCTAATTGCGGGCTTGCGGCAATTACCGGTTTCACGTAGTGTTTCACGGGTTGTTTCGTCGAGGGATCCTGCAGCCGCGCCCGCCTGCATATTGACGATTTGGTCGATTTGCTGATTGAGCTGGCTGCGATTGCTGTCGATCTGCTGTTGCGCTGCGGCGAACTGTTTGTCGGTTTGCGCTTTCGCCTCGTCGATTTGTTTGGTTCCAGCGTCGAGTAGTTCCTGATGACGCGCTTTCTGGCGATTGGTTCGCACCGTGCCGTCGATGCGGTCAGCTACTTCGCTGACGGTGTCGTCGTACACGTCACTGAACGAGTCCTTGTCGGCGGCGCCTTTCACGAGAATGGTGACGGCCGTGTACATGCTGCCGGTCACACCGTCGGACGGCGCAAAGAACGTGTAGTCGCTGGTGGCGGAGGAACGGAACGCGTTCGTACCCGAATAGCCGTCTGGATTGGTGAGATCCTGCGGGTCAAGCACCACGCCCACAATAGTCAGTTTGGTGGGAAAGCTCGGTGCCTGATTGTCCGATTCACCAGAATCGGTCACCCGTGCGGCACGTTTGCCATCCTGCGTGTCCGATTCTGCAGAATCGGACATCTGGGACCCGTTTTTCGCCCGTTTGGTTGTCCGATTCTGCAGAATCGGACACAGAAGAAGCGCCGAATCCTGCGGTGTCACCGTAATATGGTCGCCCTTTTTTATATCCGGAATCCTTGATGAATTTGCGCGTCACCGCAATCTCACCGGACTTTTCAGGCATACGGCCACTTTGCAGATACGGCTGGTCAATGCCGTTCGTGCCGATCTCCTGCATGGTCACGGTTTTTTGCCGTTCAGATCGACGGTCACGGTTTGCGAACGTTCGCCCTGCACTTTCGCAACACCGGAAATCTTACGGAGCGCGGCAATATCGTCATCGGTCAATCCGGCCGTCGACAACACCTGAATGTCGTGCAATCCTTGGGTGTCGAAAAAACGATCCGTCGCAAGAAAAGCGTCTCGGCAACCCGCGTAAATGCCCGTAAGCACGGCGACGCCCAGCAACGAGATCAGTGCGATGGAGATGAATCGCTTCCACACATGCAACCACATACGCACCATGTCTTTGATGAATGCCATGACGACCTCCAGCCCGTAGCGCTCAAACAGCACCAACCATTGCTCCCAAAACCTTCATTTTATTGAACTATCGAACTATTGAACACTATGAAACCGAATCCACGCGCTACAGCTACAATCGGGGAAGACGCGCCATACCAAAAACCATAGGCGCGTCACCTACCACTACTGCCGAACGCAACATCGCCAAGATCGCCAAACTTTTTGCCGAATTTGCCGAATATTGCCGAGGCACCCAAGAAGAGGAAGCATTCATGAGCGACGCAACCGTTGCGAAGAAACCGCGCGAAACCGACGATGTGCCGGTTCCGCCGACGCTGCGCAAGTCTTTGAAGAATCGTCATATTCAATTGATCGCATTGGGCGGCGCGATCGGCACCGGCCTGTTCTATGGTTCCAGCGAGTCGATTCAGCTGGCGGGCCCGGCCATTCTGCTCGCCTATCTGATCGGCGGTCTGGCGATTTTCCTGATCGTGCGCGCCCTGTCCGAAATGGCGGTCGAGGATCCGAAGGCTGGCGCGTTCAGCTATTACGCCACGCAGTACTGGTCGAAGCGAGCCGGCTTTATTCCGGCTGGAATTACTGGTTCAACTACGTGCTCGTGGCCATGGTGGAGTTGGCCGTGGTTGGCTCGTTCGTGAATTACTGGTTCCCGAACATTCCGAAGTGGGTGTCGGCGGCGGTGTTCCTGGTGGCCATCGCGGCGCTGAATCTTATGGGCGTGAACAAGTTCGGCGAATTTGAATTCTGGTTCGCCATCATCAAGATCGTGGCCGTGCTTGCCATGATTTTCGGCGGTTTGTATGTGATCATCGCGAATGTGCCGACCGCTTCGGGCATTCGCGCGTCGTTCGCCAACTGGTTTACCGTTGACGGCGGATTCCTGCCGCATGGCCTGATGTCTCGCAATGCGGACGGCACGTGGACCGGCCTGCTGATGGCGCTGGTCGTGGTGATGTTCAGCTTCGGCGGCACCGAGCTCATCGGCATCACCGCGGGCGAAACCGAAAATCCGCGTACCACCATCCCGAAGGCCACGAACGGCATTATCTGGCGTATTCTCGTGTTCTACATCTGCGCTCTCGGCGTGATTATGGCCGTGGTGCCGTGGAGCACGATCGACGGCAATTCCAGCCCGTTCGTGCAGATTTTCGACTCGGTGGGCGTGCATGCGGCCGCCGGCATTCTGAATTTCGTGTGCCTGACCGCCGTGATGAGCGTGTACAACTCCGGCCTGTATGCGAACTCGCGCATGCTGTATTCATTGGCGAAGCAGGGCAATGCGCCCGCGTATCTGGGCCGTCTGAACAAGCGCGGCGTTCCGGTCGGGGGTGTGATCACGTCGGCCATCATTATTGCGATCGCCGTGGTCGTGGTGTTCGTGTGGCCTGATTTCGCGTTCAATTATTTGATGTCGATCGCCACGATCGCCGCTGCGATCAATTGGATCATGATCATGATTACGGAAATTAAGTTCCGTCGCGTTGTCGCCGCCGGCGACGGTCCGAATGATTTAAAGGGATTGAAGGGCCAGGAAGCACTTGACAAACTTGCGTTCAAGCTGCCGTTCGCCAAGGTGACGCCGTATGTGGTGATCGCGTTCATGCTGCTGGTCGTGGTGCTGATGTGCTTCTCCGCAAGCTATCGCATCGCAGTGGTCGCCGGCGTGATTTGGCTGGTCGTGCTGTTCGCCGCCTATCAGATCACACAGAAGCGCGCCTGAAGTCGTAAGGCAACAATGCGCCCATGCCTCAAGCGAGGGGCACGGGCGCTTTTTGATTTCAGATTACGATTTCAGATTTCAGATTTTGATTTCCAATCCGCGATTCCCGGGCTGTTCTGGGGACTCGCGCCGTTCGACCTGTGGTACCTGTCGAAGCAGTCCGGCAACACCGTCGCAATCCTGTATGGCGTAACCCTTGCGGCGATCGCCGCGATCGGCTCGCTGCTCGCTTTCATCCTGCCTTGTCGGGGCGCAGCAAATGCGCAATCGCAATTTTTTAATCATCATCGCATTAACTCATCATCGCATCTTATTCCGCTGCCGGAGCGGGACCGGTCGAAGCGCGGGGCACGCAATTCGTACGGCCCTTCCATCAGATGCCCCCACACGCTCGCCGCCGATCAGCTTGAGCAGCAATCCGGCGGCCTGCTTACCGGTATCGACCACGTCACGGCCCATGGCGGTCAGGTTCGGATACGCCGCGGTGCACATGAGGGAATCATCCCACGACATGATGGAGATTTCCTCCGGTACTTTGATGCCTTGCGAAGCTGCCACGCCAAGGCCAGCCAACGCCATCACATCATTGTCGTAGATGATCGCCGTCGGATGCTCAGAGAACGCCAGCAGGCGCTTCGTGGCCTCGCGACCGGTTTCCGGCGTGTAGTCGGTGTGCAGGCAACGATAACGCATGCCCAGCTCGGAAGCGACGTCCGCAAAGGCGGAATCGCGAATATACGAGTGCGCAAGCGATTCGGGACCGCCGACGCGGGCGATCTGACGATGCCCGAGATCCATACAGGTATCGCACCGCTCGGCGCACGGCATCGGCGTCGGCGTTGACAGACTCGGCAGATTGCCGACCACGGAGGCATCGGCAATGGCAAGCACCGGCATCTCCGTATGCTCCTCAAGCAAGGCAACGCAAGGGTCTCCAAGCTCGACCTTGACGAGCAGCATGGCGTCGACGTTGCCAGTAGCAATCCAATCATCGATGATCGAAAGCTTCGCGTCCTCACCCACGGCCATGCGTACCAGCAGAGAATAATCGTATTTTTCCAGCTCGGCGCCAAGACCGGAAATAAGTTCCATCATGTAGGATTCGACGGAAAGCAGCTTCGGGTCGTAACCCAACACTAGACCCACGCGCTGCGTCTTCGCCTTGGCCAGCGCCTGTGCCGCGCCATTCGGCTTCCATCCCAGTTCGTGTGCGACCTTCAACACTTTGTCTCGAGTCACATCGGAAACACCAGACTTGCCGTTGAGCGCATACGAAACGGCGCTACTAGAGACTCCCGAAGCCTTGGCAACGTCAAAAATCGTCACCTTGCTTTTTTGAATAGGCATGTCCGTGTCCTTCTTCTTAACTTAAATCGCAACTTAAACGGTTCATCTACATCGTACAGTAAAAGCGCCGACCAACCTCTTGAAAAGTCAGCGTTCACAACACTTTCGTTTCTTAAGGTTGGCGGCGCTTCAACTTATGTTTTTACTCAACCGAACACGTTCAACTGAAATTTCAAGTAGTCCTCTATCCACTCTTCTACCGCTTCAGTAGACGGCGTACTCGCGGAAGCTCACCATTCGCGCTTCGGATCGTTGGCGGAACGCGGCACGTTGGCGGCTGCGAACGCACCCGGAGCGGCAAGCGCTGCGGCATCGGCAGTGGCGATATGCAGCACGACGCTTTCGCCCGGAAGCAGCGAGACCATGCCCTCGGCCACCGAAGCCTTCGCGTCGACCTTATCTGCCATGCAGAACAGGTCGCGCACGTAGCTCTTGGCTGTGGCGGTAAGTTCCACGCCATCTTCCACGGCAACGGCCGCGGCACTGAGGGCGAGTTTCACGTAAAACATTTCTTGTATTCACGCAATGGTTGCGGCACGGATGGCCATCCGCGCGTTCCGGAAGACGAACAGATGGCCGCCGAACTGACCGCATACCTGGAATCATTCGGCCCGGACCTCTGACAATAGCCTATGCGCTCGCAGTGCAGCGCATTTTTATTTTGATTTCGTTTTCTGCGATTTTTGGTGGCATAAATCGCAGAAAACGTTGATTTTTCAACGATTTTTTTTTATTTTGACTGGTATTTTGATTCGTATTTTGACTGACGTGCGATCAGCAGGACTTCAATCGCAATATAAAGCGTGCGATTGCAGCACACTATAAGCACAGCAATCGCACGCTATTCACGTCAACTATCGACAATCATGTGACGCAGCCGTTCAACGCAACTATCTAACGTGATTATTCAGCGTGATCAGAGTCGGTGTGATCGGTCAGGTCCAGCTTGAATGGGTGAGCAGGCAGATTATTGTCATTAAACAACGGTGCCGGACCCCAGCTACGCCATGCGTAGCGCATCATCACCGGCGCTGGCACTTCCGGCGTGGCCAACGTAATCGTGCCGATACTGCGGCTGTTGATCGGAATACCGAATTCCGTGGCGTTGTAATCGACCACGTTGACCTTTGCGTTGACCAGATCGTCAATATCGCAATCCACGAAAATCGCGGCGTAGGCCGGATGGAACACACCATCGGCACCGGCAAGCTCGAAACCGGAACGTTCGGCAGACGCACCAGCGAAGGCAGGCTCTTGGCGAACTCGTCACCAAAACTGTCGGGCGTAGTACCGCTGAAATGCAGGCCGTGCGCGTACCGGAAGAACAGGCGTACGCGGCCGCCTTCGTCGCAGCGGAAACCCAGCACAGTCGGCCCATACACCGGAATACGGCTCATACCATACACTTGGCGAAGCGCACAATTGCCTAGACGCTCGCCCGGTGTACGTTTATCAACCGGATGAATGTTGTTGTATTCGCCGCAATCCATAGTGCAGATGGCGAACACATTGTCGATGGACTGCGCGGCATCCCACTGGGCTTCGCGCAACACCGGCCACAGCATCGGATCGCCGTCACCCTCGTCGACCTTCTTGTCAATCCACTGCGGCAATTGCACGATCAGGAACGGCAGGCTTTCGCTCCACAGCGCACGCCATTCACCAATCATCATGCCCAGCAACTCACGGTAGGATCCGCAATACGGCTCGTCTTCCTCGCCCTGATACCATAGGAATCCCGCCAAGGAGTAAGGCACAATGCGCTCCAGCATGGCATGGAACGCGCCTGACGGACGCCACTGCGAGGTCGGCGTCATCGGCGGCGGCCACGGGCATTCGCCATACTGTTGGGTCAGCGTATCCCACGTCACATCAGGATCGTCTTCGCGGGCGGCTGCGATCGACGCATTCCACGTATCAGAACGCGACTGCCATTCGCCGTACTCCAAATCGAACTGTTCCTGCGTTTACCTGCGATCG
>ENA-OQAX01000340-OQAX01000340.1-human-gut-metagenome-genome-assembly--contig:-NODE-340-length-11133-cov-1.987280_pt1 | contig 11133 bp, 13 predicted proteins | sample MGYA00242741_ERZ504539 | MGnify/ENA primary metagenome ERZ504539 (study PRJEB26092, sample SAMD00036277) | human gut metagenome | host: Homo sapiens | study: EMG produced TPA metagenomics assembly of... | reverse complement strand
TGACGTTCCGCAATATTCGTTCCATCGTTTGTAGGTTTGTGCCTGGAGGGGTCAGTGAAACGAGTGCCGGGACAAGAGATCTGGAAAGAAGGCGGGTGTATAAGGAATTGTTTCCGGATAGAATGATAAAAGGATTATATAAGACTGGAAAAGGTGGAATCCCCTTTATTGGAACTGATTCCCGAACTGAATAAAAACTGCTGGCCTTCATCAGATGGCATACAAATTGGTCTGTGCCTTGTTGTGGGTGCATGGAAAGATAAAACGGGTGCGTGTTAAGTAAGCAGTAAATTGGTCTTTTCACTTGAGCCATGCCCGCAGGATAAGTCTGATGCCATATAGCGCATACTTTATTTTAGAGAAAGTGGAAGATGTATATAATTGTTTTTTCTGATTCTTAGCATTCTGTCCCATAATTCATTGAAGGGGATTTCCCGTGAGTGTTGGGTATAGAACAAGAACGAACTTTTTATGGTAATCGGACCGACAAAGCAACGTAGAAGTAATAGGGTGGGGAATGTGGCCGAAAGTGAAGTCATCAGGTCGAATGCATCCATGAAAGTGCACTAGGTTTGGGGTGTAGTTTTTTTGCAACAGGTTCATGGCGCTTGATTTTCTTGTGACATAGTGATAATAGGGGGAAGTGGTGTATGCGGCTGATTGGCAGTGGCTCAGGTATTGAAAAATAAAGAGTCTGTCTTCATTATAATAAATATGTTCATTGAATTTAGGTGATGTTTGTCAATGATTTCTTTATGATATAATTTATCCCATAAGTTTCCTTTGTATTTGTAATGCCTGTCGTTAAACAGGGAGTGAATGGCCTCCCACTGGGTTAATTTGCCGGATTTCACTTCGTTGATGTGGTAAATCGGACGACCATCTTCATTTTCAATGATATATCCGCAAGTAGCCAGACCGGCTTCGTTTGTCCGGATAAGTTGATAAAGAGTGGCTATCATATCCGTTTCTATCCAGTCGTCGCTATCCATGAAAGCTATATATTCTCCTTTTGCGGTTTCCAGTCCTTGGTTTCGTGCATGGCTGACTCCTTGGTTCAGAGTGTGTATTACCTGTATTCGTTGGTCCTTGCAGGCGTATTCGTCACATATTTTCCCGCTTCCGTCCGTACTTCCGTCATTAACCAGCAGTACTTCAATGTCTGTCAGTGTCTGGTTTAAGACGCTGCTGATACACAAAGGCAGGAATTTTTCTGTATTGTATATAGGGATGATGACAGAAACCAACGGCATAACTTATAATTCTGTGAGTTTATAAATAAGATCATTCTTTAGTCGGCGAAGCGTATAAAGCAGGTTGCTCGGATTCTGAAACGTTTCTTCCAAGGGCATGATGACGGGAACATACTTTATCTTTAACCGGTGCCTTATGCAATAGACATTGATCAATCTTTCTGATAAATAGCCGAACAGACGTGCCTGATCCGGATAGGCGGACAGTTTTACCCGTTTTTCTAATTCAAACAATACGCTGAATAGCCACTGGGAGTATTCGTCAAAATGTTTCCGTCCGGTGATAAACATATTATATCCGGAATAGGCATTGCAGTGATACATGAATGTATGAAAAGCTTCAGCATATTCGGGTGTGAGGTGTTGAATGACTTCTTTCAGCAAATTGAGGTCATTGACTAGATGGAATATGGCGTATTGTGTAGCGACGTTATAGGGATAATGACGCTTGGGAGAGAGGATGATGTCATAATCATTTAATAAGGTTTCTAAATCAGGAAATCGGTAAGTTTCTTTTAGAAATGAATCTATGTTGATGAAACTCCTGTCTGGTGAAAAAGCCGGAAACGGGCGATGAAAATCAAAGAAGCGCCTGTAATGATTGAGCCCTATAATGTCACACTTTAGATTTTTCCAAGCCCAATAATGGGCGGTTAGTTCACAAAAGTGAGGATTCCTGTCGGATATATTATCTCCTGTGTTATCTAGTACAGGGAAGAATCGGGCACTGGTTAGGGAGGCCCCCACCTGTATGGGACAGAAGTACTCATGCTGTGGTAGCCGGCTGTCCTTATGGGCACATACTAATATTTTTATATTTTTTCCCATGTTTGTGATTGAGGGTTATAGCGTTTGATAATGCGTGCGGGATTTCCTACCGTGACACAATAGTCGGGTATGTTTTGGGTAACCACACACCCGGCACCGATAAAACAATGTTTGCCGATGGTGATTCCGGGCAGTACAATCACGTTGGCTCCTATGATGGTATGTTCTCCGATGTGGATAGGAGAAGTGGTGATACCTTGTTCGATGATGCCTTGAGTGATATCCTGGTAATTGTGATCTAATCCTATCAGGACTACGTTTTGTGAAATATTGACCCCGTTGTCTATCCGGATGGGACCGATGACCGTATTGCCGAGTCCTATCCCGGCAATAATCACCGATTACGATGTCGCCTACGGCATTGTTCAAGCAGGAGAAATCTTCCACTACCGAATATTTTCCCATCTGGAACAGGTGGAACGGTGGAAGGTCTTTCCGTACACTGGAATAAATGACTGAGCCCCGGCCTTTTTTTTATGTAGAAAGGCTGCCATACGCGTATCCACCAATAGGGGCGTGTCTTTACCGGATGCATGATGAAACCGTGTATCCGTTTTTTCCATTGCGGGTGTTGCTGTAAGTACTCTTTTATATTCATAATTCTATCCATGCTGTGTATGGTTGAACTTCTGTGCATTCCTTTCAAGTGAAACAAGTTGAGAAGCATAATGATTACAAAATAAGGTGTCTGCCTGAGGATTCTGCTCATGTATTTATATCTCATATTGGACGGAATGGCAGGTATAACGCACCGTTCAGCAAGATAAGCAAAATCCACCACTTTATGGAAGAAGCCGGAGAGAAAATGCAGAGAACACATGAAAAGAATCCGATGAGCGCCAACAGAATGCTGCGGGGGGCGATAAAGGCTTGGAGGGTTTTCAGCAGATAATCTCCGTTTCCGTTCAGTAAGGCTGTGGGGAGGTTACGTCCCATTTTTAATGCAAGGAAAGCTGGGTGGCTATCCAGCGGCGGCGCTGGTTACGCAAGGCATCCGGTTGCCGGACTTTTTCGTCCAATGTTTCTAGGGTGTCTATATATTCAATGTGAATGCCTTGATGGAGTAGGAGTTCTTCCAGTTCTTTGTCTTCGCCCGTACTATGGGTATGGATGATGTTCCGGACAAACCATCGGAAATCGAAAGCCATTCCGGAGCCGGTAAGGGCAGATGAAAATCCCAGCCGGATGTGTCCCTTGCGGAAGATGGAATTGTTCATCTCTTCGATGGCGGCATCCAATAGGGCTATGTCTGTATTCATATTTTTGGCTTTGCGGTGTGTCTGTATGGCTTTTATACCCTGTGAAACTGCCTTATTCAGTTCTTGAAGATAACAGGGTGAGATCAGATTATCGGCATCCAGTATGAGGACATAATCGTATGGCTGGTCTGTGATGGTCTCTGCTGCAATGCGCAGGGCTTTTGCCTTGGAACTTTCCTTTTCATGCAGTTCTATCAAGCCGATGCGTTCTTTGCGCAGTGAGGCATTGGTTTCGGGACGCATGTGGTCGGATATGACTATCAGGTCGTAAAGCTCTGCCGGATAAGTTTGGCGCAGAACGGAAGTGACGCAGGCGTGAATGACCGCATCCTCTTTATAGGCGGGAACAAGGATGATAAAACGTTGCCGGACAGTAGTCGCGGGATATTTCTTTTGTTTGAAGAAATGAGAGGCGGCAGAAAACAGGACTATATACCCCACACTGACGGAAAGGTAGATATATAGCGTATATTCCATGATATGTATAATTTCCGATAGCATGGGGCTTTTATTTTTTCTTTCTTAAAAGCATATTGAATATCATGCCTGCCGCCAGAAAGGGGATAGCTTTCATGGCTTTGTTGAATTTGCTGTCCACCAAGTAGTTTGGAGTGGCTATTGCCATAGTCAATAAGAAAGTGAGTAATAATCCCCACCATTTTAGGCAGGCGCTCCAGTGGAAGTATACGGACAGGAAACTGAACAGGATGAGGATACCTAGCAGGATGGTGCGAGGGAAAATGAACCATTGCAAAATACGGTCGGCATAATCAAATTTTCCACTTAAAATGGCGCCGGGCAGATTACCGATATTGGTGAACAGGGAATAATATTGGGTTTTAATCCAAGTACCATGTTGGGTATAGAATTTTTTTTCTTTCCACTATTCTTCAAGGCATATACATGGGTATTATTTAAATATTCCACATTATATCCGTTCGCGGAGCAGCAGGGATTCGATGACTTTTTTCATCGTCATCGTTCTTTTAAATGACGGATGTTTTCTTTGAACCAAGTGAAGTCTATTGCGGTTCCGGAGCCGTTCAGCGAAGCTGAAAGTCCCAAATTGACATGTCCCGCACGAAGAATGGAATTGTTTATCTCGTCGGTGATGGCATTCAATATGCTGACATTGCTGGGTCTTTCCTGATAGATGCGATGGGTTTGGATGGCATTGGAGCCGCTGGCATACGTATTGTTGACAACTTCAAGAAAGTTGGTGTCCACTACATTGTCCGCATTCATGATTAAAACGATATCGTATTGTCCTTCTTGTAATTGTGACATGGCAGCTTTGACAGATTTCATTTTTGAGCTTTTCTTGAATCTGGCTTGCAACAGGGTGATGGGATATTGTGCCAGCTGTCTGTTTGTTTCCGGCTTCAGGTGGTCTGAAATGACGATAATGTCATAGCAGTCTATAGGATATTCTTGTTGCAGAAATGATTTGACGGTATAGGGTATGTAGTCATCGTCCTGATAGGCCGGTATCAGAAATGGCGAAACGGTGTTTTACTCTTGATTCGGAATATTTGTCGGTGCGGTTGCCTGTTGCCGCTATGGCGTACACCAGCAGGTAAAAACAGTAAAGGCACATATCGCGAAAAGTAGTAGTTCTATGTATGCTAGAAATATCATGGCTGTTTGTCTTTGTTTCTAAGTTTGAAAAATGCTTTTGTTCCCTCCCAATGTGCTTTGGCTATGGCTTTCTTTCCTTTTCCCAGGGCGGTCAGTATGTTTTTGGGACATACAATCATTGTCTGGTATAAGATGGAAACCGGAAGTTTCCAGTCAAAGAGATTGCGGTAGGCATATAGTAATCTGTTTCTGCTCAGGTAATAGTATTTCAACGGACTTTCTTTTCCGGTGGAGCTGCTGTCCTTGTGCCATATTTCGCAAGCGGGATCGTACCATAGTTCGTAGCCTTTCCTATTGATATAGGTGCACCAGTCCAGTTCCTCATAATATAGAAAATATTCTTCGGGCATCAGGCTAAGCTTGTCTATTATTGTTTTTTTTCAGTAACATGGCGGCACCATGCAGATAAGGCGTTTTTTTGGGCGGGATAGTGGTCTTTTATTTATTTTCCCTTTGCCTATGACTCTGTTTCTTAAGGTAATGGGCGAAAGTTGGGTGTATCCTGCAAATTGTATGGCGTGCGGTTCTGCATAATCACGGATTAACGGGGAGACACCTGCTATCTTGTCGGAGGACAGAAGGCGTTTTATCAACAAGGGTATGGCATCTTTGACCATACAAACATCATTGTTCAGCAAGAACAGGTATTTTCCTTTTGCAAGGTTTATACCCAGATTGTTACCTCCGGCGAATCCTAAGTTCCGCTCACTGCGTACGGCTTGGAATAAAAGGATATGTTTTTTGTAGCAAGGCGGCTTCATTGGCAGTGGAACCATTGTCAATGACTATCATTTCATAACTGACAGAGAATACAGTGGCTGCCCACGAGTCAATGAATTCGCAGGTGTCGTGAAACCGTTATAGTTCACGGTGATGACGGATAGGTCAGGCTGTCGGTAGTCCATGTATTTCTGAGTTATTGTTTATCTAAATAAGGTCCTAAAAAAACAAAGGTGAAACAAGAATAAATCAAGATTCCGTTAGGAAACTGGAAATAAACCATATTGGCGTAAGAAGCTACCAGTATGCCTGCACAACCGCATAACATACCTGTCAGCGGTCCCCGGATTTCCGGATTTCGGATTTTGAATAAAAGGATGTAGGAGCCCGATAGAAATAGAATGGCATGCATACCCAAAACACACACAGTCCCACTATTCCCATCTGTTTCCATACATCTACCAGACTGGAGTCTGAAGGACAGATGGAAACGAAATAATATTTGTTATGGGGAGGAACTACTCCGTCTATGGCTCCCATGCCTATGCCGAAGGGCATTTCATCCATGTAGGCATTCAGTGCTTTCTGGTTCTCGAAACGAGCCATCATCGATTGATCCTCTGTGTCAAAGACAGTACGCATACGACGGATCAATTTATTGTTCTCTCCGATCTTGGTATATTTCAGCATTCCTATCCCTCCGGCAAGCAGGATAAAGGAGATGATGCCTATTTTCCAACTTTTAGACAGGAACAGAAAGAGCCCCAGCCCTGCAATGGGTACAGCTATGGCCGATCGGGTTCCCGATATTAACAGACCATAAAATCCTGCCATACCCACTATTAAATAGAAGAGTCTGAGAAATAGGTTCTTTGTATAGAAAAAAGTAAGCGTGAAAACAGTGCAGGATAATCCCATGCTGGCACCGAAAAGACCTGCGTCAGTGAAAAATGAGAAATAGCGGATGCCGGAATGGATAAAATGGGTACGTGCTCCGTAGGCCCACAACCAGCTTAGCTCGGTACTGTCAAAACCTTTGTTCTTTTGCCAATATCCTTTTGCGGCAGCCAGTAGGGTCATGATACCCCATAGTATTAAAAAGTAATGGATAAAAGTGTAGCGATTGCAGTGTATGGATAGAATAATACAGGTCAGAATAGGGTATAAGGCCCAGGGTCTTAAAATACGAAGCCATGCTTCCATGTAAAATTCACCGGTTATACCATTACCTATGTTGATGATACAATATAGCAGCCAGACCAATGTGATGCAGGTATAGACGTTTAGTATTTTCCTGAAATGATGATTGCTTTGCAACTGTTTCAGAAGAATAAGGGCCAACATGATGCCGTAGAGCAAATCAAAGATATTGGTAATGGCAATAGGGATGGAATGATATCTGTTAATTCCCATTATCAGGTAATTCAGCATAAAGGTGATGGCCAGCAGAATGGCGGGTTTGTTTATGCATATAAAAATAAAAAGCGTGGCAAAAGGTATGAACCCTATTGCAACTCCTATGGCAGGTTTCATGTTGAGGGCTGTCCATAGGCATAAGCACAGCCCGATAATAAAGCTGGCTAGAATTTGACCTGTATGGGTTATATTTATTTCTTTTGCTATCATTATCTATTTTCCTTTGTATTCAATGGCGGTCAGTCCGAGTTGGAACAGCCTGTATTCCATATTCTTAAAGTTCGTGTAAGGAGGTAATTGTCCTGTAAAGTCTTCCACTGTATTTCTGTCTGCTTGTGTCAGATAGAAAAGGAGGGGTACTTCTTTTTGTTTAGCTTGTAACAAATGCTCATACAGTGCCTGATCCGTATTTTTCCAAGTACGGTTGGCACGGACAACCAGCAGATTGATGGATGCTTCATTTAACAAAGCCGGAGGCAGAGGATTGCTTTTCAGGACCGGGTGTTCGATTAGAAGAATTTCATCCTTTTCCAGATCGGGACATAGTTCTTTCAAATTGTTTGCCTGTACATATTGGCTGTCTTCGCTTAGAAAATCTTCATCGTATGTAATGCGGCGGACGTTTAGGCCGATGCTGCTCCAATATTCCTCTATCAGGCGGGCGACATGGGTCTTTCCGTCTTTCTCTTCTGTACTTAACAGATTGATGACCCGCTGTTCCTGTGTATTTAGATGAGGCAGTAAAGCGGTGCTGAGTTGCCTGACGGCCATCTTGTTTATGGCTTTATTATAACGTCTGTATCTTAACTTGCTTTCTCTAGGATATGCGCCGATAACTGTTCCTCCGGTGATTCGTTCTGCACGTATTTTGTCTCTGAGGGTACGGTCCAGTATTTCTATAATCAGAAAATAGCCAATGATGAAAAGTAAAGTCCCCAGTATGGATGCAAGTATAATCATGCGTGCATTGGTGGGGGAGGAGGTCAGTGGAAACAGGGGCGGATTCATGATTTTTAATGAAGCGAGGTCATTTCCAGGTTCTTTTGTCGCAAGATGGCTGCATTCAAGGCTCCCATGGTAGACATATAGTTGCTTTCCACAAAGCCGATATGCCTTTCTTTCCGGCCCAGGGTGGCGCCGATGGGGGAGAAATAAAGGAAATCTTCATTTAAATTCTCTCTCATTATATCTCGTGCTTCCATTTGGGCTTTAGTCTTTTCGGCAAGGACTATTTGGTCAAGCCACTGGCTGATGAGTGTTTCATAAGATACATTGTTTGTACTTGCAGCTTCAGCACTTAGTTTCAGGGCGAGATTGTTGATGTTTTGTTCGGCGTTACTTAACATGTTTTTTGTTCCTCCAGTTTCTTCCGGTTCTTTCGTCCGGAGTGATTTCCATGGTTGAGATCTGAGTGTTCAATTGGGACATTTGATGAAGTTTGTCCATAAACTCATTGTTGGTACGGATCAATTTGGCTACATCACCTAATTTATATTCATAGAAATCGATCAACGCCTTACTGGTGGAATAATTGACAAGCAAATCATTGTCCATCATCCGGTAAGTAGCGTCCATGCTTGCCACCTGTTTGGTTTGTTCTCCGTAGTTGATGATGCGGTTTCTATATTGTACTCGATTAAAGAATCCTCGGCGCAGTCAGCATTTTGCCCAATCTGGCCAGTTCTTCTTGAAAGAACTTGATCACATTGTTTGTTTCTCCATAGCGTAGTTCATGGTATTGTTTGACAAACTCTTCATTCAGAATCTCAAGTGTGTTATAAGCTATTCCCGGATCGTTGGCACTATAAGCAATCTCGATCATATCACTGTTTCCCAACCTGGCTACTTTTATATGTTGTGAGAGTAGAGGTACGCTGAAATAAGGGTGGGTATAATTGAGTAGTTGGTAGATGAAATTATTGACGGACGGGCGTTCAAAAGCTACCAGATTATGATAGGTCTTCTCTTCGTTTTGCTTGTCTATCAATGCCTGTAACTCTCGTGGAATGCCGGAAACCAGCTGCTGGTAATGTATGGCTGAAATATAACTGGTATTTCTTTCGGCATCTCCATAGACCAGACAGCGGGCAAGCAGTTTCAGAGATACTATTTTCAGTGTGCGTTCCGTTGTAATGATATTCATTAAATTACTCATGTGCACGGTGGCGTTTCGGGTATCGGTGGCATCTACGTTGTATCCGGAGATGATTCCTGTAAAGATGGTGGTTTTCACATCATACGTTTTTTCCAGATTTCTGGTAAGAAACCATGCTATGATACCGGCTATACATGGAAATATAACCATCCACCAACGGATGCGGTAGATAAACTTGACTATGTATTTAAATAATTCCATGTTTCTTATTCCTTTTGTCTTTTTTCTTACTTAGCCTCTTGTTTTCTTCCTGTTCCTGTATCGTTGTTTCTTGAACGTCCTTTTCTCCTTGTATGGTCAAGATGGGGGTGTGGGAGATTATTTCAAGGGTCAGCAGTTGGTCGTTAAATAGTAGAGCGTAGTAAGGCAAAGTCTTGATTAGCGGCAAATTCCTGTTCTTTAGTCTTGGCCACATCATGAATAGAGGTACGTCTGTTTCTATATTCCTGTTCTGCAACAGCCGATGCACCTTTATATAAAGCTATATTTTCAGCTGATCTTTGCAATGTTTCTATATTGGATAAAATTTGGACATATAAATGAGCTATTTGTATTTTAAGGGTTTCGTATGCTTCCTGTTTTCTTAACTCGGCAATATCCACCTGGATTCGCTGGCGCTTGATTCCTCCCCGGAGGTCGAACAGCTTTTCAAAAGGAATACTGATGCCGCCTCCCACATTCCACGAAGTCTGTTCTGTGCCTACATACCTGTAAATAAGTGGGGTGTTGACATCCGTATTGCTGGCCACATTGTCTGCTATACCGTAAGAAGCACTTCCACCGGCATGGATAAACCCCAGCCAGTTCCTTTTCTCTTTCGATAGTAGCTTTTTCTGTAACTGTTTCTCCTTCTCTAAAATCTGTAAGCTTGGAGTGCTGCGTGCATTCTCATAAAGGACACTTAACGGAGGCAGCTTTATCTTCGCATAATCCACATTCATATTCCCCAATATATCATCTTGTGTCACAAGAGGTTGCTGTACCGGTTGTGTTTGTTGTTCTTCCTGTTGTGCGCTTAAATGGTGGATAGAACAATACATACAGATGACAAAAAGACATACTTACCCATATAATAAATCCCCTTTTTATTCCTAAAACAAATTATTTAAACATCTCCTTTTTGGACAAAAGCTGTCAAAGTCTTGAACAGGATTTTCATATCCAGAAAAAAGGAGAATTCTTACCGTATTTCAAATCTAATTCTTTGCGTTCTTTAGCGGATAATTTTCCGGCATCCCCCCGCTTTTCTACCTGCCACAAACCGGTCAGCCCGGCAGGCGCCATGAAGCGTTCGATACTTTCATCGTTTGTCAGGCGTTCGGCTTCATAGAGTGGAAGAGGACGGTTACCCACCACAGACATATCGCCTTTCAATATGTTGACCAGTTGAGGTAGCTCATCCAGGCTGTATTTTCGTAAAACGCGTCCTACCTTGGTAACCCGCGGGTCTTTCTATTTTTATGAAAGGACTTTCATCCAGTGCGTTTTGTCTGGAAATAAACTCTTCTTCCGGAATGATGAAGTCATCGGAAACCAGCATTCCGCCATTATCTATAACACCGTCATCTCCAAACATCAGTCCTCCTAATTCTTCCATCGAGAAATCTTTGGCAATCTCCGGAGTGCCTTCCGGCTGGTACTGGTTCTGACCGCAAGGTCTTTCAGCTTTTTATCGGCGTCCGTATACATGGAACGGAATTTCAGGAAATTAAAAATGGTATAATTCGTTCCTACCCGTTTGGATTTGTAAATAACAGGTCCTTTGCTTTCCATACGTATGGCTATGGCAATCAGCAGAAAGACTGGGGACAGGAGACTAACGCTGCACCGGAGAAAAGGATATCGAAGCAGCGCTTCCATTGGG
>ENA-OQAX01000339-OQAX01000339.1-human-gut-metagenome-genome-assembly--contig:-NODE-339-length-11168-cov-2.420252_pt1 | contig 11168 bp, 14 predicted proteins | sample MGYA00242741_ERZ504539 | MGnify/ENA primary metagenome ERZ504539 (study PRJEB26092, sample SAMD00036277) | human gut metagenome | host: Homo sapiens | study: EMG produced TPA metagenomics assembly of... | reverse complement strand
CAGCGGCACCAGCCGTGCCATGCTATCAGGCGGCAGGGGAGCAGGAGCTGACCGCCGCCTGTGAAGCCATCGGCCGCTGCGAACTGGGCAGGGCGGTGTGCACCCCGGCATTCGGGCTGTCGGCAAAGTACGTTTTCCATGCAGTCTGCCCGGCGTGGCACGGCGGCGGGTTCGGCGAAGCTGAACAATTAGCCGGTGCATACCACTCCGCATTGGAATTAGCCGCAGAGTACCACTGCGAGAGCGTGGCTTTCCCGCTGCTGTCCAGCGGAAACTATGGCTACCCCAAAGAACAGGCCTTCCGCATTGCGGTGGACACCATCACACAGTACGTCATGGAGCACGACCTGACCGTGTATCTGGTGCTCTACGACCGGGACTCGCTGGCCGTGAGCCGGAAGCTGTTCGCCTCGGTGGAGGAGTACATTGACGACCACTATGTAGCACAGAACGATGAAAGCTACGGATTTGGCCGTCGGCGCAGGGAATTGTCAGAGCGGCGGAGGCTTCTGGAAGAAGATGCCGCCGTGCCGATGCTAGGTGCAGTTCCGGCACCCAGGATAGCCCGCAGTCTGGAAAGCCTGATGGATAATCTCGGTGAAAGCTTCACCACTCGTCTGCTGCGGCTCATTGACGAGCGGGGGCTGAAAGACTCCACCGTGTACAAGCAGTCCAACATCTCCCGGCAGCATTTCTCCAAAATTCAGTGCAATCGCGAAGTGTTTGTGGGCTTTTTCTTTTTGTTCAAACGCACGCTCCTTTGGACATCGGTAAACAGCATACCATGTGCCTGTTGTTATGCTGTCTGGTCTTTAACATCTGCGAGTGCGGCTTCCAGAGAGGTAAGGTAGTCCTTATGCTTGTGAATGATCTCCAGAATCACATCACGCTGCACATTATCGGGGATAAGCTGTAAAAAGAAGCATGGACGCCCCCGAAAAGGAGAGCGTCCATGCTTCTTGCTGTATCCGAATGGAGGAGATTGCGAAATCAGTGATTGTCCGGGCAGACGATTTCCAGCATCTGATCGAAAACCTCTTCCATCTGCCGCACCAGTGTGAACTGGGTGCGGGCGCGGTCGAGGTTGTGATCCGGGCGAGCAATATGGAAATAATGGTCGCCCTCCAGATAGTCAGTCAGAAAACGGATGCCGCATTCCAGCGTCATGAGCCTTGCACCCCATGCAAGGCTCTTTTTTTCTGCCATGCTCATGGATGCCCCGGCAGTGGAGAGATACCCTTTGGCGAACACTTCGTACAGATGCAGGTCAAAATGGACTTTGCTCTGGTCAGGTTCGTCCTCAGCGCAGTCGTTGGCACCGGTGCGGATGGAATCGCCGAAGTCGTAGGCCGAAAGTCCCGGCATCACGGTGTCGAGGTCAATGACACAGATGCCTTTGCCGGTGGCTTCATCGAGCAGAACATTGTTGATTTTGGTATCATTATGGGTGACACGCAGCGGGATCTCACCAGCGGCCAGCTGATCCAGCAGAACGTGGCAGTCCTTTTCCCGTGCATGGATAAAAGCAATCTCCGGCGCAATGGTTTTGGCTCGACCCAGTGCATCGGCTGCAAGAGCTTTTTCAAAGTTTGCGTAACGGTTGGGCGTATCGTGAAAACGTGCAATGGTTTCGTGGAGGGTAGAAGCAGGATAATCGGCCAGCTGGTTCTGGAATTTGCCCAGTGTCTCGGCCACGGTGCGGAAGTCGGTTTCGCTGCCGACCTGCTGCAAACAGATGGTATCTTCTACAAAGTCGTAGGCACGCCATGCGCCGCCGTCTGCATCCAGATAGCAAGTCGACCCCGACAAAGTTGGGATGACATTCAGCGTTTCCCGTGCTGGGTCGCCGCCCTCTGCCTGAATCTTTGTCCGTAATGCCGGGTCACGCCGCAGACATTCTCCATCAGGCCCACCGGGTTAGTAAAGGTATCGGTGTTGATGCGCTGTAAGATAAAGCGTTTGGTATGATCTGCCCGCCAGACCACAAAGGTGTCGTTGATATGCCCCTCACCATAGTGGTGAGCATCGCAGAGCACAGGCCCGCCAAAATCAAAGGCATTTGCAGCAGACTGGAGCAGAGAAAGGGTAACGGATTTCATCATAAATTCCTCGTTTTCGTTATACTTCATGCCGTTTTGACGGGGCAGGGCGTTGTCCCTGCCGCACCTGACGGCGGTATTCATTTGGGGTCAAGCCTTCCGCCTTGCGGAAGCATTGGGAAAAATAGCTGGGAGAGGAAAAGCCCATCAACTCGCTGATCTGCGCCAGACTGTAACCGGTGTTGCCCAGCATATATTTGCTTTCCTCAATGCGGCGGCGGTTCAGATAGGTGATCGGAGAGATGCCGTACTCTTTTTGAAAGGTGTGGGCCAGATAATATTTGTTGATGTGTGCGATCTCTGACAGACGGTCAAGCGAGATGTCCTCCCGGAAGTTGCTGTCCAGATATCGCTTGATCTCTACACACTCCCGGCTGTCGGAGCGGGGCGTTTCCTCTACCTGCAAAGAAAGCGTGGTACACCGCACCAGCCAGATGAGTAGCACTTCCAGCAGATCCTGACAGACCGTTTCGCAGCCGTCCAGACTGCGGTCTGCTTCGGCCAGCAGCATATGGAGCAGCGTCACCATCCGCTCCCGATTTTCCCGGCAGTTGAATATGGCGTAGGAAGAATCTGATTTTCCAAATAAGATCTCGATGCCAGCAACGCCCAATACAATGTATTCCAGCGGTGAAGCATTCAGGCTCAACTCGGTATGCTCTACCTGCGGATTGACGATAATCATATCATCCGGTTTGACCGGATAAAGCTGACCGCTTAAATAAAACTGACCTTCTCCGCTCAGACAGTAGAACAGCTCTGTGCAGGATGGGTGTGGGCAGTGCTGTTCCAATCGCCGCCGAATTTGCTTTTGCTGATGTACAGCAGCCGGAAGGATTCCCGTGGAGCGGGAGCATGGCGGATATCAAATCGCTCGGTACTCATAAATGGCTCCTTTTGAGGGCGAAGAACAAAAAACATAAAAATAAAAGCAAGATACTAAAAATACGAGTCTAAAAACGATGCGTTGCTTCGTACGTTTTTTCTTATTATAGAGGCAATGAAGAAAAAATGCAAGCCCTGATTTTTGGATAGGATCAATACTTTTGCCTTTGATGGCGTGCAAAAATATGTCAAATCGGTTACAGAGGGGGGAAATGTTCCAAAATAATCCGACCAATTTTAGTGCTTTTGCTGAAAGAATTTTCTAAAAAGCAATATTTCTAAAAAACGAAACAACAAAGACCTTGTTGCGAACCGTAAAAACCTCTATATTGGAACCAGAAAAAACCACAGCCCTCTCGGACGAAGCCTGTTTGCCCCGGCTGTGTTTTGAACGGAATTTTATGATGGAGGATACACTATGAAACGCATTTCTCGTCGCAATTTCCTGAAAGCGGCTGGCGTGGGTGCCGCTGCACTGAGCCTGGCTGCCTGTGGTGGTGCTGCCAGCTCCACCGCGTCCAGCACGGCATCTTCTGCCGCTGCTTCTTCCGCAGTGGCTGCGGATGTCACCATCAAGGTTGCTGCCATTGAGACCGGCTACGGCGCTGAGATGTGGAAGAAGGTCGCCGAGGCCTTTACCGCACAGACCGGCATCAAGGTGGACCTGACCACCGACAAAAAGCTGGAGGACGTCATCGGCCCCTCCATGCAGGGCGGCGACTACCCCCGACGTGGTCCATCTGGCTACCGGCCGTGAAGCTGCTCTGACCGAGCAGTTCATCAAGGGCAACCTGATCGCCGACATCACCGATGTGCTGAGCATGACCGTGCCCGGCGAGAGCAAGAAGGTGAGCGAGAAGATCGCCGGCGGCTTTACCGACACCTCCCTGACCAACCCCTACGGCGACGGCAAGACCTATCTGGCTCCCATGTTCTACAGCCCCTGCGGCCTGTTCTACAACGCCGGTTTCCTGAAGGAAAAGGGCTGGGACGTGCCCAAGACCTGGGACGAGATGTGGGCACTGGGCGACAAGGCTGCCGCTGAGGGCACCTACCTGTTCACCTACCCCACCACCGGCTACTTCGACGCCTTCTTCTATGCGCTGATGTACGCTGCCGGCGGCCCGGAGTTCTTCAACAAGGCCACCCACTACACCGAGGGCATCTGGACACCCCCGAAGCAAAGACCTGCTTTGATATCGTGGCAAAGCTGGCTTCCTACACCAACCCCATCACCCCCGCACAGGCCAACGATCAGGACTTTACCCAGAACCAGCAGCTGGTGCTGGACAACAAGGCTTTGTTCATGCCCAACGGCACCTGGATCGTGGGCGAGATGGCCGAGGCTCCCCGTGCAGACGGCTTTGAGTGGGGCATGACCGCCCTGCCTGCTGTCAAGGCCGGCGGCGATGGTTACAGCTACACCTGGTTCGAGCAGGCATGGATCCCCGCCGGTGCCGAGCATCAGGATGCCGCCAAGCAGTTCGTAGCTTACCTGTACAGCGACGAAGCCTGCAAGCTGTTTGCCGAGAGCGGCGCTATCCAGCCTGTGCTGGGCATCGCCGACAGTCTGGAAGGCGACAACAAGATGTTCTACTCCATCTACGACAACGGCGCAAAGGCCGCCATGGGCAACTTTGCAGCCTTCAGTGCCATCCCCGGCGTGGAAGTGCGCACCGTGTTCTTCGACCCTGTCAACTCTCTGGTGTCCGGCAGCATGACCGAGCAGCAGTGGATCGACGGCATCAAGTCCGCCAGCGACCAGATGCGCGCCAACATTATCGAGTAATTAAGCCCTGCCCAGCGGGGGCGGTTTTTACCGCCTCCGCTTTTTTGGGCTGTACAGTACCATCAAGAAAGGAGCGGTCAATCCCCTATGAGAACGGATAAAAGCCGCAAACGGTTCGTATTCCTCTGTGTGGCACCGGCTACCATCCTGTTTTTCCTCTTTATGATCCTGCCCACCCTCAACGTGTTCCGCATGAGTTGTATGAGCGGGGTGCCTATTCTCCCAACGAGACCTTTGTGGGGCTTAAAAACTTCCAGCATCTGCTGCGGGACGCCCAGTTCATCCGCTCCATGCAGAATATGATCCTGCTGGTGGTAACGGTCACCCTGATCACCTTCGCCTTTGCACTGGTATTTGCCGCCATCCTCACCCGGGAGAAGATCAAAGGCCAGAACTTTTTTCGCATCATCTTCTACATCCCCAACATCCTGTCGGTGGTCGTCATCTCCGGCATCTTCTCTGCCATCTATAAGCCGGAAAACGGCATGCTGAACAGCATCATCGGCCTGTTCCGCAACATGAGCGACCCCATCCTGTGGAAGGGCGAAAAATTGGTCATCCCCTCCATCATCATTGCCATGGTGTGGCAGGCCATCGGCTACTACATGGTCATGTACATGGCCTCCATGTCTGCCGTGCCCATCAGCCTGTACGAGAGCGCCAATCTGGACGGTGCCGGGCGGCTGACCCAGTTCTTCCAGATCACCATCCCCCTCATCTGGACGAATATCCGCACCACCCTCACCTTCTTTATCATCTCCACCATCAACATGGCCTTCCTCTTCGTCAAGGCCATGACCAGCGGCGGGCCCAACGGCGCATCGGATGTGGCGCTGAGCTATATGTACAGCCAGAAAGACGCTGGCCTGTATGGTTACAGTATGGCCATCGGCGTGGTAATCTTCCTGTTCTCGTTTGCCTGTCCGCCTGTGTCAACAAGGTCACCAACCGCGATACGCTGGAATTTTAAGGAGGGAAGAAGATGCAGAATACCACCGAAAAATCTTCCCGCTCTGCGGAAGGTCTGTACAAGTTTTTCATCTATTTTGTGCTGGTTCTGCTGGCCGTTACCATCATCGTGCCGGTGGCATGGGTGTTCATGGCCTCCATCAAGCAGAATGCAGAGTTCTACGGCAACCCCTGGGCACCTGCCCGCCGGGTTTTACTGGCAGAACTTTGTCAACGCATGGAATGGTGCCCAAATGGGCGAATATATGCTCAACTCGGTCATCGTCACCGCGCTGGCGCTGGCGCTGCTGCTGGTCGTTGCCCTGCCCGCCGCCTACTGCCTGTCCCGCTTCCACTTCAAGGGGTGCAAGGTGCTGAACACCCTGTTCATGGCGGGCTTGTTCATCAACGTGAACTACATCGTGGTGCCCATCTTCCTGATGCTGCGGGACGGCGATGCGTGGCTGAAAGGCCATTTCGGCAGCGGCTTTCTGCTGAACAATCTGGTGGTGCTGGCGGTGGTATACGCCGCCACCGCGCTGCCCTTTACCATCTACCTGCTGTCGGGCTACTTTGCCACCCTGCCCCACGATTTTGAGGAGGCCGCCTATATCGACGGTGCAAGCTATTTTCCACCATGACCCGCATCATCTTCCCCATGGCAAAGCCTCCATCATCACCATCATCCTGTTCAACTTCCTGTCCTTCTGGAACGAGTATATCATCTCCATGACCCTGATGAGCTCCACCAAGGCACCCCGCACCCTGCCGGTAGGTCTTTTGAACCTGATGCAGGCGCAGCAGAGCGCCGCCCAGTACGGCACCATGTACGCAGGTCTTGTGCTGGTAATGCTGCCCACCCTGATCTTGTACATCTGCGTGCAGCGGCAGCTGACGCAGGGCATGACCGTGGGCGGCCTGAAAGGTTAAGGTGACAGACGATGAAAGCATACTGGAAAGAGCATCCCGCCCTGCGCATGGTACTGATGCTGGTGCTGTTTGTGCTGGCACTGGTGCTGGTGGTGTCCGGCTGGAAAATGACCGGGCAGCTGGCAGGGCTTGGCATCATGCTGGTGGGCGTAGCGCTGCTGCTGGCTGTGCTGGCGCTGTATAACGCCGCCTACGATTGACCCCCTACGATTCAAAGAGAGGCAAAAGGAGAGTTTCCCATGGATGAAATAAGAAAGACCGGGCGCGTGACCATTCCCACAGACCTGGACGTTGTGCCCGAAACGCTGGAGATCTTAAAAAAAAGTGGGGTGCCGATGCCATCCGCGACTGCGACGGCACCGACTTTCCGCAACAGCTCAAGGATGCGGACGCCAAGATCTACTCCACCTACTATACCACCCGCAAGGATAACGCATGGGCAAAAGCAAACCCGGACGAGGTGCAGCAGTGCTACATCATGACCGGCTTCTACACCGCACCCGGCGACACCGTGACCATCCCGCTGATGAAGGGCATCAGCCCGGAGCTGATGCAGGTGAATACCAACGACGACATCACCCGCTGGTGGGAGGTCATGGATCGAACCACCGGTCAGCCCGTGCCGCCGGAGCAGTGGAGCTACGCCGACGGCAGTGTGACGGTACAGGCCGTACCGTTCCATGAGTATACCGTCAGTTTTCTGGCTTACCTCATCTGGGACCCGGTGCATATGTACAACGCTACCACCAACGGCTGGACGAATTTTGAGCACCAGATCACCTTTGACGTGCGTCAGCCCAAGACCCACAAGTATTCCATGGAGCGCCTGCGCAAGTTCATTGCAGAGCACCCCTATGTAAACGTCATCCGCTACACCACCTTCTTCCACCAGTTCACCCTGATCTTCGACGAGCTGAAGCGGGAGAAGTTCGTGGACTGGTATGGATACTCTGCTTCGGTCAGCCCTTATATCCTCAACCAGTTTGAGCAGGAAGTGGGCTACAAGTTCCGCCCGGAGTACATCATCGATCAGGGCTACTACAACAACCAGTATCGGGTGCCCAGCAAGGAATTTCGGGATTTTCAGGCCTTCCAGCGCCGCGAGGTGGCAAAGCTTGCCAAGGAGATGGTGGACATCACCCACGCGTGCGGGTGCGAAGCCATGATGTTCCTCGGCGATCACTGGATCGGCACCGAACCTTTTTATGCCGGAGTTCAAAACCATCGGACTGGATGCCGTAGTGGGCAGCGTGGGCAACGGCTCCACCCTGCGCCTGATCTCTGACATTGAGGGCGTGAAGTACACCGAGGGCCGTTTCCTGCCGTACTTCTTCCCCGACACCTTCCACGAGGGCGGCGACCCGGTGCGGGAAGCCAAGGAGAACTGGGTTACAGCCCGCCGCGCTATCCTGCGCAAGCCCATCGACCGCATCGGCTATGGCGGCTATCTGAAACTGGCCTTGCAGTTCCCGGAGTTCGTGGACTACGTGGAGAGCGTCTGCAACGAGTTCCGCGAACTGTACGAGAACATCAAGGGCACCACACCCTACTGTGTCAAGCGAGTGGCCGTGCTGAACTGTTGGGGTAAAATGCGGGCTTGGGGCTGTCACATGGTGCATCACGCCCTCTATTACAAGCAGAACTATAGCTATGCCGGTGTCATTGAGATGCTGTCCGGTGCGCCCTTTGATGTGAAGTTTATCAGCTTTGAGGATATCAAGAACGACCCGCATCTGCTGGATTCGTTGGATGTCATTATCAATGTCGGCGATGCCGACACCGCACACACCGGCGGCATCTGGTGGGAAGATCCGGAGATCTCCTCCGCTATCCGCAAGTTCGTCTGGAACGGCGGCGGCTTTATCGGCGTGGGCGAGCCCTCTGGTCACCCGTATCAGGGGCACATTCTCCAGCTTGCCAGCGTGCTGGGCGTGGAGGAAGAAAACGGCTTCACCCTCAACTACGACAAGTACAACTGGGAAGAGCACCCCGACCACTTCATTCTGCAGGATGCCGACCGGCCCATCGACTTTGGCGAGGGCAAAAAGAACATCTACGCCCTTGAGGGCACCGAGGTGCTGGTGCAGCGGAACAAGGAAGTGCAGATGGCGGCACACGACTTCGGCAAGGGGCGTGCCGTGTACATCAGCGGTGTGCCTTACAGTTTTGCCAACAGCCGCACCCTTTACCGCGCTATCCTGTGGAGCGCCCACAGCGAGGAGGAGCTGCATACATGGTTCAGCTCCAACTACAACGTGGAGGTGCACGCCTACGTCAAAAACGGCAAGTACTGCGTGGTGAACAACACCTACGAGCCGCAGGACACCACCGTTTACACCACAGACGGCAGCAGCTTTGCTCTGCATCTGGATGCCAACGAGATCAAGTGGTATGAGATCTAAGTTCTCCTTTTCATAAACGAACACAACGGGCAGCTCTGTTACCAGAGCCGCCCGTTGTGTTTGCTGTATCTGCCGATAACTCAACCTGTGTCAATCGAACGCTGCAATGGAGATGGCTGAAAACGCAGAAATTCAGTAATGGGAGCGTAGTAGACCTGCAGAAAAAAGAAACTGCCCGTGCGAGTATGCGTAAGATGGTGAAGCACCTTCTGAAAAATATAAGTATGTGCCAACGTCAAGCGGCGTAAGGGCTGCAACAAAAAAGACCGTGCAGAAGGACTGGCTGGAAGATCTGGTCGTCCGGGAGACGATGAAGCTGATTCAGGACGATGCGGTGATCGACAAGATCGTTCAACTGGTCATGGATGTCCAGAATCAGGAGAACACCACGATCCCGCTGCTGGAAAAGCAACTGCGAGAGGTCAACAAAAAGCTGGACAACCTGATGAAGGCGATCGAGGACGGCTTGTACACCCGGACAACGAAAGAGCGTCTGGAAGAGCTGGAAATCCAGAAAGATGAACTGACTGCAAAAATCGCAGATGAAAAATTGAAGAAGCCCAGCTTCAATGAGGATTTCATCCGGTTCTGGCTGATGAAATTTAGAAAGTTCGATATTTCGCAGAAAAAGCAGCGGAAAGCGCTGATCGAAATTTTTGTCAATGCCATTTTTCTGTACGATGACCGGATGCTGATCACGTTCAACTACAAGGATGGCACCCAAACCGTCCGATTTGAGGACGCTTTGACCGCTGATTGCGGAGAAAAAAAGTTTGCGTTTGCGAAGCAACGAAAGCCCCAGTGGGGCTTTTGAGCAACAGAACGGTCTTGCGCAAGCAAGATGGAGGGCCTTGCCCCGACAAGTTCGGATTTGTCCAGCTCTGCTGGGACTGGATCGTGCGGTATTGCCTGGAACACAAAATCTATAACATCAATCAGGTCAATACGCTGCTGTTTGAATATAATCAGGAACAGCTGGGTGCGTAATTTGTCGCCTGCCCGTTGACCTTTTGCCCTCCGGTTTGTGGTATCCTTTTGCCAACGAAAGCGATACACCACAAAACGGAGGGCATTGTTGTGAAGAAAAATCTTACCGAGCTTGTTTTCATTCTGGACCGCAGCGGTTTCATGGGCGGGCTGGAGCAGGATACCATCGGCGGGTTCAATGCTATGCTGACCCGGCAGAAGGAGCAGGAGGGCGAGGCCGACGTGACCACGATCCTGTTCGACCATGAGGTGCAGCTGCTGCACGACCGTTTTCCGCTGAAGGCTGTTGCGCCGCTGACCGAAAAGGACTACTACGTCCGGGGCTGTACGGCGCTGCTGGATGCCATTGGTTATGGCATGGAAAAGATGGTGAATATCCAGCGCCATCTGCCGGAGGACGAGCGTGCCGAAAAGGTCATCTTTGTCATCACCACCGACGGACTGGAAAACGCCAGCAAACGGTTTGGCTACGAGAAGATCCGCCGGATGATCGAGCGGGAAAAAGAGCAATATGGCTGGGAGTTCCTGTTCCTCGGTGCCAACATGGATGCTGTGAAGGAAGCTGCCCGCTTCGGCATCTCGTCCGACCGGGCTGTGCGGTTTGAGAATGACGCACAGGCGTGGCGGTCAACTACCACGTTGTCAGCGAGACAGTCTCCCGGATGCGGGAAGCACCCTGCTGCGCGTCCATCGGCGCAGAGTGGAAAGAACAAATCGAAGCCGATTTCCAGAAGCGGCATCATAGGTAAGGGAGGAAACAGCCATGTTAGGAGCAATCTTGGGTGACATCGTGGGCAGTCCCTATGAATTTGACCACAACAATTACAAGCACAAGGATTTTCCGCTGCTGAGCGAGAAATCGCACTTCACCGATGATACGGTCATGACCGTTGCGGTGGCACGGGGATTGATTGCAGGTAAAGGCATCCCGGAGAGAACATTTGAAGAAACAAAGAGCGAGATGCGCATTTGGGGAGAAACATACCCTCATGCCGGTTACGGCGGGATGTTCCGCCGGTGGTTGTACGCAGAAAATCCGAAGCCCTATGGTAGTTTCGGCAACGGCTCGGCTATGCGGGTGTCAGCAGCGGGCTGGCTGTTCGATACGCTGGACAAAACGCTGGAAAT
>ENA-OQAX01000338-OQAX01000338.1-human-gut-metagenome-genome-assembly--contig:-NODE-338-length-11184-cov-2.491363_pt1 | contig 11184 bp, 12 predicted proteins | sample MGYA00242741_ERZ504539 | MGnify/ENA primary metagenome ERZ504539 (study PRJEB26092, sample SAMD00036277) | human gut metagenome | host: Homo sapiens | study: EMG produced TPA metagenomics assembly of... | reverse complement strand
GTCAATGTATTTTTTTATATTTTCTAATGAACTGGGAATGTGTTGTTGGACATATTTAATTAGTCATTGTATGTTTTATGCAGATAATTTAGCTTTTTTATAAAGTGGAATTCTCTTGATTAGTGAAAGTTGTCCTCTTATTCTTATTCGATAAAAATAGTGACTTTTTGACTTTTTTGATACTTATTTTTTTTAGTTAAAAAGGATATAGTTTGCGGAGAGGAAAGATAGTAAATTAAAAGTAAGATAGGAAAGATTTCGCCTAAAAATGTCTATCTTTGCAACTCAATAACAAAATAAGTGTACGTACATATTATGAATATAGAAGAAAAAACTCACCACGTCCATTATCAGCGCTATCAAAAACGTTGTACGGACAGGATGTACCCGGAAAAAATGGTACAACTGCAAAAGACTAAGAAAAGAGTTTGAAGGACATCTTACTTTGGTTGTTTTCCCTTTTCTGAAAATGTCCAAGAAAGCTCCTGAACAGACCGCACAGGAAATAGGCGGATACCTGAAAGAGCATGCTCCCGAATTGGTTTCAGCCTACAATGCAGTGAAGGGCTTTCTTAATTTGACAATTGCTTCGGATTGTTGGATTGAACTTTTGAATTCTATTCAGGCTGCTCCCGAATACGGTATTGAAAAGGCTACGGAAAACTCTCCGTTGGTGATGATTGAGTATTCTTCTCCCAATACAAACAAGCCGCTTCATCTGGGTCACGTCCGTAACAACCTGTTGGGAAATGCCTTGGCAAATGTCATGGCGGCAAATGGCAATAAGGTGGTCAAGACCAATATTGTGAATGACCGTGGTATCCATATCTGTAAGTCCATGCTGGCCTGGTTGAAATATGGTAACGGTGAAACACCTGAATCATCGGGTAAGAAGGGGGACCATTTGATTGGTGACTATTATGTAGCTTTTGACAAGCATTACAAGGCTGAGGTAAAGGAACTGACAGCTCAGTATCAGGCTGAAGGCTTGAATGAAGAAGAAGCTAAGGCTAAGGCAGAGGCAAACTCTCCTCTGATGCTGGAAGCTCGCGAGATGCTCCGTAAGTGGGAGGCGAATGACCCTGAGATCCGTGCCTTGTGGAAGAAGATGAATGACTGGGTATATGCCGGATTCGATGAAACGTATAAGATGATGGGAGTTAGTTTCGATAAAAATTTATTATGAATCGAATACCTATCTGGAAGGTAAGGAGAAAGTGATGGAAGGACTGGAAAAAGGTTTCTTCTACCGGAAAGAGGATAACTCTGTATGGGCTGATTTGACTGCCGAAGGACTGGACCATAAGTTGCTTCTTCGCGGTGACGGTACTTCTGTTTATATGACCCAGGATATTGGTACTGCCAAATTACGTTTTCAGGATTACCCCATCAACAAGATGATTTATGTAGTGGGTAATGAACAAAACTATCATTTCCAGGTACTTTCTATCTTGTTGGACAAATTGGGTTTTGAATGGGGCAAAGGATTGGTTCATTTCTCATACGGTATGGTAGAGCTGCCCGAGGGCAAAATGAAAAGTCGTGAAGGTACAGTAGTGGATGCGGATGATTTGATGGAAGCAATGATTGAAACTGCTAAGGAAACTTCTGCTGAATTAGGTAAATTGGACGGTCTGACTCAAGAAGAAGCCGACAATATTGCCCGTATTGTTGGTTTGGGTGCTTTGAAATATTTTATCCTGAAGGTGGACGCACGTAAGAATATGACTTTCAACCCGAAAGAATCGATAGATTTCAATGGCAATACAGGACCTTTCATTCAGTATACGTATGCCCGTATCCAGTCTGTATTACGCAAAGCGGCTGAAGCAGGTATCGTTATTCCCGAAATCATTCCAGCGGGTTTGGAACTGAGCGCAAAAGAAGAAGGTTTGATTCAGATGCTGGCTGATTTTAAATCGGTTGTCAAGCAGGCAGGTTCAGACTATAATCCTTCCATTATAGCAAACTATGCATACGATTTGGTGAAAGAATACAACCAGTTCTATCATGATTTCAGTATTCTGCGTGAAGAAAACGAAGCGTTGAAAGTCTTCCGTCTGGCATTGAGTGCCAATGTGGGCAAGATTGTGAAGACAGCAATGGGCTTGCTGGGTATTGAAGTGCCTGAACGTATGTAAATGGCAAAGAAACAGAAATATTATGTAGTATGGAAAGGTGTCAATCCGGGAGTTTATGACTCCTGGACTGACTGCCAGCTACAGATAAAAGGTTATGATGGCGCACAATACAAGTCATTCGAGACCAAAGAGGAGGCGGAACACGCCTTGGCTTCTTCCGCTTTTCATTATATAGGCAAGAATGCTGTTAAAAAAGAAGATACTCCTAAACAACTTCCCGAGAACTTTGATATGAACTGCCTGGCTGTGGATGCCGCTTGCAGTGGAAATCCCGGACCGATGGAATATCGGGGCGTTTATTTGCTTACGGGACAGGAGGTTTTTCATTTCGGTCCTGTTTATGGAACGAATAATATTGGAGAGTTTCTTGCCATTGTCCATGCCTTGGCATTGATGAAGCAGAAGAATATCAGTATGCCTGTTTACTCGGACAGCCGTAATGCGTTGAGTTGGGTAAAACAGAAGAAATGTAAAACTAAACTAGAGCGGACTCCTCAGACGGAGAAACTTTTTTCAAATGATAGAACGAGCCGAAATTTGGCTGAAAGAAAATAAATATACCACACCTTTATTGAAGTGGGAAACCGACCGATGGGGAGAGGTTCCGGCTGATTTCGGACGGAAATAATAAAGAACTGAAGATATGAAAAAGAGGATTGCTTATATCAGCTTGTACTTTTTTACGGTCTTACTGATATTTATTCTACAGAAACCATTATTCATGCTCTATAATGGTTCCATTGAAAAAGGATTCGGGTTTGCCGATTATATGCAGGTAATGGTTCATGGCGCCAGTCTTGATGCCGCTACGGCGGGATATCTTACTGCATTTCCATTCTTGTTGGTACTGATAAGTATTTGGTTTAGGAAATTCCCTTTGAAAAAAATACTTTACGGGTATTATATTTTGGCCGCCGCGCTTATTTCTATCATTTTTGTGGTAGATATGGCATTATACACATTCTGGGGATTTAAACTGGACGCATCTGTTTTTCTTTATATCGATTCACCGAAGGAAGCTTTGGCGAGTGTTTCCGTCGGATTTATCTTGCTGAGGGTTCTTGCCATCTTGTTACTCATAGCCTTGAATAGTTGGGTCTTGCTGAAAATCACGCCTTCCGTTTTGAACGCCACCCGGAAACGGATAGCGGGAACTGCGGGAATGCTGTTATTAGGAGGTGTGCTTTTCATCATTATACGTGGTGGTGTAACGGAATCTACTTCTAATATAGGGCAAGTATATTTCAGCAACGAACCTTTCTTGAATCATTCGGCGGTCAATCCCGATTTCAGTTTGTTGTCTTCTATGGGTAAATCCCAGGATTTTGCATCAGAGTTCAATTTCTTTGATGAAGAGAAGCGGGCTGCATTGTTTGACGGACTTTATCCTACAACAGATGGGGATAGTATTATTCAAGTCCTGAATACCAAGCGTCCCAATATTCTTATTATTTTGATGGAAGGTTTTGGAGGTGCTTTTGTAGAACCTTTAGGCGGTCTTCCTGATGTGACACCCCATTTTAACCGTCTGTCAAAGGAAGGGGTCTTTTTTACAAACTGTTATGCCAATAGTTTCCGTACCGACCGTGGAACAGTCTGTACTTTCAGCGGTTACCTTGGATTGCCTACGGCATCGGTAATGAAAATTCCTGCCAAGAGCCGTACGCTGCCTGCTATAGCTGAAGGATTGTCCAAGGCGGGTTATAAAAACAGATTTCCTGTATGGAGGTGATATCAACTTTACCAATATGAAGAGTTATCTGCTGAGTACCGGTTATCAGCGTCTTACAGCCAATACAGATTTTTCATTGGCCGAACAGACCAGTAATGCCTGGGGAGTGAATGATGATATTACTTTTGAATATTTATATAATCAGTTAAGAAACCGGAAGGAAGAAGGGCCTTGGCATACTGCGTTTCTGACACTTAGCAGTCATGAACCTTTCGAAGTTCCTTATCACCGGCTGGAAGATAAAATTCCCAATGCCTTTGCTTATACAGATGAATGTCTGGGTAAGTTTATTGACCGGTTGAAGCAGACTCCCGCATGGAAAGATCTTTTAGTTATCTGCCTTCCCGATCATGGTTTCTATTACCCGCGTGAGGGGTCTAATGCGATGCCTCGTTTTTATCATATTCCCTTGTTATGGTTAGGTGGAGCGGTAAAACAGCCTATGCAGGTGGACAAGATTATGAATCAGACCGATTTGGCAGCCACTTTGTTGGGGCAGCTTGGGTTGGAACATACTGCATTTACGTTTAGCCGTAATGTATTGGGAAGTGATTATAAGTATCCTTTTGCCTTTTATAGTTTCAATAATGGGTTCTCATTCAGAGACAGTACAGGGGTGACGGTGTTTGATAATAATTCCGGCAGTATTCTTTTTGATGAGCCTGAAGCTGACGAATCCCGTCTGGATAAGGGTAAGGCGATATTGCAAACCGTTTATGATGATTTAGGGAACAGATAGTAAAACTTGGACGCGGACTATATGAATCAGTATGGAATTCATATAGTCCGCGTCCCAATCGGTGCAGAATCTGCCGGATATAACTATTTCCGTTTCTCGTTGAACTTGTACATGATTACCGTATTGCGTAAGTCGCAACTTCTGTAATCTGTATGGAAGACCTCTTCCAGCTGATACTTTGCATTGTAATTCTTTAAAAACTCCTCTTGTGCATTTGCAGAAAGTATGACATACCCTTCTTGCGGATTTTCCAGTGTGAAATTCCGCATTTGGTTATTCATATAATAATTTGTACAATAAAACCGTATCATTCTGTCTGTATATGAATAAACGACTCCTTCAGGCACCTGTTTTCTGATATCCTCTGCCAGATGCTTATCGGATTTTACAGCTAGTATTGTTGGCTGATATACCCCCGTCTAAAAGCGACAAAACAGGCAAAGAACACAACCGGTGATTCCATAGAGGAGTGACCCCGTACTACTTTTTTTTTGATAACCAGCCTTAAATGTACAGATGGCAGCCACTACCGGCAATACTATAATCAGCCATTTGGAAATAGAAAAGGACGTGCTTTCCAAAGCTGCATAAACGCTATGTTTCGGCAGCATGACGTCCGTTGCCCCATATGCTGTCCGGTATCATCTGACAGCGTACAGCAAAAAACACCGCGGTGAGTAAACAAACAGAGCGAGGCGAAGATATAAGCCGATATTTTGAACACTTTCGCCCCTTTTGCATTACGCCTCCAGATACTGGGCAATCAGTACAGCCATAAATGGATAGATAGGCAACAAATAGACGCTGCGTTTGCTTTTAGGAATACAATAGAAGACAAAAATAGCGATAATCACTATCCAGATAAACAGCTGTATGGGGGATTGTGAGCGAATGTTATCCCAAACCTTCCTGATGCGTCCGGTGAAAGAGTTTCCTGCGGGCAGCAGGTGCATTTCATTCCATTTCAGTCCGAATAGTGAGATAAGCAAGACCAATGTCCAAGGTGTCCACCCCCATATAATGGTCAGGAAGTTATACCATAAAGGGTTGTGATGCGACGGGTATGACATTTTGCCGACAAAGCGTCCGGTGTTTTCCTCCAGCATCAGGTCCATAAACGGCTGTCCTCCCTGTAGCCAGGCCGCATAAAACCAGATTCCCAATGGAATAAGGGAAAGCAGCCCGATTCCGAATAAGGAAAGGAAAGTCTTGCCGAATGAGCGTCCCCGTATCAGCTGGTAAATACCGATACACATACAGGGGAATATAGAACCCACAGGTCCTTTGGTCAGCGTGCCGCATGCCATCAGCACGACAGCCGTCCAAGGTATTCCCTTGCAGCCTTTTTCGTCCCAGCGAAATAGTAAGCAAAGTGAGATGACGATGAAGGAAACCTGTAGCATATCCAGCCTGCAAGCCACCGCCGCCCGGTGCACTTCGAATGAAGTGAGCAGTAAAAGGGAGGTAATGACTGCTGTCTTTGTATCCTTATAGCGGGCTACGAATCCGAAAAACACGAACTGCATAGCTAGAAAAGCGATAGCGGACGGCAGACGGGACGAGAATTCGCTCACCCCTCCGAAAATGGCGGAAATAGCTGCAATAGACCAATACAGGAAAGGAGGTTTATAGGCGATGTCTGTTCCGTAGTTCAAAGGCAATATCCAGTTGCCGCTTTCCAACATCGAGTATGCCACAATTGCTTCGCGCGGTTCCCCTTTAGAGTAAAAAATAGTTTCTCCCAAAAAGGGGATTATTACAAGTGTGCTTAGTAAGGCTATGAACCAAAATGCTTTTTTCTTGTCTGACATATATTTTTCGGTCTTTTATATTTACTGTCGCAAAAGTACGAATAATTCTTTAGTAATACCTAACTTTGCATTTTAAATCAATGAAAATGAATAAACTGAAACAGATACCCGAGTTCCTTCGATTTGTAATGGTAGGCCTTTTTGCTACAGGGCTGCACTATGGCATTTATTTTGTCTTGCAAAAATTCATTCAGGTCAATGTAGCCTATACCTTGGGATATGTGCTGAGTTTTGTTGCCAACTTTTATCTTACGGCTTATTTTACTTTCGGGCAGCCTCCTTCCTGGAAGAAAGCTTTTGGCTTCGGGGGGGCACATCTGACAAATTATCTGATACATATCGGATTGTTGAATCTCTTTCTGCGGTTGGGTTTTTCCCGTCCGTTGGCTCCCATCCCAGTGTTTCTCATTGCCATTCCGGTAAATTTTTTATTAGTGAGGTTTGTTTTCAAACAAAAGTAATATCTTTGAGGAGTCTTTATGATAGTGAAGAATGATATGAAGAAAGTGACTCTTTTTGATTCCGGTATATAATGAGGAAGCGATGCTGCCCACTCTGTATCAACGTTTGATAGAGCTTGTCAACCGCAATGCCGTTTATGAGTGGGAAATCCTGTTTGTCAATGATGGCAGCAGCGACACTACGCTGGAATGCCTCCGCCGGCTGAGGCAGCAGGACAAGCGGGTGAATTATGTCAACCTTTCGCGTAACTTTGGTAAAGAGGTAGCCATGCTGGCGGGTTTTGATTACGCCACCGGCGATTGCTGCGTTGTGATGGATGCTGATTTGCAGGACCCTCCGGAACTGGTAGACCAGATGCTGGAATATTGGGAAGAAGGATATGATGACATTTATGCCAAACGGCGTACCCGTGGCGAGGAAAGCTGGTTGCGTCGTCAGTTCTCTCTGGCTTTTTATGGTATACTTCAGCGGATGAGCCGTATTGATATTTTGCCCAATGTGGGCGATTTCAGGCTTCTGGACCGTCGTTGTGTGCTCACGTTGCGTCGTCTGCGCGAATGCGAGCGTTATACAAAAGGATTGTTTTGCTGGATAGGCTATCAGAAGAAAAGCATTGAGTTTGATCGCGGAGACAGGCTGATGGGCCATTCCTCCTGGAACTTTCTCAAGCTGTTGAATCTGGCTGTCGAAGGGATAACCTCTTTCTCTATCGCCCCTTTGCGCATCGCCACGGTATGCGGAGTGCTCTGTTCAATCTCCAGTTTTATTTATGCCATTTATTTTCTGATAAAGACCGTGCTTTATGGTGATGAAACGGCCGGCTTCCCCACTTTGATCATTGTCATGCTCTTTTTAGGTGGCATCCAGCTTTTCTCTTTGGGAATTATAGGAGAGTACGTGGGGCGCATTTTCAAGGAAACCAAAGGCCGTCCTACCTACATAGCCTCTGATTATAACGAGGAGAAGTTGGGGTATGACCGTTAAGGAAGGCAAGGCGGTGAAACCCGTCCCACCTTATTGTCCGGTAGCTTTATTGACAGTCTTGTGCTCTTTTACCAGATACTCTGCACTCTGCAATGTGGAGAAACAGTATTTTTTCATCACGTAGAATGTACTGTCCTCCCCTGTTACAAGTTGCAAGGCGTTTCCTTGCTTCTTATATTTGAATTCCTGCCGGTCATGTGGAGAATAAATATATAGGTGGGTTGTATCTGTAGCCGCTATCAAATTATCGGCGGAGAAATAGACATACGGGCGTTGTTCTGTTAACAAATTTATGCCGAAGTCGTTTTGGGTATAACTCATGTTCAGCAGTCCGAGTAAAGTCGGTGCCACATCAGTCTGGCGCCCGGCTCTTGTCTGATTTCGGGCTTGATGCCTTTTCCGTAAATCATTAGTGGAACATGGTTGCAGGATTGTGGTATTTCACAGTCCGGACTTCCTACCAATTTCCCATGGTCACCCAGCAAAACAAAGATTGTTATTTTCAAACCAGGGTTGTTTGCGTGCTTCTTGCATGAATTGCCGGATGGCCCAGTCCGCGTATTCCACAATCTGATCTTCAAGCTTTGTGCTGTGTGGTTTGAAATAGTCAGGTATCACATACGAGGGATGGTTGCTGATAGAAAGCAATACGGTAAAGAAAGGTTGTCTTTCTTCTGCTCTTTTGTTCAGAATGGGCAAGGCATATTGATATAGGAAATCGTCTTGTACACCAAAGCTGTTAACGACTTTATCCTTTGGGTAGTTTTCTTGTGCATATATTTCATCAAATCCGTTAGTGCGGAGAAAAGCGTTCATATTATCGTATTGTGATTCGTGCGTCATGAAGAACAGGTTCCGATAGCCATTATCCTTTAATACGGTGGGCAACCCCGAATAGACAGGTACCACTGCTCCTTTCATGGCATTCCGTTTCATGATGGCAGGGAAAGAGTAGAGGGTGGCATACATTCCGTGGTTGGTATGTATGCCCGCTGAATAAAAATGGTCAAAACTGAGAGATTCCAGATAAAGGCTGTCTAGGAAAGGAGTCAGTTTTTTTGGTAGATCCGAAATGCTCCATCAAGTTGGCCGACATCGATTCCATGAAAATAAGAACAACATTCTTTTGTGTAGGGACGGCTGCGCATTTCACTTTCACGTGCAATGGGGGAGATGCCTTCTATTCCTTTTCTTTGCAATATACTTTGCATATTGGTTATTGCCTCCTGTTCCGGCATCAGGTGAAGATAGCGGTTTTCCTTACGGTTATCATCCAGTGTGCTGGTAAGTAGATTAAAGACAGGATTAACCCCTAGCTGATTCAGGAATGGATCGGTGCAATAGTATGCTTGACTTACCCTGATGGGGTTATATCCCATGCGTCCCCGTATTCCGAATAGACAAAGTCCTATACAAACAGCACCGGCGGCGAATATACATAGGCGGTTTATCGGGCTGATGGAAGTAGATTTCGAATTGATGAGATGATAGAAATAAGAAGATAACCGTAGTACACTTCCTGACAGCAGAAGAATAGATATCAGTCCTAGAAAAATAGGGAAATAGAATGATGTCTCACCCAATACCATTCCGGCAGTAGTGGCTCCATATCCGAACCAATTGTAAATGGAAGAATTGATTGTCTTAAAAAAATAAGAGAAATAAGGGATGTTGGCTGCCGAAATAATGAACGACAGTGAATAAAATAGAATGAAAAAGATAGAGATAAATCTGAATACCCACTTGGAGTGATAGTTGCAGAGAGCGGTTATCCATAAAAATGACTAATGGTAACAGCAATATGTAGCAAGCTATAACATTGTCAAACCATAGCCCTTTTATAAATGCAGTGGCTTGCATGAGAAAGTTGTTTTGTATATCGGGAGGAAACTGATAATCTATTGAGGTGAACAGGACAAGCCGGAACAGGAAGAAAAAAAAGTAAAGCAACTATATGTATGATTAATAAGTAAAGTAAAGAAAGAGTAAACTGTTGGATAAGCTTAGCCTGATTCTTACATGCTGTTACAGATTGCTGCATGAGTGAACGGAGATATTTCATTTGTTTTAGTAAAGTTTGCATTTGTTTGAATCAATCCGGATGATTGACAACAAAGGTAAACAGAATTTTAGAAATATCAAAAGAGGGTATGCCAAAAGTAAAATTGACTGCCAATTTGTTCACTTTAGGGGCAGACATGTGAGTCCGCCCGAAAATATGGGCAAGCAGTTTCCGTTTCTTATTCTATTTTCGGGAAGGAGTAAGGCGGTCTCGTTTCATAGTCAGAACAAAAGGACAGAATAGCCGTGCTATCCGGTTGAGGCGCTCCAGACGTCCGTCTTTCCGCGTTCCGTTTAATTTCTGCCGGAGGAGTTCCCATAATTGCAGTTTTACCCGGTCTGTTGTGCTTAGTTTGGCAATGCGGTTGTAAAGCATTCCCCTTCGTATGCACCGTTTGTATCTGCTCAGGTGGGTAAGGTGTTGTTCCATAATGCGTACTATCTCAATATCTTCGCTCTTACCCCCTCCGTTGTTTTCAGCTTTGACGGTAACTTTCTGGTTATGTTGTCTGAAGTAGTTCAGTACTTCATATCTTTCTATAATGTCTCCTTGCATTGCCATATAAACCAGAACAGCCAGTCGCCGCTGTAGCGCATTTGCAGGCATTGTTCCATATTTTGGGCATTTACCATGCTTTTTCTGAAAATGGCCGAGCTTGCATTGGCTATATAGCTGCGCCAGTAAAGGTTATGTTCGGCATAAGTCTTCCCATTGAATACGGCGTATGGAGGTATGGCAGATTTCCATTTGTTCATGTCGTAACTCAGCACATTACCGTCTTTATCAATATACTTGGAACCGGCAAAGCATACGGCGGCTTGTTGGTATTTCTCCATTAAAGGAACTACTTTCTCTAAAAAAGTAAGCTCACACAAGTCATCGGCTTCGGCTATCCATATATATTTTCCTTTGGCTAATTGCATGCCTTTAAACCATTGTTTTAAATGGATTTCCGGTGTTGTGTTCGTTTAATAGAATATGGCTCACTTTGGCATGGTCTTGATAGTCCGATAATACCTCTTCGCTACCGTCTGTTGAGGCATCATCAAGTAAAATCAGTTCGATATTCTGATAGGTCTGTTGCAGAATACTCTGAATTCGTAGATTGAGGTATCGTTTATAATTATAATTAGGTACCACTACACTGACCAAGGGAAGTGCATTCATGCTTTATTGTTAAGTTAGTTCTTGTTTTATTTCTACAAATGTAATGTTATACAGGTAAATAAACAAGTTGCTTCTTTGTTTTTTTT
>ENA-OQAX01000337-OQAX01000337.1-human-gut-metagenome-genome-assembly--contig:-NODE-337-length-11197-cov-1.753117_pt1 | contig 11197 bp, 14 predicted proteins | sample MGYA00242741_ERZ504539 | MGnify/ENA primary metagenome ERZ504539 (study PRJEB26092, sample SAMD00036277) | human gut metagenome | host: Homo sapiens | study: EMG produced TPA metagenomics assembly of... | reverse complement strand
CGAAGCTTCCGCGTGCTCACGCGCGATTCGCCGAAAACCGACCCGTCCAACTCGTTCAATTCGCTGCTTGGAGACATTGCCGTACGCGTCGAGGACATTCTCACCGACGCGTTCAAACGCCAGCATCTGCCGGCCAAAAGCGTGCCGTATTACGCGCAGATGCTCATCGGCATGACCGTGTACACCTGCCAATACTGGGCCGACCAACGCAAGCTCAGCAAGGAGCAGCTCGCCGCGCACATCGTGAACCTGGCATGGTATGGGCTGAGCCGCATGGAAGCCAAGCCGGAACTGCGCTACGAAAGCGAAAAGGCCGCCCGCGAGGCGGAAAAGCAGGCCGCGCGGGAAGCGAAGGCGATCGCCAAGCAGGAGAAGCAGGGCAAGAAGGCCGCGAAATCGCAGGAGAAGGCGGTTGCTGCGGGAGATGACGCGACGGACGGGACGACCGTGACGGACGGATCGCAAGCAGTAGGCAAATCGCAAGCGGCAGACGAATCAAACGAATCAGACGAGACGAAACGAATCGCAAAACCCGCAAAACCCGCACGAATCGCAAAAACAATCAACAATTGACGAAAACTGACATACCGTCACCCGAAATGACCCTAGGGGAAATTTCAGGTGCAGATTGCGTATTTCAGGGTGCCGTTTGCGTGCAAAACCGTGCCCCGGAACCGCACATGGTGCTACGTTAGTTTCGTTATGCTTTTGGCCGGAGCGGTCGGCCAGCCGCACGGCCCGACACGAGCCCGATCCGAGGAAGAATATGCAGGAGAAGAAGACGCTCACCTTCGTGGTGCCCGCGTACAACATGACGGGAATACCTGGAACGGTGCGTCGAATCGTTGATCGCGTTGAAGCGCAACGACGACATCGAAGTGCTGATCGTGGATGACGGCTCGTCCGACGGCACGCTGGAGATGGCGAAGACGTTCGAGGCGCGCAATCCGGGAATCGTGCGCGCGATCCATCAGGAGAACAAGGGCCACGGCGGCGCGGTCAACACCGGCATCGCGGCGGCGAGCGGCATGTACGTGAAGGTCGTGGACGCGGACGATTGGGTAGGCCCGGAATCGCTCGAACAGGTCATGGCCGTGCTGCGCGAAGAGGCCGATTCCACCGAGCCGATCGACATGCTCGTCACCAATTATGTGTATGACAAGGTTGGCAAACGCAACAAGCATGTGGTGAACTTCCGCCATGCCATGAAGGCCGGCGAGCGCCTGACCTGGAACGATCTTGGGCATTTCGGCTTGGCTGAATACATTCTCATGCACGCGCTGACGTACCGCACCGCCGTGGTGCGAGAGTCCGGCATGCAGCTGCCGGAGCACACGTTCTACGTGGACTTCATTTACGCGTACCAACCGTTCCCGTGGGTGAAGACCATGAAGTATTTGGATACGCCGTTCTACCACTATTTCATCGGGCGCGACGGGCAGAGCGTGCAGACCGATGTGATGATCCGCCGCGTCGACCAGCTGCGCCTCGTCAACCAGTGCATGGTGCGTGCAACTCCGGAACGCGGCACGGTGCCGGAGGCTGTACCGTTATATGATCCACTTCCTGGCGATTGAAAGTTCCGTGGCAAGTGTGTTCATGATTTTGTCTCGCGATCCGGAAAATTATGAGAAGAAAAAGGATATGTGGGACGACATTAAGGCGTACTCCCCCACTATTTACAAGGATGTGCGTAAGAAGGCCATGTCTCGTGCGTTGAATTTGCGCGGGTCGATCGGTCGTTTCGTGATTCGCAAGGGGTATTTCGTGGCGGAACACGTCGTCGGGTTCAACTGATCGGCACTATCTGCCTTATATATGGCAGATAGTGCAGTTCGTCCGCTGACATCTCGCTTATATATGGCAGATACCCTTGGTAACAAGGTGACTTAGAGGGTATATTTTTACCCCCGAAGTCGCCTTGTTACCAAGCACGAGTGCCATATATAAGCGAAATGCCTCGTATCAGCTCTCGAAATCTGCCATATATAGCGAGATATGGGCAAAAACTGACGTACGGAGGTGAGGATGCAGCCGTGAGGCTGTTGGAAACAGCACTGACGCTTCCAACAGCCTACGTTCATGCCGGAACCTCCCCGAGCGCGGAAACCTGGCTATTGGGACGGGTTTGCCGGATTTCGGGGCTTTATGCTTAGTTCCAGCGGTCGGACATGGCGAAACTGTTGTGCATGAGATTGCTGGACGTGTACAGCACGTCGCCGAGCAGCTTCGTATTGCGCGATCGCAGGTATTCCGCCATTTCGTCGTTAGCCGCCGCAAGACGGGCCGGAACAGATGTAGGACTAGCAAGCCCATCGGAACCGGAATCAACCGCAGCACCAGACATAGAACCAGAACCGCCAACCGCAGAACCGGCACCAGAACCAGCGCCACCAGCCCCAGTCGCCGACCCACCAGTCGCAAGCGCATCATCCGTACGTTCCACCAGACGGTGGCCGAAGGAGCGGACGTCTTCCGAGAATCCTTCAATCGCATTGCTCGTCTCGTAGAAGTGCGCGTCGGCGAGCGTTGCAATCAGGCGGTTCGTCCAATACAGGCAGTCCGTGGAGACTTCCGGCGTGGTGTCGCGCAGGTAGGCGGGGGTGTCGTCGACGTTCGCATAGAACGGGGCGGACGTGGTGAATGCGCCGGAACCGTACGAAATCCACATGATCGAACGGCTGGTTTCCGCGCGTACGGACGGATCTGCATGGCCACCATATGCCCGGTGCGGTTGATACCGATCGGACGGTAGCGATGGCGGCTTTCCGACGTTCCGAGCGTGCCATACGGATCGTAAGGGGTCCCTTCGAAGTGCGCGCTCATCAGGAAGTCGACGTCTTCAAGCGTCACAGCGTTCTCAGGCACACGACACCACGGAATATCATCGGACGCGGGCGCGTAGCGGGCGGCCGGCGAATCCCAATCCTCGCTTGGATTGAGGTAGCGCTGCATGTACCAGGCACGCGGCGTGTTGTAGATGCGGTCTTTGGTGGTAGCGGTGCCGAAAGCTGTGCGCGGATTGAAATGGTTGTGACCCAGCGCCGCGCCGCTACTGCTATTGCCGCCGCCGTTCATGCTGGCGTCTCCGAAAGCGCTAGTCGGCTGGAATCCGAAGCCGCTACTTGCAGCCGCGCTCATAGTGCGGTCAAGGTGGTGCGAGTCCATGAATTCGCGCAAATCGGCACTGCACATGAATTCACGCTGGGCGTTGAAGGCGTCGTCGAGGTCGAAATCGTCGATGCCGAGCTGGTTGGGGATGGTCGCATAGCAGTCGTCCGGCACGCGGCGGGCAATCCAATGGTGCCCGCCGATCGTTTCGACATACCAGATTTCGTTTACGTCGGAAATAATGATGCCGTTCGATTCGTAGGTGCCGTATGTTTCAAGCAGTTCGGCAAGACATGCAACGCCTTCGCGTGCCGTGGTTACGTAAGGCAGCACGAGGGTGATGATGTCTTCTTCTCCGATTCCACCCGGGACTTCGGGGGTGTTAGTGGCTTCGTTCGCCGGCTGCAGTTTAACGAGCGGATCAGCGGCTATCACGCGCTCGTTGACTGCGATGGTTTCGGTGGCGCTCATCGCCACGTTGCGCTCGTTGCGCCCGCTTCCGCGAGAATTCCGCGATTCGGCAGCACATTCGGCACGATGCTGTATCGGCATGGATTGTCTGGAAGGTCGATTTCGACATGACTGAGCACACTGCGGTAATGCCTCGGTTGGTCTTGCGGTGCGACCGCAATGAATTTCTTCGGATCGTAACGGCCGGAACGGAATCATCGTCGCGTGCGATGATGGTGGATCCGTCGTAGCTGGCTTTCTTGCCTACAAGAATCGTGGTACATGACATGCGTTCCACTGTACGAGCAGATATGCAGAAATGATATTGCGATTCGCAGGAATTCGATGATGACTTGGTGATAATCCACGTTTTTTTTGTTACTTACAGCTGATTCGTGTGGCGTTTTGCGTAAATATGCTGTATACTGTCTCTCTGTTGCCCCTCTAGCTCAACGGTTAGAGCAGCGTCCTTTTAGTCGTGGGTTGTGGGTTCGAATCCCACGGGGGGCACATGCGAAAAGCCTCGGAAGGCAATGTTTTCAACGGTTTCCGTAGGCTTTCTTGTTTTGCAGTCTAATGGATCAAATGGTCCGATTCAACATTTATTCAACACATTCACCGCTACAGTCATCGCAGACTCGATGTCATTTCACGACCTCCCGAAACGCATCTTGCGCCCATCCAACAGCATTAGAAACAGCACTAGAAGCAGTTTCGACATGCGCGCGGACGTGAATTCCGTGGTTTGGGGTACACTAGACATATTCGAACAAACGTTCGTATTTTGGGGAATTCTGGGGAATTCCCCACTATATACAGTGAGGAAACTCACGACACACCACTACCTGTAGTGTGTATGCTAGATAGTGGCTTGCGTAAGCGAGCATAACCGAAGAACGTGGCCGACACGGCTTTCGCAAAACGACGGAAGCCATTTTTGCATAGGGAGGAAATCGAATGACCGTGACCGTCTTCACCAATCCGAGCAACCCGCAATGCGAAGCCACCGAACAAGAGCTCGCAAAGCTGGGCGTGCGTTACGACACCGTTGATCTGACGAAGAACCCGTCCACCTTCGAACAGATCAAAAACGCTGGCTTCAAGCAGATTCCGGTCGTCATCTCACCGAACTCCTCATGGAGTGGACATAGGCCGGATCTCATCCGCCAGCTCGCGCAAAGCTTCGCCGCCTAAGCGCGTAGAAGTCGCAGGGCACCGAGTCCACAAAGGCAGTGCGGGCACAGGTCACATGCAGCCGTGCACGCGCAACCAATAGCGGACGCACCATACACGTTCTTCCACAAAGCTTCGCCATCTAGCCCATAAAGCAGTCATCCATAAAACAGTCAGACACTACATGCGGCCGGCCGTGGACGGGTCGAGCGTCATGGTCTGGAACCGATTGGTCATGAAGTCGTCGTCGAAATACGTGGCGAAGAATTGCGAAACGGGCGAATCCTGCGCAATACCCGCCATACGCGAATACCAGGAATCCAGCGCCATCAACGTCATCACGCCGTCAACGAAAATCAGCGCGAAACACACCGCCGTCAACGTATAGCGAATCTTCCACGGAATACGCTGAATCATCGCAAGCAAATGCGGCAGAATCAGCTTCACCCACACCAAGCCGAGTATTCCCCAGAAAAACATGTATTTGCCGGATGTGCGCCCATCAATCGACAGCCATTGACCCGTGTAATCCCACGCGCGAATACCGAACGCAACCTCCATGAACCAGCTGGTGAAATATTCGAACGCGCCGCCAATCACCGCGCTGGCGCAGAAGATCAGCATCCAATTCGACCGCCACAAGTGGTTGAGCAATACCGTCAGGATCACCGCGCCAAAGCCGTAGATCGGCGAGAACGGCCCCCACAAAAATCCGGCGCGATCCTGCCATTCGCCGAACAGCACATAGTGGTATAGCGTCTCCACTACCAGACCGAACACGCATCCGACCACAAACAGCCAAAACAGGTTGAAGAAATCAAGCGAAATATAGCCCTTGCCGGTCAGATCACGCCGGCCATACCCTTCGAAACAGCCCGTCTACATACTCGCTGCGCGCATCCAAACGACGAAGCGCGAACTGCAAACGTCGCTCCTCGCGCAGCGACGGATCAGCCCGTGATATGCAAACGCAACCAATACAAGCAACTGCACGGTCGACTGATCAGATTCACACCCAAACCCTCGCAACGACAACGACAATAGGCCTTCCGCAAGCGTGAGCGGAATCATCAGATACGTCCATTGCGCGATATGCCGACGCTTGTTGAGAATCAGCAGCATGCCGAAAATCGCAAGGCATGCGGTGGAGACCAGCAGCACTGCAGCATGAATAACCGACAGAATAGTGGTGAGATTCAGCGCGCCAAACGCCAGTTTGCCGGAAAGCGCGGCGTGGATTGCATACAGGCAGGAAATCACGATGATCGGCAACGTCACCACGCCTCGATCAACATGACGATGCCGTAAATACGTGCAATCAGCGGCAGCTGCGGTCAGCAGGATTGCCGTCATCTTCCGCCGATTGCGATTGCGCAATGATGCCGGCCTCTTCGATTGCTGCGATTTCGGTTTCGTCGGCGATGGCCTCGCTCACATCTTCAATCTTGCTCATGCTTGTTCGTCCTTCCCAGAACAACGCTACCAAAACCCGATCGCAGTGCGCTACACGAGATGATTGTTTGCGCGCAACGCGCACAACCTGCGATTTCTGCCTGCGCAAGTCACATGTCACCCCGCAATCACAAGATGCGCAGACAGCAGACTCGACTTGCGCAGACACAGAAGGCAAGTTGCGCGGTCTCCAACAGCAAGATTCACAGTCCTGCCGCGGTTTGTCGTGTTTATTTCAGTCATGGACGGAGCGCATTTACGCCTGTGCCCAAATTTGTCCGAGAGCGGGTATTACGATACGGGAGGCGTAGCGCTACGAATAACGTATCGCTACGCGCGAACACGGTCGAACATCCATTGGACTGGGGAGACAATGCGCAACGTACTGCAGATTCTGCGTCGTGACCTCAAACGACTCGTCACCGTACCTGCCGCCTGGGTCATCATGATCGGTATAACCATCATTCCGCCGCTGTACGCATGGTTCAACATCTACGGATTCTGGAATCCGTATGGCAATACCCAAGGCATCAAAGTTGCCGTGGCCAACGTCGACAAAGGCACCGACAACGCCCTGCTCGGCAAAGTGAACCTCGGCGACCAGATCGAAGACACGCTGAAAGACAACGACCAGCTTGGCTGGGAATTCATGGGCAAGGCCGAAGCGATGGAAGCGGTACAGTCCGGCGACTGCTATGCGGCGATCATCATCCCCTCCGATTTCAGCGAGGATCTCGCCAACGTCGTGACCGACAGCAAGAACCGGCCGACGCTGGAATACTATGTCAACGAAAAATCGAGCCCGATCTCCCCGAAAATCACCGACCAAGCGCGACCACCGTTGATCGTACCGTCAACAACACCTTCGTCTCCACCGTCAGCGAAGTACTCACTAAAGCCGTGAACTCCGCGAATGACACCATCAACGGCAAAACCAACTCCTTCGTCAACGAAACCACAGCAGAACTCGACAAAACCCAGAAGAACGTAAGCCTCATCCGCTCCACCATCGAAGATCTTGACGCACAGCTCGCCAACGTGCCGCAACAAACGCAATCCGCCCGTCAGGCAATGAACGACGTGCAGCTGGCCGCAGCAAGTGCGGGCAAGGGACTGGCGAACACCGCCACCACCATCGGCACCGCACAAAACGGCCTCAATACCTTCACGTCCAACGCCAACACCGCTTTGGAGAACGGTTCCGGCCTGATTTCGCAGGCCGCCAGCGACACCACCACCAGCATCAACAAGGTGACCACGGCCGTCTCGTCCGCAAGCGGCACCGCACAGCAGGCCGTCAGCAACATGCAAAGCGTGACCGACAGCAACGCCCGGCTCATCGAGAAGCTCAAGAACGTCAGCGACAACGCACAGTACCAAGACATCATCAAGAAGCTCGAAGACACCAACAACACGGCCGCTGGCACGCTCAACGACCTCAAAACGTTGAGCGAGAACACACAATCCACGTCCGACAGCGTGTCCAAACTCGCCACCGACTTCAACACCAGCACGCAAAATTCGCTGAAAAGCATGGGAGATGCCCGCAACACGTTGAATTCCGGTGCGCTCCCCCAGCTCAACTCCGGTCTGAGCTCGCTCGCCATGACCGCCGGCACACTGTCCGGCACCGTAACCAGCCAGACCACCGTGGTCAACCAGACCTCCGCCGTGCTCGACCAACTCGACCAGGTGGCGAACGACACCCGCACCACGCTGCAGAACACCGACAAGCAGCTCGAGCAGGTGGAGAACAAGCTCATCACCGTCAGCACCGACCTGAAAGCGCTCGGCAGCGTTGACATGCTGAAAAGCCTGACCGGCGACAGCTCCCTCAACACGGAGAAAATCGCTTCGTTCATGCAGTCCCCCACGGTGATCGACACGAAAAAACGTGTATCCGATGAACTCCTACGGTTCCGGCATGGCTCCGCTCATGACCAACCTGGCCCTGTGGGTGGGCGCGTTCGCCTTCGTGGTGATCTTCAAGGTGGAGGTCGACGATGAAGGCCTCGAAGACCTCGACTTGACCACTTCCGAAAAATATTTCGCCCGCTACATGCTGCTCGGCATCATGGGCGCCATCCAAGGCGCGATCACCACCATCGGCAACCTCATCATCGGCGTGCAGACGGTGAACGCGCCGCTGTACATACTTACCGGCGTCATCACGTCGCTGGTATATCTGAGCATCACCTTCGCGCTGTCGACCTCGTTCATGCATATTGGCAAGGGACTGTGCGTCGCGCTGATCATCGTGCAGATTCCGGGCGCTTCCGGCCTGTATCCGATTGAGATGATGCCGAAATTCTTCCGCATGGTCTACCCGTTCGTACCATTCAGTTATTCGATTGACGCGTTCCGTGAGACGATTGCCGGCTTCTACGACGGGCATTGGCTCAAGTCGATTGGCGCGCTACTGATGTTCGCCGTGGTCGCGTTCTTCATCGGACTTGCGATTCGCCCGCTGCTGGTCAATCTCAACCGCCTGTTCGCCCGTCAGATCAAGGAAAGCGACATGATCATCGGCGAGGAGGTACAGCTTCCGGAACGCGGCTACAACGTGTCCCAGGCCATTCAAGTGCTCGCCGATAAGGGCGGCTACCGTGAGGCGATCGAGGAACGTGCGAGCCGCTTCGCCGAACTGTATCCGAAGCTCAAGCGTGGCGCGCTGGTTGCCGGTTTCATTGTGCCGGTGATTCTGGTGCTGATCTTCTCCTTCACCAACGGCGAGAAGATCGTGGTGCTTGCACCTGGATCATCTGGGTGCTGCTCATCATCGGATTCCTGATGGTCATCGAATATATGCGTTTCAGCCTGCAACGCCAGGTGGAACTCGGCAGCCTCAGCGACGAAGCGATTCGCGAACAACTGGTGGAACGCCAAGCTGCAAGGCTGCGCCGCAAGAAGCGTGCGCAACAAATCAGGCGAGACAAGCTGATGCGCAAGGCACAACGAAGAAAACACGAAACCAAACAGGCGATCGCAACGTCGCAGACACCAGCCAAGCCGATGCCGACGGCATCGCAACACTGGTACAGGCCATGAACGCGACCGGCAACACCGGCACAGCGAGCAACACCAATCCCAACGGTAACAGCGAAAGGAGCAACGCATGAAAAACATCTGGAAACTGTTCGTCGGCGACGTTCGACGCCTGACCAGCAACATCGTCTCCATCATCATCGTCATCGGACTGGTGGTAATTCCTGGCCTGTTCTCCTGGTTCAACGTGAGCGCAAGCTGGGATCCATTCGCCAACACCGGCAATCTGAAAATTTCGCTGTCGCCAACGACGATGAAGGCTACAAGTCCGATCTCATTCCCGTGAAGATCAGTATCGGCGATCAGGTGGTCAACACCTTGCGCGCCAACGACAGATGGACTGGACCTTCACCACCAAAAAAGAGGCCATCGACGGCACCAAATCCGGCAAATACTATGCAGCAGTGGTGATTCCGAAGGATTTCAGCACCCGCATGATGACATTCTTCACCGCGGACGGCGACCATGCCACACTCACCTACTACAACAACGAGAAGAAGAACGCACTCGCTCCGAAGATCACCGGCCAGGGAGCCGACACCGTGGCAGCACAGATCAACGAAATGTTCTCCGCAACGTTGACGAGCACCGCGCTCAACATCGCCTCGCAGCTGGCCGATGAGCTTGACAAACCGAAATCGCAGGCCACGCTCACCAACTTCAGCAACAACATGGGCAATTTCGCGAACACGCTGAACGACACGTCATCCGCGTTGACCACGTTCAGCTCGCTGACGTTGAGCGCGCAGAACCTGCTCGACAGTTCCAACAGCCTGCTTTCCAACGTGAGCGGCAGCGCGAAGAACGCCGTCAACGAGCTCAAACAGTCGAAGAACGGCATCGACGATCTGACCGGAGCCGTCAAAACCAGCACGAATGCGTTGAGCACCGCGTTGAGCAGCTCGTCGAACAGCTTCGGCGCTGTCTCCACCGATATTGACAGCGTATTCAACAATGCGGGCACCCAAGCCGGCAATACGGCCACCGCCCTGCGCAATCAGGCTGCGAACGTATCCAAGCAGGCGCAAGGCTATCAGAACATCTACGATGCCCTCGACGAGCTCAGCAACAACAATCTGGTGCCGGAAGTCGCGAAAATCGCCATCAATCATCTCAAAACCAACGTGGGCGCGACCATTACGCAACTCAACGATCTAGCGAACTCACTCAACACCAGCGCCGACAATATCGACGCGAAAGTGAGCGACACCACAGCCGACCGCGAGCGCGTGAGCCAGCTTGCCCAGCAGGCGAAGGCTCCATCGACGGCATCAAAACCGATTTCGACAGCCAGCTCAAGCCGCAGCTCAACGACATTTCCGATTCGATCAGCAGCACGGCCACCGCACTGAGCAGCACGGCCACCGATCTGAAGGGCGCGTTGGGAGATCTCAACAGCACCACGAAGTCGGCAGGCAAGCAGCTGACCAATATTCGCACGGTGTTGGATTCCACCGCCGAAAGCCTCACTAAGGCGAGCACCGCGCTGTCTTCGTTCAATGGCACGCTTCCGACGCGCTGAACAGCGGCAATATGGACACCGTCAAGGACGTGCTCGGCAACAACACCGATTCGCTGGCGGCGGCTCTTGCAGCTCCCGTCCAGGTGAAGCGCACGGCTGTGTTCCCTGTGGAGAATTTCGGCTCGCAATTGGCTCCGTTCTACACGATTCTGCCGTTGTTCGTGGGATCGCTGCTTATGGCCGTAACACTCAAGACCACGGTGTCGCGCAAGAATCGTGAGGAGCTCGACAATCCGAAGCCGCATCAGCTGTTCCTCGGCCATTATGGCGTGTTCGCCGTGATCGCACTGTTGCAGAGCACGTTCTCGCTGGGCGGCGGCCTGCTGTTCCTGCACATTCAGGCGGTGCACCCGTGGCTGTTCATGTTGACCGGCTGGGTGGCCTCCCTCGTGTTCTCGTTCTTCACCTACACGATGGTGGCGAGCTTCGGCAACGTGGGCAAGG
>ENA-OQAX01000336-OQAX01000336.1-human-gut-metagenome-genome-assembly--contig:-NODE-336-length-11202-cov-3.858510_pt1 | contig 11202 bp, 10 predicted proteins | sample MGYA00242741_ERZ504539 | MGnify/ENA primary metagenome ERZ504539 (study PRJEB26092, sample SAMD00036277) | human gut metagenome | host: Homo sapiens | study: EMG produced TPA metagenomics assembly of... | reverse complement strand
CCAGCAACCCCCAGGGTACAGGGCCTGCCCGCCCAGTGCGCGCCCGTTTTACGGCAGGGCGCAGCCATAAGCGGGGTATAACTGAAAAAACTGAAAATATCGCCTGTTTCTATAAGCGCAGCCGGATGTTGTGTTAAGGCTTAAAAAAGCCTTGGGATCCGGAAAGGATTCGGCGGCTCTTTGCCTTACATCCTGCTTGTGGCTGCGAAAATATCCGTTATTTCCTTTGTTTTCAGATGCACCTTAAGCCAAGTGGGCAAGCGGCCCGGTTTTCCCTTCCTTTTTTTCTTCACGGCACAGTGCGGGCGGCGCGGCAGCGTTTCCCCGCTGCAGCGCCCCGCACTGCACGCCGTGCTGATGCAGAACCTCTAAGCCGGGCGGCTTCGCCGCCCATCCGATGATGATTTTTTTTAAGAGAAGAGGTACTGAAATGAAAAAAGCAAAAACGTTTTCTCACAGGCCTGTTGAGCGCCGCCCTGGCCCTCAGCCTGTGCGCCATGCCAGCAATGGCAGCGGATGCACCCGCATTGCCAGAAACAACGAATACAACAAACAGTGTAATCGATCCCGAGCAGAAAGGCTCGATTACCATTTATAAGTATCTGCATGCAGAGGAGATTCATGGTGAAGCAGGTACAGGTGAAAAGCAGAATATTCCTGATGGCACGGAACCCGCAGAAGATGTTGGATTTACTATTTATCAGGTAAAAAATGCAACCGAATTGCAAGAATATTATAACGGTAAAACAAATGAAAAAAGCACCGGAAGCATCTGACTACATGGTAGATGGCAAAGTAAAAGAAGAATATAACAAACAAATTGAAGGTGCTGATAAAGTCGGCGTGGAGAAAAAAACAGACAAGAACGGCAAGGTGCAGTTCACGAATCTCCCTGTTGGCCTTTATCTTGTGATTGAAACCGGCAAACCGGCTACAGTTACTGAACCGGTAGAACCGTTCTTGGTTTCTATTCCTATGACGCGTGTGACAGAAGATGCAAACGCTCAGAAGCAGTGGTTGTATGATGTGGTTGTTTACCCCAAAAACAGCACACATAAAGGTGCTATTACGCTGAAAAAACTCGGCGTTGTAGGAGAAGAAGCTGGAACACCGCTGGCAGGGGTTAAATTTAGTCTTGAACGTCTGAAGGATGACGATACAAATAGATGGGTACCTTATCCCGATGATACTACTACTTTTGAAACGACTGCTCCTGACGGTTCGGTAACCATTGACGGTTTGAAGCCGGGTACTTACCGTTTCAAGGAAATTGGTTATAGCGATGAAGTAACAGGTGAAAATCGTAAATACGTCATCAATGCAGGTGATTATTATGTATTTACGATTGCTGACGATGGTACGGTAAGCAGAGCAGAAAATGCAGACCATAGCAGTGACTATACCGCAGAGAACACAACAGTAACAGTTAAAAACTATGCACCTGACATTGAAAAGACGGTAAAAGACCGTACAAGCGACGAGTATCGTAAAGCTGCTGACTACAATGTAGGCGATGAAATTCCGTACAAGATTACTGTTACCGTTCCCCAGAATATCACCCGCCTGAAGAAGTTTGAAGTAACGGATACCCCGACCAATTTGGTCGATCAGGTAAAGGATGCTGATGGTAACGACCTTATCAGTGTCCAGTATAAGGATGGCGAAAGCTTGGTAGCCGTTCCTACAGACGCATACACCATTACTAAACTTGACAATGGCGGTTTTACGGTTGCGTTTGATCCCACCAAGATGGGAGCATATGCAGGTAAGCAGATTGTCATTAGCTATAATGCAAAACTGACTGCTGATGCAGATATGACCACTGATGGCAACACGAACCAGGCTAAGCTGGAGTACTCTAACAAAACAGATGTGACAGATGAGGATAAGGACAAGCCGGAGAACAATAATAAACGCGGCGATGAAACTGTCGTTTATACGTTCCAGATTCAGATTTTGAAGAAGGCTGATGTCAAAGATGAAACTGGTAAAGACATCTACCTTGAAGGCGTAACCTTTGATTTGTATAAGCTGGTAGGAAAAGATGAGAAGCTTCCTGACGGTGCAGTCGAAATTGATACCGCTACAGCAAACACACTGAAACTTCCGGCAGCAGGCGAAAACGAGAAATGGGTAAAAGTTAAGTCTGGTATCACAACGGGTCCTGACGGTAAAGCCAATGTGGACGGACTTGCAAACGGCACTTACTATCTGGTAGAAACTAAAACGAAACAGGGTTATAACCTTTTGACGGCTCCGGTAAAAGTAGAATTGAGTATTGCTTATAAGAAGACATGGACTGAATCCTATGAGGAAAAAGATGGTGTACTGGTTAAGAGTGATGTGACAAAAAAGGAAGAAACTTTTACTAAGGATGGTACGCAGACTGGCATTACCGTGGACGGTAAGACGTATGGCCGCCATGTTACCGAAATCATCAACCGCAAGGGCTTCAAGCTGCCCACCACCGGTGGTTTCGGCACCCTGCTGTTCAGCGGCATTGGTGTGCTGCTGGTTGTGGCCGGTGTTGGCGTGCTGCTGAGCCTGAAAAAGAAGAACCGCGCCTGATGCGCCCGCCGCAAGGCAAAACAATTTTACAATTCACCAATAGGGTATAGAGGGATAATCCATCATACACAGGGGGAGGGCCGGATTTGGCCCTCCCTATGGTGGTTGATTGGGAATTAATTTTTTGGGTGTACATGGCCGTTGTTCGGTTGATTTTTAGGCCCTGCGTGGGGAACCACCCCATGGGCGTCAGGTTTGCGGCGAGGAACCACCCCTCAGGCCGCTTCGCGTCCAGCTCCCCTCAAGGGGCGCCAATATCTCACCTTATGTTTGCGCTGTCTGCAACGCAGACTGAGTGGTGGTTCCCCGTGCAGAACCTAAAAATAAATATGGCAAGGCCCGCCAACGGGCCAATGGCGGGCATCGGCCCCTACAAATGATTTGCAATGTTTGCGGCGTGGTCCACCACAATTATTCTTTATTATTTATTCTTTCGTCTGCCTCCAATTCCTCATTGCTAATTCTTAATTCCTAATTCTTAATTGCATCAGCTCCCAACTTCAACCCTCTCACGGAAAGGTTCGCGGTGACGCTATGGATACCACAACAAAACTAAAAGTCGGCTTTGCGGCCTTGATGATCCTGTCCGGCATTGGGGTGGCATCGTACCCGGTTATCAGCAACGCGGTGGCGCAGCGCCACGCCAGCGAAGCGATCCAAAATTACGATGATACCGTAAAAAGCATGGATACCGAAAAACTGGACGCCGCCAAGGAGGCCGCCCGCCGCTATAACCAGCAGCTGGACAGCGCCGTGGAGCGCGATGCCGCAGGCGAAGCGGAGGATACCGGCACCAGCTATGTGGACCTTGTGGATGTGGGCGAAAGCCTGGGGTATATCACCATCCCGAAAATTGACGTCAACCTGCCTATTTACGAAGGCACCAGCGATGATGTGCTGCAAAAGGGCGTTGGCCATCTGGAAGGCTCCAGCTACCCCCTTGGCGGCGAAAGCACCCACAGCGTGCTGACCGGCCACCGCGGCCTGCCCGAAGCCGTGCTGTTCACCGACCTGGACAAGCTGGAAGAGGGCGACTGTTTCTACCTGCATATTCTGGATGAAACGCTGGCGTACCAGGTGGATCAAATCAAAGTGGTGGAACCGGAGCACACCGAGGATCTGGAAATCACCGCGGGGCAGGATTACTGCACCCTTGTTACCTGCACGCCGTATGCCATCAACACCCACCGCATGCTTGTGCGCGGCACCCGCATCCCTTATAATGGAGAGGAAGAAACCAACACCCCGCAGGCCGTGCAGTATCAGGCGCTGCGCACCGGAACGGTGGTCAAGCGCGTGGTGGATGCCTGGCCGTGGATCGCGGTAACGGGCAGCATTGTGATCGGCGGCGAAGCGCTGCTGCTGCTTTTGCTGCTGCACCGCTGCAAAAAGCGCGAGGAGGATGACTAAATGGGACGGCTGATTGCTAAAATTCTGGCCTGGCTGGCCATTTTGCTGGGGCTGGCGCTGTTGATACAGCCCACCGCTGCCCAGTGGTGGACCAGCACCCGCAACGCCAAAACCGCTGCGCAGTTTGCGGCCCGCGCCGAAGCCCAGCCCACCGCCCCCGCGGCGGAGGAAACCACAGCCAAACCCCCGGAGCCGGAACGCGCCTACCCTGAACTGTACGCCGCGATGCAGGACTATAACGCGGAAATTTACGCCGGGGGCCAAAGCGGCCTGACCGACCCGTTTGCCTACGAGGAAGCCCCGCTGGACCTTGCTGCCTATGGCTATGACGATGATGTGCTGGCTGTGCTGTGGATCCCGCGCCTGAACCTGGAGCTGCCCGTTTACCTGGCGCAGCCGCGAAAACCTGGCCAAAGGCGCGGCGCTGCTGGGCCAGACCTCGATGCCGCTGGGCGGCGAAAACACCAACACCGTGATTGCCGCCCACCGCGGCTATTATGGCGCGGAAATGCTGCGCAACGTGCAGCAGATCCAGGTGGGGGACAAGATCCAGCTGACCACCCCGTGGGAAACGCTGATTTACCGCGTGAGCGAGCTGAAAATTATTGACCCCAGCGATATCAACGCCGTGCTGATCCAGCCGGGGCGGGACCTGCTGACCCTTTCCACCTGCCACCCCTACACCCGCAACAGCCAGCGCTACCTGGTAATTGCGGAGCACGACACCGCCGCTGCGGACACCACCAAAGAGGAGGATTTGCAGGAAAGCGCCGCTACCTGGGACGAAACGCCGCGCCAGGTGACCGTGGAGGATGCCGGCGGCAGCTCCATTGCCGAAGTGGCCCCCCAGGCCCTGACCCCATTGCCGGGGGAGGGCAGCGCGGAATCCGAGGGGAGCGCGATCTCCAATACCATGATCTGGCTGGAAAACAACGCACTGTGGGCCGGGCTGGTGGTTATTGCCGCCGCCGTTGGCATTATGGTGATATGGAAAAAACACCGGGAGGATTAACCATGCAGTACACACAGCAGGCCGCCGCCGTTACGGCCGAAGTAAACAAGGCCGTGCAGGGCAAACAGCAAACGGTAAACACCATCTGGATGGCCATGCTGGCGGGCGGCCATGTGCTGATTGAGGATATTCCCGGCGTGGGCAAAACCACGCTGGCGCTGGCCTTTGCCCGCGCGCTGGACCTGAAAGAAAGCCGCGTGCAGTTTACGCCGGATGTTCTGCCGTCCGATTTGGTGGGATTTTCGGTCTACCAGAAAGAGACCGGCAAGTTTGTGTACCACGCCGGTGCGGTGATGTGCAACCTGTTTTTGGGCGATGAGATCAACCGTACCTCCTCCCGCACGCAGTCGGCTTTGTTGGAAGTGATGGAAGAAGGCACGGTGACGGTGGACGGCGTTACCCGCCCGGTGCCCGCACCCTTTACCGTAATTGCAACCGAGAACCCCATCGGCGCCGCCGGCACGCAGATGCTGCCGCAGTCTCAGCTGGACCGTTTCATGGTCTGCGCCGTAATGGGCTACCCCGATGAGGAAGCGGAGCTGGCAATTTTGGCCGGGCAGAGCAAAGGCCGCCTGCTGGACCGTGTGCGCCCCGTTGCCGGTCAGGCGGATCTGCTTGCCATGCAGCAGGAGGTCAGCACGGTATTTGTGCATGAGCTGATGTACCGCTACATTGTGGCGCTGGCCCAGGCCAGCCGCAAGGACCCGCGCCTGGCCGTGGGGTTAAGCCCCCGTGCCACCCTGGCGCTGGCCAGCATGACGCGCGCGGCGGCGTACCTGCGGGCGGGATTTGTTGCCCCGCAGGATGTGACCGCTGTGTTTGATGCGGTTGCCCGCCACCGCCTGGTGCTGAATGACCAGGCCCGCGCAGGCGGCGAAACGGTGGACAGCGTAATGCAGGACCTGCTGCGCACCGTGCCGCGCCCACGCCCCGAAAAGGCTGACCGCCATGGCAGGTAAGCTGGGCCGGGCGCTGGTGCTTTTGGTGCTGCTGGCCGCGGCGCTCATCACCCAGGCACCGCTGGCGGTGTTCCTGTTAGCGTTTGCGCTGGTGCTTCTGGTGCTGCTGCGGCTGGATGCCGCCTATCTGCGCAGGCAGGTAACGGCAGAGCTGCTGGTGCCGGACAAACCCGTGATACAGGGCGAAGATTTTACCCTGACGGTTCGGCTGCGCAACCGCAGCCGGTTGCCCATCCCTGCGCTTGTGGTGCTGCTGAACGCCGCCGATGAATGGGGCGGGGGGCAGATCACCCTGCGCTGCGCCGCCATGCTGGGCGGCAAGGAGAGCGCCGAACAGCGCATTACCCTAAACGCAGGCAAAAGCGGCGTGTGGAGCATTGCGGTGCGGGGCATCACTCTGCGGGATCACCTGGGGGTGTTCACCGCGGCATGCCCGGCTGCCGTGCAAAGCCAGAGCATCTGTGTGCTGCCCGCTGCCGCGGCTGGCAAAGCCAAAGCGGAAACCGCCCCCGATGAGGACGGCGACGAAGCCGACACCCGCGCCGCCCTGGGCGGCAGCTATGAGCTGCGGGAGTACCGGGACGGGATACCATCAAGCAGGTACACTGGAAGCTGAGCGCCAAGCTGGACCGCCTGATGGTGCGCGAACCGCTGACCGCCCTGCGCGCTGCCCTGACCCCCGGTGGGACCTGGACGGAGCGGAGGAATGGGGGATTTCCCCAACAGGCGGCGAAGCACCGCAAAACCCGCCCAAGCGCAAAAAAAAAAAGAACGTACTGCCCTGAGCCGGCGCGGCGCTGCGACCCCGGCAGCGGGCTGAAGTTTGTGGACCGTGTGCTGGTGAGCACCCAGCGCCCCGCAGCGCACCCCGCGTTGTGGCTGGCGGCAGATGCCGCGCTGCTGCTGGCGCTCACCTTTGGTTTGCTGCTGGTGCTTTCCACCGGGTTCGGCATTGCGGTGCCGTTGTGGGTGTGGCCCGCGGCAGCCGCTTTCTGCGCCGGGTGGGCGCTGTTCCTGCGTGCGCCGCAAGCCCTGCGCCGCTGGGGGCTGCTGGCGGGGGTGATTGTGTATCTTGTGGTGTTGTTCATCTGCCAGCGGAACTTTTTGGCCGGTGCGCAGCAGTGCGCCGGGAACATTGCCCAAAGCCTGAACGCCCGCCTTGGCAGCGCGCTGCCGGTGGCCCAGGGCGCAGTGCGGCGCAGCTGGGGCTGTTTTTGCTGCTGGCCGCCCTGCCCGTTACTGGGGCGCTGGCCGCTGCGGCCCTGCGCCGTGCGGATGCCCTGCTGCTGGATCTAATGCTGCTGCCCGTTGTTGTGCTGCTGGCGCTGGCCGGGGCCGCGCCTGCTGTGCCCGCCTGCCTGCTGCTGTTGGCCGGTTGGATGGGGGCGTGGGCGGCTTCCTGCTCGGTGCAGCGGCGGGCCTTGTGGGGCAGGCGCGATACCGAAAACTACCGCCAGAACCTTTGCCGCCATTATAACATCCAAAAGTCTGCCGCGCTGGCGGCGGGCGGGCTTTGCCTTGCGCTGGCGCTGCCCTGTTGGTGGCTGCTGCGCCCGGCGCTGGGGGTTCCCCTTGGCTGGCTGCAGCCCGCGGCCCAGCGGGTGGAATCCGCCGCGCTGAGTACCGCCATTACCTGGCTGCCGCGGGTCAGCGGCGGCAGGCTGAACATTCAGGTAGAAGCCGCTGCCGGTGGTGTGGCGGATGGCGCCTTGAACCAGGGCGGGGGTATCCAGGTCAGCGGAGTGACGGATCTGGCCCTGACCGCCAGCGACAAACCCGAAGAAACCGTATACCTGCGGGGATTTATCGGCGGCAGTTATGACGGCACCACCTGGCAGGCCCCTGACGCCGATGCCTTTGACAGCGCCGCTATGAACTGGAAAACCGAGGATAACGCCCGGCTGACCATTGCAAGCCTGCCGTTTTTGCGCACCGCCTATGACGGCACCGCCCAGCCCCAGACGCTGACGGTGGAGCGCATCCACGCCGATACCCAGTACACCTATGCACCGTATAACGCCTACTGGGGCGATTATTACACCATCCAGGGCGATGGCGCCGCCGCGGGCCAGACCGCGCAGGACGATGTGTTCCTGTATTACCCGCGGGATACCGCCCAAACCCAGCTGGAAGCCCGCGCCGATGCGACCCCAGCGTGCTGGACCGGATGGAAGCATCCTATGCCGCTTACGCCGCCAGCCGCTACACCGCCGTGCCGGACGGCTATGACGAGCTGCAAACCCTGTGCGATGAAGCCAAAAAGGACCAGAAGCTGACCGAAGCTGCGGACATTGGCGATTACATCCGCGCCTACCTAAACACCAACTACCAGTATAACGCCAGCGCTCCCCAGCCGCCGGAGGGGGCCGACCCCATCCGTTACTTTTTAACGGAATCCAAACAGGGGTACAGTGTGCAGTTTGCCTCGGCGGCGGTGGTTATGTTCCGCATGTTCGGGCTGCCTGCGCGCTATGTGGTGGGCTATGCCGCGCCGCAAAGCCTGTTTACCCAACAGGAGGACGGCAGCTGGCACGCCATTTTGCAGGACGATAACGCCCACGCCTGGGCGGAGGTGTACATTTCCGGCCAGGGCTGGACCCCCATGGAGATGACCCCCGGCGTGCTGGTCAGCGCCCAACAGGCCGACCTGCGCACCGACCCGCTGCCCGAAACTCAAGGTCAAGACACTGCCCCCGCAGCAGGGGAGAGCAGCGCAAACGAACCCGCAGCCACCATCGTGCCCCGCAGCAGGCTGGTTTTGGCGGCGTTGCTGGGGGGTTGCCTGTTGGCTGCTGTGGTGCTGCTGGTGCTGGCCCGCCGCCATGCCATGGGGTATGGCCGGGGCAGCTGCAACGCGCGGGTGCTGGCCGTGTTTGGCAGCATCTACCGCCTTTTGGTGCGTCGCGGCCTGCCGCCGGATACACCATCCGATGCGCCGGAGTTTGCCGCATTTTTGCAAAGTTGTGTCCCCGCCCTTGAACCCCAGGATGCCGAAGCTCTGCTGGCATTGGCCCAAGCCGCCCAATTTGGCGCAGGTACGATGACTGAGCAGGATACGGACAAAATGAGAAAACTTTACCAGGTTATAAAACACACTGGAAAACGGAAACAGAGCCAGAAATCGGTTGAAAAACAGAGCCAGGAATGATATAATGACCCCATACTGGGGTAGCGTGTTCTTTGCTTTCTTTGCACAGGGGGCTACCATGATCCAGGAAAATGTGGTATAATATGTTAAGCCCATTAACCAAGTAGGGAATGGCCGGGGTGGGGGACTGGTTTCTGGAACAGTACCCTGGGAACTGCCCGTGGGGCGGAAAACCGGCAAGGACAGAAAGAAGATCTTATAGAAGCAAACGTTAACAGGAGTAAACCCATGCCGCGTCGTAAACAGACAGAAGGAGAAAAAAATATGACATCAGCCAGATGGCTGAAGACCTTGGCGTGTCCAAGACCACGGTATCCCGTGCTTCGGGCAATGGCCGTGTCAGCGAAGCGACCCGCGCCGCGTGGTCCAGTACGCCAAAAGAAAAAACTATGTGCCAATATGCTGGCACGCGGGTTGGTAACCCAGCAGTCTTATAATATCTCACTGGTGTTCTCGCGCCAGTTCGGCAACCTTGCCGCACCATTTTGCGCAAAACCGTCAGCGCCGTGTACGATATTGCCACCCGCAATGATTATGATGTGCTGATGACGATGGTGGGCGAGCAGGAAACAAGCCCGATGCAGCGTCTACTGGTCAACCGCAAGATTGATGGCGTGATTCTGGCCCGCACGCTGGAGCGTGATCCGCTGATCCCCATGCTGCAAAAAAGCGGCATCCCCTTTGTTGCCATTGGCGCCCGGCTGACCAGGATGTCATCTCGGTGGACCATGATCAGGTGGGCGGCTGCCGCGAGCTGGTCAGCCTGCTGCTGATGAAGGGCCTGCACCGCATTGCTTTGCTGGGCGGATCCATGCTGTACACCGTCAACCAGTCCCGCCTGGAAGGCTATAAGCAGGCGCATGACCGCGCCTGCTGCAAGATTGATGAGAGCCTGCTGTTTTTGGAGCTGGAAAGCGACGATCTACGCACCAGCGCTGTGGAGCTCGCGGTACAGCGTGGGGCGGACTGCATCCTGTGCATGGATGACCAGGTTGCCCAGCTGGCTTTGAGCACCCTGAGACAGCTGAACCTGCGCGTGCCGCAGGATATCCGCCTTGCCTCCCTGTATGACGACGAAGCGCTGCAGGGGTGTACGCCACAGATCACGGCGGTCTCTTTTGATGCCGAACAGCTGGGCCGCCGTACCGCACAGCAGCTGCTTTCCCTCATCCGCCATCAGCCGGTGGAAACCCGCACCCTGCTGGGGTACCAGGTGGGGTTGCGTTTATCGACCCAGACCTGAGAGAAAAGTAGATAATGATAAATCAACTGCCCGTACACGGTATGATAAGCCGTTGTGCGGGCAGTTTTTTTCGATAAGGAATTTTGAAAAAATATAGCGGCCACATAGTATCCCAGCGCCGCAGCGTCAAGCACAACAGGGCAGGGACACAGAAAAACAGGAGGCAACAAGTATGAAGTGCATGGATAAACATGAATTTGAGCAGCAGAATGTTTTTGGCACCGGTGCCGCAAACACCGCTTATGCCAAGTTTTTTCATTGGCCAGTCGTTCCTGAACCCGCTGACCGACCCTAAAACCGGCCTGTTTTTGGCCAACGTTACCTTTGAGTCCGGCTGCCGCAACAACTGGCATATCCACCACGCGGCCAAGGGCGGCGGCCAGCTGCTGGTTTGCACCGCAGGCGAAGGCTGGTACTAGGAAGAAGGCAAACCCGCTGTCAGCCTGACCCTCGGCACCGTGATCACCATCCCGGCCAACGTCAAGCACTGGCACGGTGCCAAGGCCGACAGCTGGTTCAGCCACATTGCTGTGGAAGTTCCCGGCGAAGATTGCAGCAACGAGTGGTGCGAGCCCGTTACCGACGAAGAGTACGCCAAACTGAACGGATGAGCAGCCGCTAATAAAGGCAACACCGCACAATTCCCGCCTTGCGGCTTAAGCACCGCTCCGGCATCTGCGTTGCCAAAATGCTCGATAATGTCGGGTTGCGGTACCCGCATCGTGCTTCGGGGGCAAAGCCCCTCGCACTCTGCGACCGCTGCCCCTGCTTCGGTTCGCTGTTTCCGCCACTGGCGGCGCTCACCTTTGCAGCATCCAGTATTATCTGCGCTTTTGGCTTAGCATCTGCCGCACCTCGCTCG
>ENA-OQAX01000334-OQAX01000334.1-human-gut-metagenome-genome-assembly--contig:-NODE-334-length-11267-cov-1.521005_pt1 | contig 11267 bp, 21 predicted proteins | sample MGYA00242741_ERZ504539 | MGnify/ENA primary metagenome ERZ504539 (study PRJEB26092, sample SAMD00036277) | human gut metagenome | host: Homo sapiens | study: EMG produced TPA metagenomics assembly of... | reverse complement strand
ATAACAGTACGGGTTCTGTTGGAATATAAGGAAATCCGCCGCTTCATGAACGTCTCTTGCGGTCGGCGATTGATGGAAGCGACATTTTACTTGCGTTCGCGGATTCCCGTATGGACGGTATGCGCGAGTCGGATGGATGATACGGCGGAAACACAGGTAGATCAGCCGCGCCAACGGCATGGTCGTCAACGTAGGCAATGTAGGGAACCGGCGATGAGTCCCACTTCAGTCATGATTGCGATTTGCTTCGCGCCGAAGGAGAGAGCGTCCCTTTTGGTGCGATCCGTCGCCTGGGTGGTGTTGCTATCTTGCTGCACGATTGTTGAGGAAACCATCTGTTATTCCATTCCCTTATAGAGTTCTTTGGCGAGATCAATCAGACCGTGAACGTCGAAATCCTCGGATCCTGCCAGCACTCCACGCGCGTGGCGGGTGGAGATCACACCGTAGGGAAGCGCGGCGCCAACGTGGTCGGAGTGATTGCCAGCAGACCACCTGGGTGGCTTTCGGTACGGCAATCGGACCGGTGACCACATGCGGGCCATCTGTATCGGGATTATGGTGACATTCTCGTGCTATGGCGATGCCGTCGTTCAACACGTCGTTTGCGGCGCGACCATCCATGAACAATCATGGGCGACTGATCAAATTCGCCGGATTGCCGGGCATGTCGAAATCTACGGTCTGCCGCCAATGATCGTGCGGGAAATCACGCCATCTAGTTTGACACCATCGAACGCACTAATGGGATTGCGTCCCAACAACGCATTCGCATCGACAACAAACTGACGGTTGGGATTTACCATTACCAGATTAGCCTTTTGCCGGGGATGATAGCACCACCGCCTCGGGGTTTCAGTGCATATGCGGCTGGGGCTTTTCGCGCACTTTGGCGGTGAGGTAGTCCGCTTCCACCTTCCATACGGTGACGGCGTGTACCTGCTGGTCGGTGAACTCCACATGTTCCATGCCGGCCTGCTGCTTCATCAGCAGTGCGAGCCCCTGGCGCGCCTCGTCAAGATTGTCGATGATGGACGCGGTACCATTGCCAACGATCGACTTGAACGCCTCGCCCCAACTGCACAGCGTGCGCCCCTCGACCACCTCGCAGTCAGTCGCCATTTCGAATGCTACAGGAAGCGCGTTGCCCGCGGCCTTGACAGCGTCCATCTTACGTCCGGTCGCAGAACCATGGAAATACAAGGTGAGATGATTGGATTCCGTGTCGAACACGTATCCGAAATTCAACGGCACGATGGTGATGCCCTCCGCATCGGTGTACGCAAGACTCACGATCTTGCATGTTGCGATAATCGCCTCGACCTGCTGCGGATCGGCCACCTCACGGTCGGCACGCCTCATCATGCGATGCCTTCCCGCAACCGTCTGCTCATTATTGCGCCGCATTACCATGGCACGTCCCTTTCCGCTGGATACACACTAGCTTACCGGACCTATCAGCCAACGCTGTATACGCCGGAACCATCATCCCACCAAGCATGATCCACTGGCTCCGGCTGCACAAGACGTTTCGGCTCCTTCAGCATTTCAATCGCCTTCAACTCCAAACGTTCACGCTCATCAACCAACGCACCGCCAACACGATCAAGCAAACCGCACATGCGAGCCGTGGGCTGACATGTCGGAAGACGATGATTTATTGTCGGAAGTCTGAGTCTCATCGCGCTTTTTCTCTTCTCATACGAGGCCGTGCCCCGTGCCGTTACGAGACCTTCGAAAGGCTCGCCGAAGAGCCATGTTCGAAGACATCGGCACACTGCACGACCACTATCAGGAATTCGACATCTACCCGCTACTGACGCTGCTTGCGTCATTCGCACGAAAAAGCTGATCTATAAACAAAGCGGCATCGCATTCCAGATTAGAAAACGGAACCATCAAGCTTATCAAGCGCACGCAGCAGAGAATCAACATGACCTTTCGCGCGCACGTTGTATCGGGCAACACGAATCACTCCATCACCGTCAATCACAAAAGTCGAACGAATCACACCCTCGTAAACCTTGCCATACAATTTCTTCTCACCGTACGCACCATACAAACGATGCACGGTCAAATCAGCATCCGACAACAGAGGGAACGTCAAATGGTCGCGCTCGCGGAATTGGATAAGCTTGTCCAGCGGATCCTTCGATATACCGAGTACGGTGAATCCGCGGGAGCTTAGGCGTGCGAGGTTGTCGCGGAAGTCGCAGGCCTCGGTGGTGCAGCCGGGAGTCATCGCGGCAGGGTAGAAGTACAGGATGATATTCTGGCCACGCAATGCAGAGAGCGTGACGCTATCGACGTTGTCGCTGGGAAGTGTAAGTCCGGGGCCGTTAGTCCCGCTTCGAGTCGTATAGATGTGCGGGAGTCCTGTGCTGCCGTGGTTGCTGACGGATTGATGTCGGACATGATTATCTCCTTACTGTTCTTCGGATTTCAAGTGCCGATACCAAGCGAGAATAAACGTCATCATACCCGCCTTTGCGTGTGCACAGTTCGTTGACTCGTTGCGCGCCGCCGCGAACTCCAAACAGTAGGCGTCAGACCTGTCAAGGGAACAAATCGGAAAAAGATCCTGCGCGAAGTATGGTTTGAAACGTGTCATCGTGCGCATTTTCTGGATCTGTCGGCCTTGTGCTGAGCAAAGCAGGCTGTATCTCGCCTATGTATGGCAGATTTCGGGATGTGACATGAGGCATCTCGCTTATATATGGCAGTCGGTTTCGCGAAAATGAGGTTTTCATACCCCCTACCTACTGCTTTGACGGACTGACCTGCCATACATAAGCGAAATATGGGCAAAACAGTGTTCAACAACAAAGGAAACGTCAAATGATCGCGCTCGCAGAATCGGGCATGAGTACTCTTTAGATACTCTTCGGAATTCAGAAGCCAAGTGGAAAACGAACTGTCATACAATTCCGTTTATCTCCTATGATGTTTTCCAGAACGGGGAAATTTTGGGGAAGCATGGCGCGTTGAAGAGAGGGACATCCACGTCGCACCGTACGACAACGGAGAACAAAAGACGCGGCAGCGAACGTCACCGCGAAATCCATATGGTTCAAAACGACAGCTCAACATGGCGGTTGCGGCGGTAGTCAGCGTCGCATTGTGCGCCACCATGGCCTTCGTCGCGGCACTCACCGGCTACGTTTCCTCAAGCGACCTAGACTCCGCAGCATACAAGATGGCGGCCTCCCAAGCTGAAATCACCGAGAGTCTCATCACCGACAGCGACGGCGTGCGGAAGGTCTACAATTCTGCCGCCATAGCGTTCCCTGACGGGCACACCGACTCCTACCAGAAGATGCATCGCGCCGGATCCGAGGAAACCGCATGGTCGTTGCCTGGCAGCACGCCGGTCATGTTCGAGATGCCCGAGTGGACCGGCTCGGACGGCAAGCCACTCAAGGCCGGTATCGACATTTGTTGAGACGGCCACTTCTATCCGGAACTCGGTCGTTATTATGCCGCGTCCGGAGCCGAACTGTTTCTGCATCCGACGGCCACGACCGGCAACGCATGGCATCGCGAATCCCGCATGGCAGCTATACCGACCGTGACGGTCTCGCAGTGATCACCGACAACGTGTGGGGTCCCGACGGTATCCGCTCGACGTCGACGGCAACCCGATCTACTTCGTCGATGAGAACGGCGACACCGTTTCCTCCGGCAAGGACATTGCGGGCTACAACTACGCAGGAGTCGGATCTGACCCGTTCCGCACGTCGAGCCTCATCATCAACGCATGGAGCGGCAAGGACGGCACCCCGTTCGACTACTCCACGGGCAGCGCGCTCGACGCCAGCGGAACAGGCAAGGGCGCGTCCGACAGCGAATCGTCCGACATGACGTTCGCCGAAGGCGCCTACGATCCAGACAATCTGGAAATCCGACAGATGAACTTGTCCCGCGCAGGGTTCAGTGTCATGAACTTCAACGCTCGCCTCTACTCCAAGATGTACGATCAGCTCGCCAAACTGACCATCCCAGGATATCAGGCCATGTATGATGATCCGACCGAACTCGACAAGAGCGCGCTCGAAGCTCCGATCGCGGCGGCACAGGCCAAGCTTGCCGAATTCGCAAATACACGGACGATACGGTCGCATCTCTCGCGGAAGCTACGAGCAGGCCCTCTCGCTGTGGAACAACACCACGTTCAGCAGCGAACAGAACGGTCTTGTCTCCAATGCCGCCACGCTCCTTAACACGGCATTGGACGGTCTGAAGCTTCGGGAAACGAAGCTGATGACCAGCCGGGCGGTGGCGAGGCCAAGCCGAATGACAAGCAGCCCTCGAAAGACAAGAATGCCAGCAAGGCCGATGGAAAACCGACTGCGGACTCGCCTCACACGGGCTCCGACATCGTTCCCATTATCGCGGTCATGCTTCTCCTTGCAGGAGCCGGAACCACTGCCGGTACGTTGATACGCCGCAAGCATGTGTAGCGGTATGTTCTAGAAACCATTACCAGATAAATGGCCGGTCGAAGCACATTAGCTGCGACCGGCCATTTATCAGATGGGGTACGGTGATTAGAAGACGCTGTAGCCGCCGTCTACGCGAATGTCAGTGCCAGTAACGTACGAGGACGCGTCGCTGGCGAGGAAGAGCACCGTGCTGGCAATCTCGTCATTCGTGCCGAAACGATGCATCGGCACGACCTCGAGCATGGCGTCGTGGCCAGGCATGTCGATACGGCCATTGAAAATTCCAGACCACACGTATCCGGGGGAGATGGTGTTGGAACGGATGCCATCTTTGGCGAGCGCTGCGGCAAGGTAACGTGAGTGTTCCATGATGGCCGCTTTGGTGGCGCCATACGCGTTCACCGGCGTCGGACTTCCCATCATGTAGTTCGCGTTGTGTCCGGACAGGGAGGCTGTGAAGATCAGTGAGCCGCCATGACCGTGTTCGCGCATGATTTCATGCGCGATGCGGCCGGTACGGTAGGTGCCGTTGAGGTTGATGTTGATGGTGCGCGTCCATACTTCTTCGGTGGCGTCTTGATCGTCGCCCGGTACGTTGACTCCGGCGTGAGGAACGCGAAGTCGACGGTGCCCAGCTGTTCCACCAATTGTGTTTGAGTTCGGCTACTTGTTCGACGTTGGTGACGTCGCAGGTGAGCGCGATGACGTTGGTGCCGAAACGTTCGCTCATGTCTTTCGCCAGTTCGGTGAGTTTGTCTTCTTGGCTGGGCAGGTCGACTAGTGCGACGTCTGCTCCGGCTTGGGCGAGCGCGGCCGCCGCGTTGCGTCCTAGACCGCCTGCGGCTCCGGTGACGAAGCCTTTGCGGCCGCGCATTGAGAATTTGTCGAGTATCGAGTAGTTTGAATCCTCCCATTTGTCGAGGGGATAACGTTCGTCGAAGATTTGTTCGACGGTTTTCTCTGGATCTTCGATGATTCGTCTGCCATGTTTCGCTCCTTTGCGTGATGGTGACCGCTTTTTTGGATGCGTCCGCGCATCATGTTTTGCGCATCTATGGACCATGTTTGCGGTTGCCTATGCTCGTGCCTGCGGTCTTCGGGCGTCCGTGCCGAACCAATCCGAGTATAGCAAATAAACGATGGCGGTGCTGTCAGTATTTGTCAGGTAAAACGTAATGAGGAAACCGTAAGGTCAATATAAGAAGATAGTTGATAATTGAAAGGGGAGTGGTGATGACGGATTTGAAAATGTTTTCCAAGCCTGTGGTGTTCACGGATTTCGATGGGGTGCTCAACGCCTTTCCGGATGACAAGCTTTTGCGCAGGGGCGGCGTGAACAAAGTTATGACCTGGGCGAAGCCCGACAGTCCCTACGCGAAAATGTACAATCCTGAAAAAGCGTTCCACTTGGACGGCAACGAAAAAGCCCACACGCCCGTAGGCTCATGGCGCATCCACTGGTCCAGCGAACTATCCGACGCATGTACGCGTTGGCAGTTGACGGCATTGTGGAATTGTGGTGGCTGTCCACCTGGCAGCCATACTGCAGTCAGATTCTTGACCCGATGCTCGGATGGGATCCCATGCTGGTCGATGTCATCACCTGGTACGATCCTGTCACCAAATGGGGACGTGAGACAGGCAAATGGCAGACCATCCAACGACGCGTACGCATCGAATGCGAAGAGAATGAACCCGCGCCGATCGTATGGATCGACGATGATGAATGCTTCGAACAGCGCGCGCAGCTCTTGGAGGAACTCCAGCCGAAAGCGCCGGTGCTTATGGTCCGTCCGGACTATCGTATCGGCATCAGCCGTCGCCAATGGAAACTGATCGATACGTTCGTACACCATCCCGAACAGTTCGACACGGTCACGTTCGACATGGAACCAACCTGCAGGATATACGACATCCACCACGGTTTCTAGCCTAAATGAATTACCATGGGAGGATAGTCGAGCGGAATGAAGGAAGGATGGGGTTATGGCGGAACGTATCGTGGAGCGTCTTATCCGAGAGCGTGATACTCGATATGGTGACGGCATTTACACGACCACGCAAATCCAGTTCGCATGGAATTCCAATCATATGGAAGGTTCCACCCTTACTGCCAAACAGACCGCGCAGCTATTTGCCACCGGTACCTATACCACGGATGGCAGCGAACAGGTCAATCCTGACGATGCGTTGGAAACCCGTAATCATTTCGCTGCGTTCCGTTGGATTCTCGACCATGCTGATGAGCCGGTGGACCGGGATATGGTCTGTCACCTGCATGCCATTCTCAAGCAGGGCACCAGACAGGTCTCCGACTCGCTTTTCAACGTGGGCGGCTACAAGACTCGGCCGAACTTTATTGGCAATCCTGTCACTCCGACAAGGACTGCGCTGCCGCAGGATGTTCCCGAATTTATGGACAGGCTGTTTGATATGTGCACGAAACTTGAGGACGAGCCGTATCAGATCGCCCGTGTCCATTGGACGTTTGAGAAGATTCACCCATTTTCGGACGGCAACGGTCGAATCGGACGGCTTATCATGTTCAAGGAGCTTTTGCGTATCGATGCGTTGCCTGTCCTTGTCCATGACGCGTATCGTGCGGAGTACGTCAATGGCATCAGCAAGTTTCCGGACGAGCCAGGATGGCTGGTTGATACGCTTCTATTCGAACGGGACCTTTACCGGTCGCATGTTCTGAAAACGGATGCCGAGGCATTGCGTTACACGTACCATGACCAATGGAATATGGCTGAGCATCGGGGTGGAACGAGATGAGGATCTGGAATTCGCCAAGCTCATCGACACGAGGCCCAGCCGTTGTTCGATGAGGAGTATCAGCAGCGCGAACGGCTCCTATGGGGCGAATAGCGGTCCGACTGTGTTGTTGTGGTGGTTCCTCCTTCCAAACGTGACATGAACCGAAATGTGCATTGAGATGTGCAATTTGTGCACATTGCGGTCGCCGGCCGTTCACCTTGGTGTAAGAAGGAATCAGCCTTCGGACTTTAGCATGAGATGCAATGGCGCGTATTGAATGCGCGCATACGAGGAAGTGAGAGCTGCATACATGCGTGTATTCGACTTCGATGGAATCATCTATGACGGAGAAAGCCTGTTCGACCTGTACCTGTTTTCGGCCAAATACAATCCGAAGGTATTGCGGTACATCGCCTCGGTGCTGCGCTATGCCATCAAATACAAGCTCGGACGAGCCACGTTCGATCAAATGGAATACGGTGTGGGCAAGCTATGCCACGGATATTTAAGCGAACTGGCCGAATCATTGGAATTCGAAGAATTAGTCAACGCCTTCTGGGATCAGAACATGAAGCACATCAAACCCTGGTATAAGCCACGCGAAGACGATGCGATCCTCACCGCCTCGTTCGACATCACCGTGGGCGAGGCCTGCCGCAGGTTGGCGTGCAACATTTGGTCTCGTCCACCATCGACGGCAACACGTTGAACGTAAACTACCTCAACTTCAACACCAACAAGCCCAAACGATTCCGCGAACTCTACGGAGACAACGTTCGAGTGGACGAATTCTACACGGACAGCCGATTCGACCAGCCCATGATCGACATGGCCCGACGTGCCTACATGGTCAAAGGCAACAAAATCCACCAAGTCAAATAGCCGGAAAGGCTGGAACGGAATACGGCGGCAAGGGCCGATCTTGACATCTCCCCTTCGGCATGGACGCCTTGCACGAGCCAGGATGGGCGTCGGCCGGTCATATTGCCGTATATGGAAAATACGACCGACCGCAAAAACAGTTAGAACGACACGCGCCTGGAATGGTTTACGGCAGAAACCTCGCACACGATGCCAACAACTACCGCGAAACACGCTTCACACACAACAAATAAATCAACCAAGCAACAGGCATCGCCAACATAAACACCGGATAAAACCACACAGCAGACAAACGCCCATACACCAAACCACCCACAAACGGACCAACCGACATACCCAAATCAATACCCGCATAATACGTACTATTCGCAATACCACTGCGCTCGCGGCCTGCGATTACCACGGCCTGCGCCTGCGTGACTGAACTCATCAGACCGTAGCCGACAGCGGTGAAAATCGCAGCCAACAACAGCATCCAATCATTGAACAGGAACGTCATGCATGCGAGCATCGCCAGCATGCCCAACGAGCAGACCGTCAGCCAGAAACGGAAGCCCTTGCTGTCGAACAGGTCGCGCAAGCCCAGTCGCAACACCAATAACGCGACCGCGTAAAACAATGAAAAACAGGTCGGACGATACCGGCAGATGACGAGACTGAACATAATTCACGATGAAGGACTGATTCGCGAAATACGCTATCGCAAACATCATGAAACGTCAGCGACAACGGCACCACACGCGGTTCCAGAATCGAACGGATCGAAAAACGATGCTTTTTGGTTGCGCTAGCAGAACCGTCAATGTCTACGGCAGTGGAGGGATTCTCCGTTATGGAAGTCTGCTTTTTGCGTACCGGTTGTCCGCCATTCTTCACCATCAGTGTGGCGATCAGCATGATCACCGCCAGCACCAGCGAACTCAAAAACGTCAGACGATAACCGATGTATTTTTTGCGCGCGAATACCCCAATGCCGGTCCCGACCGCCCATAGCCAGCGCGTTCATCGTGCCATACAATCCCATGCCGGCACCCATATGCCGGATCGGCAGCAAAAGCGACATCCACGTGGCCAGGCAGACCGAGCAGCATGCGAAACCAACGCCGTTGATCACGCGAGCCATGATGAGCATGATGGGGGAGTTTGCGAAATAGTACAGCAGTCCGGCGGCGAAATAGAGCACCGTGCCAACCGCCACAAGTGTGCGCTTGCTGGTTTTGTCGGAAAGATTGCCTGCGATAGGGCGGCAGAACAGTGAGATGAAACTCATCGACCCGGCCACCGCACCCATCAGCATGCCGTCCGCGCCCAACGATTCCGCATATCCGGCAACGATCGGATTGGCAAGCATATTGCTCGACATGAAACAGAACGTCGCAAGCATGACCAACGCCATATCACGGGTGATGAGACGATCATGCTTACGCCGGGACTGTTCGGGCTGGTTCGATTGTTGTGCCGGTTGCTTCTGTCGTACCGATTCAGATGCGGGTATCGTTGGTGCTGTCATGCTCGTTCGCCTCCGAGCATGCAACTGTAGCAGCCTTGACGAAAAACGGCCGTCCACATATTGCGGACGGCCGATGGAGATGGCTTTAACGATGTGAAAGTATGCTTCGCTTACAGAGTTTTTACAGAGCTTTGGCGGCCTGCTCGACAAAACCTTCCATACCGTCGATGTCAACGACATGGTCGAAACGCACGTCGGCGGTCTCAAGACCACGCAGGGCGGCCGGGGCGGTGGTGCCGGTCTCGTGGGCCAGCACATCCATGCACTCGAAGTCGGTGCCGGTGGCGTCGAAGCCCAATGCCTCGTTCACCACGCGCGGGAACTTGTAGGGGCTCGCAGTCGACAGGATCACGCGCGGGGTCAACGGGTCGCGCGGCATTTGCTGAGCCACGAAGTACGCGCACGCCGTGTGCGGGTCGATCACGTAGCGGTTCTTCTTCCAGCAGTCGGCGATCATCTCACGCACCTGGTCCTCGTCGGCCCAGCCGCAGCCGAACAGCTGGCGGATCTCGCGAGCAGCGGCTCCGGAACCTCGTACGTGCCCCACTGGCTGAGGTCATTCATCAGCATGGAGATCAGACGGGTGTCGCCCTCGGACATGTAGTACAGCATGCGCTCCAGGTTCGAGGAGATGAGGATGTCCATCGACGGGCTGATCGTCTGGAAGAACGGACGCTGACGGTTGTACGTGCCGGTGGTCAGGAAGTCGAACAGCACGTTGTTCTTGTCGGAAGCCACCACGAGGTGCTTGACCGGCAGACCGAGCAGCTTGGCATAGTAGCCGGCGAGGATATCGCCGAAGTTGCCGGTCGGGACCACAAACTCGACCTCATCGCCGACGTGATCACCTGGTCGGCGAGCAGTTGGGCGTAAGCGGAGAAGTAGTAGACGACCTGCGGCACCAGACGGCCCACGTTGATGGAGTTGGCGGAGGAAAGCACCACGTGCGAATTGCCGGCGAGACGCTCGGCCAGGGCACGGTCGCCGAAGATGCGCTTGACCGCGGACTGGGCGTCGTCGAAGTTGCCTTCCACGGCGGCCACCTGCACGTTGGAGCCGGCCTGCGTGGTCATCTGCAGTTCCTGGACCTGGGAGCCTTGCCTTCCGGGTAGAAGACGGTGATCGCGGTGCCCGGGGCGTCCGCGAAGCCGGCCAGCGCGCCTTGCCGGTGTCGCCGGAGGTGGCGGTGAGGATCATGATCTTCTCGTCCGCGTCGCCATCGGCCGGCGTGGTGTGCGCCATGAAGCGCGGCAGGATCTGCAGCGCCATATCCTTAAAGGCCGAAGTCGGGCCATGCCATAACTCCAGCACATCCGTACTTTCATTCACCTTACGCAAAGGCACAGGTTCAGCGCCGAATTTAGTCTGCGAATAAGCAGCATCGGCACATTCAAATAATTCTTCTTTAGTATAATCGGTCAAAAACAGCGATAAAATCGCTACAGCCCGTTCTTTATAAGTCATACTGCGCATGGACACAATCTCGCCCAGCGAAAGTTCCGGGAATTTCTGCGGTACGAACAGACCGCCGTCGTCAGCCAGACCACGGGTAATAGCATGCGCCGAGCATACCAGTCAGTTTTGCCGCGGGTACTTACAAATAACATTGCAGGAACCTCACTTTCATTAATTCACTACGGAGAAATCAATACCACATTTGTATTTTCCAAACA
>ENA-OQAX01000333-OQAX01000333.1-human-gut-metagenome-genome-assembly--contig:-NODE-333-length-11272-cov-1.724989_pt1 | contig 11272 bp, 14 predicted proteins | sample MGYA00242741_ERZ504539 | MGnify/ENA primary metagenome ERZ504539 (study PRJEB26092, sample SAMD00036277) | human gut metagenome | host: Homo sapiens | study: EMG produced TPA metagenomics assembly of... | reverse complement strand
AGCGGACGCGTGCGCGCTTCAGACGCTCGTCGGTCGGCGTCGGGATCGTGAAGTATTCGAGCAGACGCTGGCGCACCGGCTCGATGTCGGCCTTGTGGCCCGCCGCCACGAAATCAAGCAGACGGTCGAACGCGTCCTGGATCTGCCCGCCGATCATGTCGATGTCGGCGACGGCAAGCTGCGCGTCCACATCGTCCGGCTTGTCGGCGGCAGCGGCACGCACCACGCGCACGTCCGCATTAGCGGAACGGGCCAGCAGCAGCGCCTTCGCACGTTCGCGGGCGGCGCGCGTATCGTTCGGATCGGCTTCCAAAACCTTCTCGTACGCGGCGGCGGCACCGGCGTAATCGCCCTGCTGTGCCAGCATGTACGCTCCTGATGTTCCGGCGGCACCTGATCCTGCACACTGCCGGCGGATGCGGAATTGGCCGCGTCGGAATCCGGATCGCCCGAATACGGAGCGGTGCCGGTCACGCCGGCCTGCTGTGCGGCGGCGATAAGCTTCGGCACGACCACGTCTGTGATCTGCTGCAGTTCCTCGTCGGACGGAAGGCCCTGCAGAATCGGCATCGGACGGCCGCCGATCAACGCGAACAGCGCCGGCGCGCCCTGAATCTGGAACGCCTGTGCGATGGAGGGATTGGATGCGATGTCGATGCGGGACAGCTGGATCTGGCCGTTGAGCTTGTTCACCGCGTCACCCAATGCGCGTGCCATGGCGAACAGACGGTCGTCGGTCGGCACCCACAGGAACAGCAGAATCGGGAACGTGGCGGAGGTCTGCACCATGGCCTGGAACGTGTTCTCCGTGGTGTCGATGACATATCCGCCAGCCGCCGGAGCGCCGCCCGCCTGCCCCGGCCCGGCCTTCACCTGATGCTTGAGCGCTTCCAGATCAACGGCTCCCGCCAATGAAACACCCGGATGGAACGCTTGCTGCTCTGCCATACTTGCCTCCAAAAACACGAAATCGTTGCTGGCACCAACTATAGGTGCCAACAACGATTTCCCGGTTTTCATTCCCACGGATGCGCGATAGGCGGAAAACCGCCGACGATGCGCGTCCAAGGACCCGTCGTTTTTACAGCGCTTCGACCTTCACCGGCTGGCGTTCGGAACCGACCGCGGTGATTTTCTGCCCGGAATTCGCCGGCGGAACATACAGCGCGATGACGTTCACATAGCTCGTCTTCATGGTGCTGGTGGCCTTGCCATTGCCGAACAGCGCCTTTTCCGCGTCAGAGGCCGGCTGCGATTCACGGCCAGCGCCGGCGGAACGCGTCCATTCGGAGTTGATCTGCGCCACCACCAGATCGCCGCCGTCCGCGGAACGCATGACGCTGATGGCTCCATTGACCGGTTCGAAGGTCTGCTGCTGCGTGCCTTCGTTAAGCTCCATGGCCTTCTGCACCTGGGCAGTCAGATCGGCAAGCTTCGATCGCAGATCATCATCCGCGAATTTGCTGGCGTACTTGCTGTTCGCCCCGTTCTGCAGCAGGTCCGCATACGCGTCCACCGCCGCTTTCGGCGTCATGACCAGACCGGTGTCCGTAGGCGTTCCCTGCGCGCTGCCGGTTTTGGAGATTTCGAAACTCGGACATCTTCACGCCGGAGAACAGTCGCGCCACACCCCACACGCTTGTATTCTGGCGTGCGGAATCCTGCCTGAACACCAGCCAGACGCTTGGACTGCTGGTCCTTGGTTGTGGACGTGATGGAGAACACGGACCGTGGCCAGCCGGCATCCGTGGAGATCACGGCCTGGGCCAGATCCGTGGGGATGGTGGTCTTACGGTCAAGATTGCCCGTGGCTTTCGCTACGTTCAGCTCGCTGGTGCGGATGTCCAGTTCCGGACTTCGAGAATCGTCGGCAACGTATCAGTGTCACGGTTCTGATTGCACTGGTCGAGCGTTTTTGAGAATCCTCGTGCGGACCTTTTTGCTCCTGCTTGGCGCTCAAGTTCGGCGCATCCTGCCGGGTGGTGGCTTCGGGGTCGCAGCTGGCCTTCGCAACCGCACATGCCGACGGCCATTCCCAGCGCGAGCATGGCCGCGATAATCGCCTGACTACGCTTCCTCATCACTGGTCCTCCTCTTGGCCGTCTTCCTGCGTTTCCGTCTGAACCTCCTCTTGGGCAAGACGAGCGAAATACGCGGCAAGCTCATCCTGCGAGATCACGGAAGTCGCCTCGTCGTCAACAGACGATTCGCCCGCCGTCGATTCAAATACGGTCGATTCGGACACAGTCGGCTGGCTTTCCGCAATCGTGTTCTGCTGGTCGGCGACCAGGTTACGTGCCACAGGATCGACGATGACGGGCTGTTGCGTTTCCTCGAACGACGACGTACGACCGCCGGTGCGATGTTCCGCATGGCGACGCCTGCCGTGATGCGACCTGCTCCGTGCCCTGTTGCTGGCGGCGGTTTCGGCGTTCTTCACCCAAGCCGAAACCTCGTTCTCATCGCCTTCGTTGACGCCAACGCCTTCGACCATGGCGAAAGCGCGCTTGTTGCGGCGCTTATGCGGCGGCATGGCGAATACGGAAGCGGAAAGCACGGCGAGAATCGCCAGCAGTCCGCCGGCAAGATACAACGGCATGGCGAAATTCGGCAGGTTACGACGGTCCCAATTCAGAGTGACCGTATCTCCCTTGCGGTTGCCGAAATCAATCAACGCCACAACATCCTCGGCGTTATTGCTGTTCGATCCTTTGACCTGCATATCAACGGCACCGTCATTGCACTTGATGGTGCGCCACATGTCGGAGTCCTTGAAAGCCACCTGGTTCTGGGAATTGTCCGCGGTTCCCTGCGCGGAGACCTTCATGGTGGAAAGCGTCGTCCAATCGGACAGACCGGAGACGCGCATGTACTTGCTTCCCGCAATCCATCCGGCAACGTCGCGCGCGGAACCTATGGCGATGCACACATTGGATTTCTTGTCACGGGATTTGGCCGAAATATTGACGCGGCTGTCTACCAGCTGCAGCACGTTCGGATCGGTGACCACGTATTCCGAACCGTTCACCGGAGCGGCGGCGGTGATCTCATTGTCCGGTTCCAGACGGTTGAATTCAACACGCCAAACACGACGCATGCGATGGCAAGCAAGCCGAAATAGGCGTGACGATGCCACGCATGATCTTCGCATGCCGGGTAGGGCCCGTCTCGATCTGCGGCTTCTCTTGTTCTTCCTGCAATACAGTCATAGCTTTTCCATTCTACAGTGTCCGTTTGCACAAGCCTGAAAAAAACATGAAAATCATGCTTTGCCGCTATGGTTGGCCCTATGCGTAAATCACTTCTTTCCAAGGCCGTCACGGCAGTCTGCGCAACGGTCATGTGCCTGGGCGTCACTGCGTGCGGCGGTAATTCCAGCGCGAAATCCGACAAGTCGAACTCGGATTCCTCCTCATCTTCCGAAAAAATCGGCATGCACCAGATCGCCGGCGTGACCGCCAAGGGCGAGCTCGGCAAGAAGCCGACCGTCTCGTTCAAGACGCCGATGACGGTTGAGGACAACAGCTACGTGGTGCTGCAGAAGGGCGACGGAGCCAGATCGAGGACGGCGACCGCGTCTGCTCGCAGGGCATCGCCATCAGCGTCAAGGATGGTTCCGAACTGGCCAGCACGTGGGAGAAGAACACCCCCGACTGCTCCACCGTAGTCACCTCGGATACCAGCCAGATGACCGAGAACTACTACAAGATCTTCAAGAGCCTCAAGCTCAATTCCACCGTGGCGTTCGGCGTGAACGACTCGAATTCCTCCGGCACCTCGTACCTGATGGTACTCACGCTGGTGTCCAAGTCGAAGGCCCTGAAGAAGGCCACCGGCGAGAAGGTCGCCGACATTCCGGCCGACCTGCCGAAAGTGACGCTCGCCAAGGACGGCAAGCCGTCGATCGACATGAATGGCTATAAGGGCTCCGATTCCTTGATTTCCCAGGACCTCATCAAGGGCAAGGGCGCTGTGGTCAAGGATACGCAGTCCGTGATGGCGCACTACACCGGCTGGCTGCTGGACGGCACGCAGTTCGATTCCTCGTGGGACCGCGGACAGTCCTCCGCCTTCTCGCTTGACAGCGTGATCAAGGGCTGGAAGCAGGGTCTGGCAGGCCACACGGTCGGCTCCCAGGTGCTGCTGGTGGTGCCGCCGAGCTCGGCTACGGAAACAAGGATCAGGAGAAGATTCCGGCGAATTCCACGCTGGTCTTCGTGGTCGACATTCTCGCCGCCTACTGATCCAGCCGGTCTAACCGCAAAAAAGCCTCCCCACCCCGGGGAGGCTTTTTTCATTAGAAGAGTCGTAGAGAGTCGTCTTCGGTGCCCTTCATCTCCTCATAATCGAGAATCAGGCATTTGAAACCGCGGTCCTGCGCGAGCACGCGGGCCTGCGGGGGTGATGGTCTGCGCGGCGAAGATGCCGTGCACGGGGGCCAGCAGCGGGTCGCGGTTGAGCAGATCGCAGTAGCGGGTGAGCTGTTCGACGCCGTCGATGCCGCCGTTGCGCTTGATTTCGATGGCCACGTGCTCGCCGTTGCCGTCAATTGCCATGATGTCGACCGGTCCGATGGCTGTCGGGTATTCGCGGCGCACGAGCTTCGCGCCTTTGCCGATGCGTTCGATCTGTTCGGCCAGGTACTTCTGCAGATGGTCTTCGACGCCGTCCTTGATGAGGCCCGGATCCTCGCCGAGGTCGTACGATTCGTCCGAATAGATGTGCTGCAACGTCACTTCCAGCACGTCGTTCGATTTGTCGGCCGACGCGCGGATCACCTTTGCGGCACTTCAGTATCACGTCGTCATCGGCGTGGTCGGGGGTGATGTCCCTGATGCTGCATGGCGCGGACATCCAGTTGAGCGGCTTGTATGAGCCGAGTTCGGAGAAGATCAGCAGGCTGTTGTCCGCCCTGATGAGCAGCACGCGCTTGGCGAGCGGCAGGGAGGCGTTCAATCGTCCGGAATATTCGGCAGAGCAGTCAGCAACAATAATTCGCACGAGGCACTACCCTACCATGATTGTCGTAAGCCATGAATCCCACGATATGTACAATCCTATTTTTGTTTTGATTAATCTTTTTTTAGAGCTAAAACAGTCCGTCTGCTGCAACTACAGAATCGCAATCATATGCAATTGCTGCAATCGCAGCAGACGGACCGTCAGAAGTATGCTACCGAGTGCTACTCTGCCATCTTGACGTCACGTCCACGCTCAACCGCAACGGTGAGCTTGTTCGAATCGAAGGAGATGAAACCGTCGGTCACTTCGAAGGAGCGACGGCTGCCATCCGGATCCACCACAACGATGGTTCCTTCCTTGATTACGGTCAATACAGGCTCGTGGTTGGGCAGGATGCCCATTCCGCCTTCAGAGGCAGGAATGGTGACGGACTTCGCCGTACCGTGCCACACGGGGTGGTCGGCGGCGACGATGTTCACCTGCATTGTCAATCCGGCCATCACGCACCGTATTCCTTCTGCATGTCGTGCCACTTCTTCTCGAGATCGTCGATGCCGCCGATACCGGAGAATGCCTGCTCCGGAACGTCGTCGTACACGCCGTCGCAAATGCGGGTGAACGCTTCGATGGTCTCATCGGCCGGCACGTAGGAGCCCGGACGACCGGTGAACTTTTCAGCGACGTAGAAGTTCTGGCCGAGGAACTGCTCGATCTTACGAGCGCGGTTCACGGTGGTCTTGTCTTCTTCGCCGAGTTCGTCGATACCGATCAGAGCGATGATGTCCTGCAGCTCCTTGTTACGCTGCAGAATCGCCTTGACGCGGTTCGCGCAATCGTAGTGAGCCTGGCCCACGTAACGCGGATCAAGGATTCGCGAGGTGGAGCTCAGCGGGTCCACTGCCGGATAGATACCCTTGGAAGCGATGTCACGGGAAAGCTCGGTGGTTGCATCCAAGTGGGCGAAGGTCGTGGCCGGGGCCGGGTCGGTGTAATCATCGGCCGGCACGTAAATGGCCTGCAACGAGGTGATCGAGTGACCACGGGTCGAGGTGATGCGCTCCTGGAGGGAACCCATCTCATCGGCCAGGTTCGGCTGGTACCCCACGGCGGAAGGCATACGACCCAGCAGGGTGGACACCTCGGAACCGGCCTGGGTGAAGCGGAAGATGTTGTCGATGAACAGCAGCGCGTCCTGGTTCTGCACGTCACGGAAGTACTCTGCCATGGTCAGTGCGGTCAGCGGGACGCGCAGACGGGTACCCGGCTGCTCATCCATCTGGCCGAAGACCAGTGCGGTCTTCTCCAGAACGCCGGCCTCGCCCATCTCGCCGATGAGGTCGTTGCCCTCACGGGTACGCTCGCCGACGCCGGCGAACACGGACACGCCGCCGTGGTTCTGGGCGACGCGCTGGATCATCTCCTGGATCAGCACGGTCTTGCCGACGCCTGCACCACCGAACAGACCGATCTTGCCGCCCTGCACGTACGGGGTCAGCAGATCGATGACCTTGATGCCCGTTTCGAACATCTGGGTCTTGGACTCCAGCTGATCGAAGGCCGGCGGGTTGCGGTGGATAGGCCAACGCTCGGTGACCGTGATGGTTTCGTCATCCTTCTTGTTGAGGATGTTGCCGGACACGTCGAACACGTGACCCTTGGTGACATCGCCAACAGGAACGGAGATCGGACCGCCGGTGTCGAGCACGGTGGCGCCACGAACGAGGCCGTCGGTCGGCTTCAGCGCCACGGTACGCACGGTAGAGTCGCCAAGGTGCTGTTCGACCTCAAGCGTGATCTTCTTCGTGGTTTCGCCCTCTTCGTTGGCGGTGTTGGTCAGCTCAACGGTAAGTGCGTTGTAAATGTCGGGCAGGTGGCCCACCGGGAATTCGACGTCGATAACCGAACCCTGGATACGCGTGACGCGTCCAGTGGTCGGCTCTGCAGCCGTCTCGGGAGCCGCTGTGGTCTGATTCTCAGCCATATGCGTTCCTACTCTTCCTTCTTATTCAGCGCGTCGGCGCTGCCGATGATTTCGGTAAGTTCCTGGGTAATCGAAGCCTGTCGCGAAGCTTGAGCTTGCGGGTCAGGTCGTCGATCAGGCTGCGGGCGTTGTCTGTAGCCGTATGCATGGCGTTCTGTCGGCTTGCAGTCTCGGATGCCGCCGCGGTGAGCAGGCATTCATGAATACGGGACTGGATGTACTTCGGCAGAATCGCGTCAAGCACTTCGTCGACGCTCGGCTCGAACGCATAAAGCGGGGTCGCGGCATCGGCATCGGATTCGGGCACAGGGCCGGAGTCCTGCTGTTCCGGAAGCACGAGTTCAACGGGCAGCATACGCAGCACGCGCACCTTCTGAACGACCATATTCACGAATTCGGTGAACACAATGTAGAGTTCGGAAACTCCACCTTCGCTCGCCGGCTTCATGTAGGCGTCCATCAGTGCCTTCGAGATGGACTCTGCGACTTCCACGCCGGGCTGGTCGGTATCGCCTTCCCAAGTACCGGCAACATCACGATTGCGGTACTTGTAGTACGTCACACCGCGACGACCATACACATACAGTTCCGGCTGCTTGCCCTGCTCATCGAGTCGGGCCAACAGCGATTCCGTTTCGCGGATGATCGAGGAGGTGTACGGGCCTGCCATACCACGGTCCGAGGTAAGAGCGAGGACAGCCACGCGAGGGTTGTCCTCGTTCTTTTTCACGATCGGATGGTCGATATGGGTATGGGCCACCAGCGCTTGCACGGCGTCGAAAATCGCATCGGTATACGGCTTCGCGTTCAAGGCCACGTCACGTGCCTTGGCGATATGCGAAGACGCGATCATCTCCTGCGCGTTGAAGATTTTCTCCAGCGACGCGGTGGAGGCGATCCTAGATTTCAATGCGAGTTGCGAGCCCATGAATCACTTCTCTCCTGCGACGATCTTTTCCTGCTCGACCGGAGTGGTGTGCTTCTCGTCAGGCTTCTTCTCGACCAGCGGCTTGCCCGCGCTGGTCACGAAGGTCTCACGGAACGCTTCCACGGCCTTGTCGAGGGCAGCCTCGGTGTCGGCGGTGAAGTCTTCGGTCTCGCGAATGGTCTTGAGGATATCGGTGTTGTGATCCAGATAATCCAGCATGCCCTTTTCGAACGGCAGCACGTCGGCGATCGGCAGGTCATCCATCTTGCCATGGGTGCCGGCCCACACGGACACGACTTCCTGTTCCATCGAATACGGGGAGAACTGCGGCTGCTTCAGGAGCTCGGTCAGGTGGGCACCACGGTTCAGCTGAGCCTTCGAAGCCGCATCCAGATCGGAAGCGAACATGGCGAAGGATTCCAGCGAACGGTACTGCGCCAGCGAGATCTTCAGCGTGCCGGAGACCTTCTTCAAGGCCTTCGTCTGGGCAGCGCCACCGACTCGGGACACGGAGATGCCGACGTCCACAGCAGGACGCTGGTTCGCGTTGAACAGGTCGGACTGCAGGAAGATCTGACCGTCGGTGATGGAGATCACGTTGGTCGGAATGTATGCGGACACGTCGTTTGCCTTGGTTTCGACGATCGGCAGGCCGGTCATCGAACCGCCGCCGAGGTCATCGGAAACTTGGCGCAGCGTTCGAGCAGACGGGAATGCAGGTAGAACACATCGCCCGGGTATGCCTCACGTCCCGGCGGGCGGCGCAGCAGCAGGGAGATCGAACGGTAGGCTTCAGCCTGCTTCGACAGATCGTCGAAGACGATGAGCACGTGCTTGCCGTTGTACATCCAGTGCTGTCCGATGGCGGAACCGGTGTACGGTGCGATGTACTTGAAGCCTGCGGAATCGGAAGCCGGGGAGGCCACGATAGTGGTGTACTCCATGCGCCGGACTCTTCGAGGGACTGCTTCACCGATGCGATGGTGGAGCCCTTCTGGCCGATGGCCACGTAGATGCAGCGGACCTGCTTCTTCGGATCACCGGATTCCCAATTACGCTTCTGGTTGATGATCGTATCGATTGCGATAGCGGTCTTACCGGTCTGGCGGTCGCCGATGATGAGCTGGCGCTGGCCACGGCCGATAGGCGTCATTGCGTCGATGGCCTTCAGACCGGTGGACATTGGCTCGTCAACCGGATGACGATGCATAACGTCAGGTGCCTGGGCCTCGAGAATACGACGGCCTTCGGTCTTGATCTCGCCAAGACCGTCAATCGGGTTGCCTAGCGGGTCCACGACGCGGCCAAGGTAGCCGTCGCCGACGGGCACGGAGAGCACTTCGCCGGTACGACGCACTTCCTGGCCTTCCTCGATACCGGTGAAATCGCCGAGGATAACCACGCCGATTTCGCGGGCGTCAAGGTTGAACGCCAGGCCAAGCGTGCCGTCTTCGAAGGTCAGCAGCTCATTGGCCATGCAACCAGGCAGTCCCGTCACGTGCGCAATGCCGTCGCCGGCCGTCGCGACATAGCCCACTTCCTGGGTGGGGGTGTCGCTCGGCTTGTACGACGACACGAAGTCGTCGAGGGCCTTGCGAATCGAGGCGGGATCGATGGTCAGTTCTGCCATGATCACTCCTTCTATTGGTTATTGTTCAGTCAAGTCTTTGCTTGTGTGTGGTGTTGGACGGATTGGCTCGGCCGGTCAGGCCGGAGTCGCCTCCGTCTGCACCTTGCGATGCAAGTTCTGCAGCTGTGCGACCACGGTGTTGTCCGGTGACTTCGTCGCCCACCTGGATGCGCATGCCACCCAGCACGGTCGGGTCGACCACCGAGTTGATGTGCACCTGACGGCCCACCTTGGCGGAGTAGACCTCGACCAGTCGCTTGATCTGCTCCTTCTTCAGCGGGGTGGCGGTGGTCACGGTGACCATCGACTCGCCCATGTGGCGCGAGAACTTGTTGATCAGCCACTGGATGGTCTCCAAGTAGCGGCGGCGGCGCAGGTTGCAAGTGGCGTGTTGGCGAGCTCATGGTGACCTTGTTCAGGGTCTTTGCCAGAGAACACCTCGCGGAACAGCTTCACACGGGCCTCGCTGGTGGCCTGGTAGTCGTACAGCTTGGCGCGTACGACCGGCAGGTTCAGCAGTGCGGAATGCAGCTCGGACAGCTCGATGGATACCTGCAGCGTGGCGTCAGTGGCGTCCGCGTAGTACATCATGGCGTCCACGCCGAAGTCTTCCACTGCGTTGGCGATGTCGCGCGCACGGCTCCAACGGCGGGAGACCAAGTCAGTCATGATCTCCATGGTCATCGGATGCGCGTTGTCACCGAGCAGTTCCTTCAGGACGGCCACCTTGTCGGCAACCGGGCGGGACGGGTCGGTCAGTGCGCGCTCCAGCTGAATGCTGTCATCGAGCACCTTGGTGATCGTGAACAGTTCGTTGCCGATCCGCCACGCGTCCTCACGGGTGTCGCGCAGTTTCGGGGCCAGCGAATCACGCGACTCGCGGTCTGCAATACGTGATGCCTCTCCTCGCATGGTCACCTCCCTTTCTGGTTACGGATGGTCACGGTCACTTCTTGGCGCCCAGGTCGTCGATCATCGAATCGATCATCGAGGACTGCACGTCGTTGTCTTCCAGCTTGGCACCGAGGATCTTGCCGGCCAGGGCGGTGGCAAGTGCGCCGACCTCGCCCTTGAGCGAGACGATGGCCTGCTGGTGCTGGGATTCGATCGAGCGCTGTGCGGATGCGGTGATCTGGGCCGCATCGGACTCGGCGCGGGAACGAGCGTCGGCGATGATGTGGGAGCTTCCGCACGGGCGTCGTCGCGAATCTTGGCGGCGTCCACACGGGCGGTGCTCAGCTGGGCCTCATACTTGGCCTTGGCCTCGTCGGCGTCCTTCCTAGCCTGCTCCGCCTTGGCGATGTTGCCCTGAATCTTGGCGGCGCGCTCGTCGAAGATCGCATTGAACTTCGGCATGAAGAACTTGTAGAAGAACACCGCAACGATGACAAGAATGATCAGCGACCATACGATGTCATAAACCTCAGGAATGAACAGGTCAATCCCGCTTGCTGCTTGTGTCATCAAGCCCTCCTTTCAGTGATGGACATAATGGTTTTCGTCTGTTGATCTGCGCAGATCAGATGATCAGGGCGGCGACGAAGCCGATCAGTGCCAGCACCTCGACCAGAGCCAGGCCGATGAACATGATGGTCTGGATCTTGCCGGACATCTCAGGCTGACGAGCGGTGGATTCCATGGCCTTGCCGAAGAGGATGCCCAGACCAATGCCAGGGCCAAGAGTACCGATACCGTAACCGATGACGGACAGGTGCCGGCGACCTCTGCGAGGGTGATGATATCCATTGTGTTTCCTTTCTAACGTACTTGG
>ENA-OQAX01000332-OQAX01000332.1-human-gut-metagenome-genome-assembly--contig:-NODE-332-length-11282-cov-1.697535_pt1 | contig 11282 bp, 16 predicted proteins | sample MGYA00242741_ERZ504539 | MGnify/ENA primary metagenome ERZ504539 (study PRJEB26092, sample SAMD00036277) | human gut metagenome | host: Homo sapiens | study: EMG produced TPA metagenomics assembly of... | reverse complement strand
TTCACAACTTAAAATATAAAGCCTAACCCTAACGACAAACTGGAAAGGGCCAATTTATCTTTCCCTTCATTCTTCTCGTCAGTAATATTAGCCGATTTCAAACCTTTTTGATAAGCGACATTCAAAAACAAGCGTTTCCAATAAATGCTGCCCTGTACGGCAATTCCCCAATCAAAACGGTTAATATTACCTTTAGGATCGTCCGCATCATCATTCTTGCCAAAGGAGGGATAATCATCTTTGGTTATGGTATGTTTATTTTCTCCATATTTGTCGGGGGATACTGTCAAATATTTATCCGACTCATATTTAAACTTACCAAACAACCCATAAGAGAAGTAAGGCCCTACTCCCAACTGAACCCTAAACGATTCTGACAAAGGTAAAGCATAAGCAAATAAAATAGGAACGTCCAAATATCCCAGATTATGTTTTTGAGTGATACTAGTGCCGCGAGATTCCGTCACATCATATTTCTTATAAGAATCCAAATCGAGCCGATGCGACTTTTTTAGTGGTAAATTTATCGTACTCATAAGTGATACCTTTCATAGAAAGTCCAACAGCAGGCTGAATACTGAAGTTTCCAATCACAGGAACATCTATAAAATAATGGATACTGTAACCCATATAGCTTTTATTATTATAATCTTGATCTGCCATAAGATCATTATACTTCCCTGTAGCACTGGTCATATTTAACCCCACGCGAATACCGGAAGTAGTTTGTGCTTGTGCCATAAATGCACATACGGACATAGCCATGATAAAAAACAGTTTCTTCATAATGCAGTATTTTTATTAAAATTTGTAATCTTGTTTCACTCCTTTCATAGTGAACAATAAAGAAAGACGGACAGACCAATTTTCATCAATAGCATACTCAGCTCCTATTCCTGCATAGAAACCTGGATGCATTTTAGATTCCTCTACGCTAGACATGCTGCTCATATTGAGCAGCCTTCACATTCCACATTAAACCCTGTGCATACGATGTTAACGAAATTAGCATTAAAATGCTGCAATAATTGTCTTTTCCATACTTCGTAACAATTGACTCTATAAGTTTACATTTGCAAATGTATTGCAACTTTTACAATCAAAAAACCATCATTTGTCAAGATTTACACTAAACAAACCAAAGCAGATACCAAGCAGCTAAAATTAACGACTATATATACAATAAATAAATTATGCCAATAAGACAAGCTTGAAAATATGTAAATTAAGCTTCACATTCCAGCTCTATATGATATGAAATCGGAAGAGCCATCAAAAAAACAGTTATACTTTTCACACCTCTCCAAGCCGGCAGTATAGAACCATTTAAAACATAAACAAACAGGCGTTCATTTCCGAAGAATAAACGCCTGTTTGTTTTATGTTTCACCATTCAGCCATATCAACAATCTTTTTGGCAAGCAACCAATTTTCACTTCTGTTGACGAAGCGGCTAACTTAAACACTTATTTTATTTCACGAATCAACATTCCCGGATAAAAATCGCCACCCGATACTTTTCGGAAAGTGGTAAAACCAAAGTCCGAACCATAAGCCTGTTCCTCGGAAGCCATATAACGATTATCCCAAATCAGATTCTCCTTAGGCTGAATCACTCCTACACGCTTATAAGTCATTTTGCCTTCTTTGCTCAATTCAGCTTCCAGCACTTCAAATCTAGACTTTTCAGTGACTCCCTCTTTCAAGCCAATATAAGCTTTCAGGGGAGAAACACTGATTAAGGGAGTATTCACTTTGAACTGGTCAAAATTCTTTTGCAGACTCGCTATATTTTCATCAATGGCACGTTGGCATGCCTTTCGCACCATTTGCTGGGGCTCATCCAAGTTAATACCCAAAAAGGAAGTGTTACTTCCATCACTATGCTGGCTGCCCACATACTTCAACTTGAACATCTTACGGTTATTATTGAAAGCATTCACCTTCTCCTTATTATCCTTATCAGTATAATATTGAGTATAGAATTTTGTTGCAGTCTCTTCATCCCAAACCAGTTGATAGAGATAAGTATCAATATTTACTTTTAAACCCCCTTATAGGATGCAACTATATCTCCCGTAGAATTACCTAAATCCATATAGGATGTCTCACCGGTGTAAATGGCCGCTGCCGCACCCAGCCCTTTGACAATTCCTCCCCACACACTTGAACCTTTTGAACGGTCAATATAGCGAATGTCATTCACAATAAGAAAAGTATTTCCAATCAAGTCCTCACCGGCATCTTCCAGCAGAGCGTTTCCGCGTTGAGTCTTGGATGCCAGAGCCTTGTCCAGTTCGGAAGCGTTATACAGCCCTCGTTCTTTCACCAGTTCCACATCACAGATCCCTGTCATGTAATCACGGTTAAACCAGCGTCCTACCATACGGCTGGCAATTACCATTGTTTCTGATAAATTCATTCTATCTCCTCATGGTTTTTATCCAATTTCTTTTCAGAAGTATAGATTACTTTTACACTTAATCATGGTTATTGTATTTATCAGGAACAGGAATTTTGAGAAAAACATCCTTTATTTCATCACCAAATTCTCTTCCTTCGTGATTGATCATCATGCTATAAAAGAGAACTGCGGCGATATTTTTATTTCGCCGTCTCCCTGGGCTTGAATTTGAGCGGCGAATACCACCGCCAACAGCTGTATTATAATGAATCTTTTCATTTTTTCAAACATTTCAATAATTAATAATCCCAATGTTTATCTGGAATGACAGAGGTTATCTTAAACATATTTGTATCCGGGTCAAAAACGTGCAATCACTCGAAGAGCCTCTACTTCGGTCAAGTTCTTCTTGTCTTCCGCTAACATATATTGTTTGGCCAAGACCATATCCTCTTCTTTCTCGAACAAGCAAGGCACCAGTACCTTGCCATCCGGATCAATAATCCCCCCACTTTCCATCAGACATCACATAAGCCATCTCATTATCAAAGTTGGACGCATTGGCAAATCCCTGCTTCAGACGAACAGACTTTTGCACCCCATCATAAAGATAATACAGGTTATCCTTTTTCACCCATATCAATTTCGGATCGACTATAGGAGCTACACCTTGCCACTCTAAAGGAACGACAACCCGGTTCTGCAAATCAATAGCCCCCCATAATTTGTTCAGGCATACGGATGCATACCCCCGATGAAAATTGCCTATACGGTCATACTTATCGGATACGATTTGTCCTTTCATATCTACATAAAACCAAGAAGCATTTTTTTGTACTCCCAAGCGCCCATTGTTCACACTGGTAAGCGAATTAGTATATTCAATAGGAATAACAACTGCCCCTGTAGAATCAATTGCACCAAAAGCCGATCCCTTTTGTACCACCCGGTATCCTTCATTGCTCAGGAAAGCCTTTGACAGGCCACCAATCACCTTGTTCCCCTTTTTATCTATGAAATACAATTCATCATCCAATGAAACCGGAGCTAAATTATGGCTGAAAGCTCCAAACTTTCCCTTTTCTGAAGAAGATATTCTGACCATCACTTCAGCATCCAAATCATAATAAGCTTTAGCTATCTGCTTCTTTTCCACTTTAGCAAGCCTAAGCATATTGTCTGAAGGAGGAAGAATAGCCTGATTGGCAGTTAAAGGAATAATAGTATTTCCATGGATATCTACCAACCCTTGGGATTTCTTATTAATGAAATAAAAATAATCGACCCTTGATGAAGGCAACTGGGACTCAGCGGCATGAGGTTTGGGAAGCAGCAAGCTCTGTATTTCCTGCTTGGTAGCCGGAAATGCAGACTGGTCTGCCTTGGTATAAAAGGCAGCCTCATCAAGCAAAGCTCCGGTTTTCTTATCTCGCAAAACAGGGAAATTGCCCACATCTTCATACTTGGCAGGAATTATTTCCCGCCCATTTTCATTGATTAACCCGAATTTACCTTTAGACACCATGTTGTTCTTTTTATCGTATTTGCCACCGATATTAACCCAACAGATTCCTTGGTTATTGAAACTGCCAATAAAATTATAAGTAGGCTTCACTATGATATTACCAGCTGAATCAATGAACCCGAACTTCTTGCCTTTCAAGACATATATCAGTTTCTTATTCAAATCTCCCATTGCTTCATAATTGGTTTTCAGGATTTCCTTACCTGTCTTATCAATCAACCCCCCATTTTTCACCTGTATTGCTACTAGCTTTATTGCCTATGAGCCCACCCGTGGTTAGCATTACTCCTTTTTTAGTATTTCCACCTTCAGCGACGGGGCAAACCCCGTTATAAAATTCACCGATATATGTATATTTCCGTTTTGTAATGATTTCACCATCTTCATTAATCAGACTGTATTTTCCATCTTTTCCTATTTTAGCGATACCGTCTTTAAAAGGGGTAGCTTCATCATATTTATACTTTATCACTACTGTCCCGTCTTCCGTCATAAAGCCATAACGCCCCTTTTCATTCTGCACGGCCTTCAACCTCTGAGCTTGCACAGAGCCACTGACCAGCACCAGCAGACATAGAATTAGGATAACTTTTTTTATTTCTCATATTCTCTCTATTTAAAATCATTTGAACTTGAATTAATGGAGCCAAGTAATATTAGTAGTAACCGGTTGCTGCCCATTACCAAATGCTACACCTATAGCTCTGGCAGCTTCTATCCTCTGCTTTTTCAGCCCCGCTTCATCCTTATATTTCTCACGATTCTCAAAATCCCAATCACTGGTCACCTTTTGCTTTACTTCATTATACAAAGCTTTAGCTTCACCTTCACAACTGCTTCCCGGTTCAATGAAAACCAACCAGTCAAAAGCCCTTGAAGCACCTTCCGCATCGGGCGACTTCGCCCATTCGGATCTGGCGTATTGCATAATCAATTGACAATTATAATTCACATATTGAGTATAATAAGTGTCTATCAGTTTTACTAGCTTCCTCATAGCCGACACAACATTCAGGAATAGAGGTAACAATAATACAATGCAGCATCATACTCATGTATAGAAGCACTTTTTTTGCGCTTTTACCAATATTTGCCTGTAATTACTATTGATACCAAGAGAATTAATTTTTTCTTTCCCTTCGCGTATAAATTCTTGTATTTTCACGTTATTGCCATTTATTGCACGGAAAGCATTGATATATGCCCGGTTAATATTAGTACCTACTCCTTTTGCATCCACAGTGAGAGTAGAAAATACTTTCTGCCCTACTGCATCGCCTATATACAAAGTCAATTGAACAGTAAGCGCTGTACTGACAGGAGGACCGGACAATGTTTCCTTATATAAAGTATTGGTCTTAGCTGTGATAAAGAATGGTGTAAAATTGGAATTGGCAACACTCCCCTGACCGGCCACTGCCGCAGCTAAACGATTTCCTAAAATCTCTTGTACCTGGGATGGAAGTTCCTCTTTCTGGGCAGCTTTAGCTATGGTAAGGCTTATCTCACAATCCTGTGCTGCCACAGACATGACACAACATGCGCACCAAGCGGCAAATATCATATTCCTTATTTTCATATCTTTTCTATTTTTCTCCGATAACCAATTCAGCTTTACCTAACCCTTTCGTCATTACTTTGCAGGTAAGATTGGCTTTCTGATTGAGATATTTGCGCAAATCATTTGCAAAGCTTCTTGTATCTCTAGCCATTCCATTTCCACGATAAAGCGGAATGCGTACCTGCTCAAAAAGCATCATATTCTCAGTTGCATCAGTTAAACTAAAACGATGAGCCACCGTATTCTGCGCCACCCAATCTTCTATGATTTCCTGTAGTTCAGCCCCCCCAAATTCACTTTCCAAATTAACGCCGCTCCCATTATCAAACACACGGACTTCCAATGCCACTTCACGGCCATTAGCCATCAAATCATCAAAATGTTTCTGTAATTGACTTACGAAAGCATCCATCTTGTCTACTACCGCTTCTTCCAACAATACTGCCACTTCAGCAGCCATAGAAGGTTCTCCCGTACCTTGCGTCGCTGCGACCTGCTTATTAGTGTAGGCATCCAAGCCTCGCAAAGTATAAGTAACAGACGTTTGGGACCCATTGTATTAATATTCCAAACTACTTCAATCAGAATATCAGCTTTAGCTCTATTCATTAACCGATCCAAAGGAGACTCTGCCAGTGAAGCTCCCGAAGTAGAACTGGTAGTCATCTCATGTTCCGCCGAACTCTGCTCTATGGAACGAATAGAAGATGCCATATCCTTCAACGGAAAATCTTTTTCAGCCATCAATTCACCTATTTTCGTTATGACATTCACCAAGTTCAAATCATTATCCAATGCCTTTTTATAATCCGGAATTTCGGTAATAGTGCCTTGATTGTTATATTTTTGTTGTATAACCATTATGGGTACACCACACATAGCGGGAACAACCATAATGTAGGTTTTTTAGCCTGCCCATACACTCCGGTGTGTATAAGTGCTACAAGAAATAAAATAGCATATAATTTTTTCATGTTTTTCTGTCTTTATGGTTTTAAAATTTTTATCTTCTATCAGTTTCTGCTGTAATTGAGAACGAAGCACACGCACCGTAGTGGAATAAGAATTTGGGTTTTATTAGAAGCCTTCGTGTTAGAATTTGTTTTCTTATCTTCCATACTTACATACTTCAGATATTCCCCTCCGTCTCTAAAAAAGTCGTTAAAATAAGATGCATACCGTTCCTGTGCATTCACTTCTGTTATCAAAGGGCGCACACTACATTCACGACTACCGGCAACAACACCTTTGAACAAGACATCTCTTACTGCATTTTTCTTTGCCTGCTCTATAGCATCTGTACGATTTTTCCCTCTGCCCCAGGCGCGAAGTGTTTCCGACCCATCCAGTTCTACTCCCAAACATTCACTCTCAAAGGAATGATAGGAAGAAAACACTTTTTTTTGCTGCTGCATCCGGCAAGGATAAGTAAAAGCAGACATCCCAATTTCCACGTATAAAACAGATGTTTCATAATTTTTCTTTCTTCTTTAAAATTCATAGTCTAATTTCAATGATACAAGTTACCATTATTCAGATTAATCACATCACGAGCCTGCCGGGCAAAAGCAGACAATAATCCGTCAGCCAGTATCAGAAAAGTAACAATCAACCTCTTATACATAAGCTAAAATCCATTATTTAGTCCTTTAATAACTCCGGCTGATACCAGCTCTTGATAGAGGGCGTCTTTCGCAACGGAAACCACTGCTGAAATTCGATACTGCTTTCCCATCTTCACCACTGAAAGATTCTCTCCTACCATATTGGCAAAATTCATGTAAGAACCTCCTTTTTGGAAAAAGACATCAAAATAATCCTGATGTTGCTGTTCTACCACCATACTTCCTGCCAAAGGTTTCTGCCGGGTGCGTGAAGTCTGGCTGGAAAATCCTTTAAAAAGCACCCCATGAACTGCACACTTCTTGATCACATCGACATCCAATTTACTTTTCTTCTGGATTACTGTCACTTTTACCAAATAAATACCTTGTGCACCTACTCCTTCTCCCTCTATCTCATATTTTAAAGGGTCATCACCTGCGTGCGCTCCAATACAGATGAATACAAAAAGAACCGTCATAATGATTCTACCGACAAATTTCACATTCATTACTCTCATAATTCTATTCTTTAATTATATATTATTGTTCACACCCTTCTTTACCGGCAAACTGCAAATATTCATCCTTCACTTTCCGATAATACTCTCCCATCAATTCGCCCGTATTCTTCTGAATCTTTTCTTCAAGATCTTCTAACACATATTTCAAAAAACCACAATGATTACTACCTCCTGCTATAGCAGTAGCTGTAGACCCACCAAGGGCATCTACCTCATCCATAGAAACTCCCAGATTAATTCCGGATGAAGGCTTATTTTGATTTCTGCTTTCATCCTTAAAAGAATTAGAGTTCGTAGATTCCAAATCATTATGCACACTTGCAATGTAACCAATCGTATTCAAAGTTCTTTTCTTCTTGTCCTTTTTGGCTTGCTTCAGCGCTAACGCTACTTCTCCATTATCCGGATCCAATTCTGCCGCTATCTTCAGATGCTCCATTCCTTTAGAATAAATGCCATCAGTCACTTGCCCTTTTCCCATATAATAGTGGGCCATGGCATAGTCCGGAATCAAATCTGTCAATAAATTAAACATACCCCAAGCACCTGCCACTCCCTTTTTTTCTTCTTTCAAAAAGGATTCTGTCACATCCTCTGCAAAGCCATCAGAGAGTTGTCCCTTCGTATCTATCCAACCGAGTACGGAATTCAGCCAAACAGGTGCTTTGCCATCCACAAAACTACCTATATAATCAATCCTTCCCGGTAGTAATAAAGCACCTTGACTATTATATAGCCCCATTGCAAGACTTTTGGCAATCCAGACCTTTGCCGATACATCATAATATACCCATTGATAAACACAAGGCAATATAGTACGCCCATATATATCCAAAGCCCCCCATTTATCCTGCTTGCAAGCAAGAACAAATCCATCTTCTGCTATTATAAGTTCCTCATATTCTGTAGGAATTACAGTTTGTCCTCCCACTACAAGGCCCATTTTACCATTATCTTCCCTTATTCTGAGAGAATCGGTTATAACTTCTGCTCCAGGATTATTAATTTTTTTCATTGACCTCTCTGCTACATTCAGCGATTTTATCAAGCAAATCATCAAAATCACCGTTCCCTTTCGCATTTTTTCACTTCTTCTTGTTTCTGGCGATATACCTTATTGGATATAGGAACGCTTATCATTGCTTCTTCTAGAATATATTTACATGGGACAACGATTTCTCCCCTTAAATTAATAGCCCCGAACTTACCATCTTGCTTGATTGTAGCCAACATGTTATCTCTAAAATTATCAGCGTAATCAAATTGAGGTTCAATGACAAATTCTCCTTTTTTATTTATAAAGCCAAATTTGCCATTCTTCTTTACCGCAGACAGTCCTAAATTAAACCCATGAACATCATCTACATTTTCAAACTGCGGTTTAATTATAAAACGGTTGTGTATGTCTATAAAACCTACTTTTCCTCCTAAAACTACTCCCGCCAACTTTTCTGTAAATCTCTTAGTCACCTCTTCATATTGTGGAGAAATCAACCAATTTATCTCATAATCCTGATTTACTAAAGCCGCATCCCATTCACCAAACATAGAATTACCTCTATATTTTGAATTTTCCCACCATCCTTTATTTTCGGTCTGCTCATATCCCCATTTCTTTGTTGCAGCATTTTTGGCGTGCTTTCTGCGCATAAAAAACTAAAAAGGTATAGCACAGCATAACAAAAACAATATTACTTTTTTTACTTCATTCATATACATGTCTTTTTTTAACCTTATGCGGCTTCAAAGAAAAACAATTAACGTCATTTTACAAATTCACAAAACCAAGAGAAAGTATCAAACAGCCTAACAAGCATACTATTCTATCTAAATTAACGACTATATAGCCTCATTTCCATATACCGCAAAGGGAAAATTAAGCACTAAAAACAAAAAAAGCAGCAATCTCACGACTCCTGCTTTTCCACTGTGACTTAAAATCACTTTCTATAAACTTGTATTTTCAACGTCATCAATAGATTCACTACAACAAATAAAACCTATCCTGCAATTCTTTTCTGAACTTCTTGGAAACCTGAAGTTCCGTAATATTCTCAAACGGGGGAAACATGACGCAGCGGTTCTCCTTAATCATCATCAGATAATTGATATTAATGATATACGACTGATGGATCTGGACGAAGCAGGAGTCATATCCCTTGATATGATCGGCCGTAGTATTTTTCTTCAGCAGCAAAGGCAGCTGGTTGTTCAGCACCACTTCCCACAGTTTCCGGTCGGAGTTATAACGGAAAAACCGATGTCAATGGAGCGCAGAATGCGCAAGTCATTGATGGGTGTGGATATCATAAAAGTATGCTCGCCGGCCGAATACACACGCGGAGGGATAACCAAAGATGCGGCTGCCGACTCTTCCGCCTTTTCATGAAGCGGTCAATGATCCCTTCCAGCTCCTTCTTATCTATAGGCTTCAGCAAGTAGTCGAAAGCTGCCCCACGAATAGCATAAATCATGTACTTATCATAAGCTGTATAGAACACAATCTGCATATTCCAAGTGATTGCCCCCCTTAGCTGTTCCAGCAGTTCCATGCCCTTCATGTCCGGCAATTCCACGTCCAGAAACAGCAAGTCCGGATGAACCTTTTCCAGCAGTTTCCGGCCATTCGCACCGTTACGTGCCATCCCGTCTATAGACAGCCTGTTATATTTCTTCAGCTCCAGACAAAGATTGTCCGCAGAGAACTCATCATCATCAATTATTACGACCCTGTATAGTTTATCCATAGTAAACAATCCTGCTTTAGTTATTAACGGAACAAAAGTATTAAAACATGTTTTAACGCACAAACCCGACACTCTGGTTATGGAACTATAGCGACCGTTTCGGACACTATTCTAGCAAAAATAATGACTAAACCATCTTTTTCAAATTATAATCATAACCATGGGGCAGGAAGACAGCAAACTCGCAACCGGTTTCTCCGTCTTCCAACTGCACATTGGTTATGGATATATCGATATGCTTCTTATTGTTAGCGTTCAACAACTGTATGGTTTGAAGAATCACTTTTTATACCGGTGCCTGTACCGTAGTTGGCACTGTTTACCCGGTAACCTCCCCCGTTGTCACGCACCTTGACACAGATTCCTTCCCCGGTCTTTCTGATGTCAACCCACAGTCTTTTCATCCCCTCTTTGTCCTTCAGGGCATGCTTGATGGCATTTTCTATCGGAATCTGTATCATCATGGAAGGAAGTATTTCTTGGTCAAGATGGATGGCAGCATCTATGGATGTGGACAGTATAAAGCTATCTCCCAATGCTTCACGTTCCAGGTTGATAAACGTATTGACAAAGTCCAGTTCCTCAGCCATGGTAACGCACAGTTGCTCGGTCAGTTCCAGGTTGCGCCGCATCAGTTTTACCAGCCCACGCATATTTCCGACTTGCTCGTCGGTGTAGTTACCCATCTCACGGTTCAGAATGTTAAAAATGAATGGGGAGAAACCCGGTTACGGATATTCTCCATACGCAAAGTGGCAATCATATTCTGACTTCTCATTTGCAGCAAGAAACGCTGTCTCTTGTTGTATGTGTAGACAAATACAGCGAGCCCCAGAATACAGATGCAGGCAAACATCCACAGGTAAAGCGTCTGGTTCAGCGCCAGAACTTCATTCTCTTTTTGCTGAATGAAAATTTTC
>ENA-OQAX01000331-OQAX01000331.1-human-gut-metagenome-genome-assembly--contig:-NODE-331-length-11312-cov-5.138489_pt1 | contig 11312 bp, 14 predicted proteins | sample MGYA00242741_ERZ504539 | MGnify/ENA primary metagenome ERZ504539 (study PRJEB26092, sample SAMD00036277) | human gut metagenome | host: Homo sapiens | study: EMG produced TPA metagenomics assembly of... | reverse complement strand
CAACTGTAAATTTTTCTTTTTAATACAGTACTTCTCTTTTTTTTAAAAATATTAAAAATGTCCATCATGTCCAACCTGTGAATTTTTCCCATTAGTTACATAGGGTACAATGGCTATTTTTTTATCATTAACTTGTCCTCCTTTTCCACTTCTTATAACTTCCGATTTACAGGTGCAGGCGTTTTTCAAACTCTGCCAGCAGACTGCGGCCCTTGAAGATGACCAGCCCCAAAAAGGTGATCATGCTGATGATCAGGCAGATGACCCAGGCCATTGGCGGGCGCACGCTGTGGCGCAGCGTTAAGCCGATATACGGCACCACGCCCACCACAATGTTCAGCAGCAGGTAAACCAGGCCGTTCTCGGTAAAGCGGCGGTTGACAAAGGCAAAAATGAAGTTCAGCACCAGGGTAACGCTGCACAAGATCGGCACAATGGCGTCAATGGCAATGCCGTTCCACCCGGCGTAATAATCCGCAAAGGTCACGATCAGCGAAGTGCCGATCAAAATCTGGAACAGCAGCTTCGGGGCGTTGCGGCCCTGGCGCAGCAGTGCGCGCAGCAGCAGCAGCACCCCCACCGCGCCGATCAGCACCAGCAGGCTCCAGTGCATATGCCTGCCTTCGATCATGATGTAATCCACCACGCCGCAGATGACCGCCGCCCCCAGCAGCACAAAGGCAGCGATGCGGTAAAACAGCGATGTCTGCCGCGCGGGCGGCACCACCTTGGGGTAGCGGTCCGGTTCCGGCGTGCCGACAAGGGGGTTCTGGCACAGCGGGCAGTACTGTGCGCTGCCGCCAACCTGGATATGGCAATGGGGACAGGTTTTCATTCTCCATCCACCTCCGTTGCATACAGTGTAATATCCAACCCTTCGGCAGAAAGGCGGCGGTAAAAGTTTTTCAGCATCTCGGTGCTGCGGAACGCCCAGGTGGTGCCCAAAACAAGATCATCCCCATAGGAACAGACCGTGGTGAACGCGGTAGTCGAACTGCAGAACGCCGTAAAGCCTTTGATGTAGGGCTGCAGCTCTTTTTGCAGTGGGATGCGCCCCATGTTGGAGATGGTCAGGGTAACTTTTTTGGCTTCCAGCGTATTGAACAGGTTAACCACCGCGTTTTTGATAAAGAAGCGGCACCAGTTTGATACCAGGCATCTGTTCCAGCTTTTCAAAGCCGTCCATGCGGGCCTTGACCCGCTCGTCCTTCAGGGCTTCCCGCAGTTTGGCGTCAAAGCCTTTGGCCAGGGTTTCCAGCGTTTCGTCCCCCCGGAATACCCAGCTGATGCGGATGGAGTTGAAAAAGTTGCGGGCGGTCTCGGTTCCGTAATAGCTGCGCAGGTTGACCGGCAGGCTGACCGAGATGACCTTACCGCGTTCCAGCGCCGGCATTTCCTGATAAGCCGCCAGCATCTGGGCAGCGGCCAGGTAGCTGGTCATCGTTACCCCCATGGCGTGGGTCTTGGCCAGCACCTGGGCGGTAGAAAGGTGGGCTTCAAAAAACTGGGACTGGTCATACGGCAGTTTGCGGCCATGCAGGTGGAAAGACTTTTTGCGGTTCAGCGGGTCTTCCTCCGCCGCTTTGGACGCCGTATAGTACTTGCGGAACGCATCCTGGGCCGATTCGCCCTTGCTGGCGCGCTCTTCTCCGGGAACATTGGCCAGTTCGGGATTTTTCAGCTGCAAATAATTGTGCACCAGCGTTTTCAGGAACACCATCCCGCCGTTGCCATCGCTGATGGCGTGGAACATTTCCACATTGATGCGCGCGCCGTAATAGCTGACGCGGTACAGCAGTTCGTTTTTGATCTGCGGGCCGTACAGCATGGCACAGGGGGCCAGCGTTTCCGGCACCGCCTGCGGTTTCAGGTTGGTGGATTCAAAATAATGCCAGAACAGCCCACGGTGCAGCGTGACCTGGAACTGCGGGTTTTCCCGTGCGGTCTGTTCCAGGGCCTGATTCAGGCGGTCGGGATCCACATCCTCGTTCAGGGTGCAGCTGACGCGGAACACCCGCGGGTCCCGCCGGTTGATGGACGCCAGAAATACTTTGGCGACATTATCGACTTTATACCAGGTTTCGGGCAAATGGCAGCCCTCCTATCCGGCGGGGTTCCGCCGTTACAAAATTTTCTGCACAAAGCGGCCAACGCTTTCCATGGCCTGTGCGGCATGGGGGATCGGCATCTGCTGGAACACATGCCAGCATTCGGGGTATACCTCCAGCACGGCGTATACTTCCTGTTCCGTCATGGCTTTGGCAAGGTTGATAGAATCGGATTTCAATATTTCGTTCGTTCCCACCTGGATCAAAGTGGGCGGCAGCCCCCTTAAATCCGCAAACAGCGGCGAAAGGCTGGGGTCCTCCCATTCCAGGGTGCTGTTTGCTCCGCGGTAAGCGGTGCGGCAGGAATCAATATAGTCGTGGGTCAGCATGGGATCCAGCGCGGCACATTTCTGATAGGATGCCCCCTGCATCGTCATATCGGTCCAGGGGCTCATCAGCACCAGGCACGCGGCTGGCTGCGGCCCTGGGCCTTTACGGCAAGGGCCAGTTCCAGCGCCAGGTTGCCGCCCGCCGAATCCCCGGCCACGATCACATCCCGCGCACCGATGCCCATATACATCAGGTAGTCCCAGACGCGCAGGGCATCGTCAATGGCGGAAGGATACGGCGCTTCGGGGGCAAGGCGGTATTCAAAGCTGAGTACATCGCACCCGGTGGAAAGCGCCAGTTTGCTGGCCAGCACGCGGGCATAGCCCAGCTGGCCGCAGGTGTAGCCGCCGCCATGGCAGTATAGCACCACATGGCGGCGGTCATGCCCCTGGTTCATCCGCACCCATTCCGCCGAAACATTGTTGACGGTGATGGGCGTGGTGTTGATCAACAGGTTGGGGGTAACCAAACGGCCAAACAGCTCCTGGGCGGCACGCTGGCGTTCCAGGTCCTCCGGCTGGGTAGAGCCGGTGCTGGTCACGCTGTGCACCGCCTTGATGGCTTTCATCATGGGGGTCAGGTCATCGGTCTCCGCGGCCTGTTTGCGGGCGTTGCGCAGGCGGTGCAGACGTTTCAGGGGAATACGTTTTTTCTCCTGCATAGAGCGTTCCTTTCCTTGGGGGTCAGTGGGTGGATTCAAATGCCGATTTTGGCCCGCAGGCGCACCCACAGGCTGCGCAGCAGCGGCGGGCGGGCGGCAGGCAGGCAGCAGAGCCGCCACACGTTTTGGTTTCCGGCATGCGGCCGCTGCGGGTGTATTTGTGGTAGAGCACCGTCAGCTGGCGCATTTTCGCCTTGCCGGGCAGGTGCAGCACGCAGACGGGGTCGCAGCAGTAGTTCGTGGAAACATAATAAAAATGCCCGCCCAGCCAGTACCGGAACACATACGCGTTGGCGGCCCGCACGGGCTTGCCCGCCAGCTGGCTGCGGTAGGCCGCAGCATCCAAAATGGCTTCGTCGCCGTCCTGGCTGCGCACGCGGTCTGCTGCATCCGGTCAAACACATTGCGGCATTCGGCCATAAAATCCTGCAGCCGGGCCGTGCTGCCCGCCACGAACTCGCCGCCAAAGTGGGTCAGCACATGGGGAGCGCCCTCCGGCCAAAGTTCATCATAGGTGTGGGAGATGCGGGCCGTCATGGGCTGGCTGGCCGCATGGGGCACCTGATACAGCAGCACGGCTTCCGCGGCTTCGCGCCAGATATCCTGATAGCCGCGCTGGGTAAAGGTATCGGAATCCAGCATCAGGTAGTTTTCGTAATGCTCGGTTTCGAGCAGATACTGCATGGCGCACAGCTTGTAATACGCCAGGGACCAGTCTAAATCCGCTTCAAAGCGGTAGTTGTCAAACGGACAGGCGATTACACGGATGCCCGCCTGGGACAGCTGCGCGGCATAGGGTTCCGGCACAGCGGTGTTGGTCACAAGGGCTGCATCGCAGTTCTGGTTTTCTGTTTTGCGCTGACAAGGCTGACCACAATGCAGCGGTAGAATACCTCGCTGCCCAGGTTGGCATTGCTGCCCTCGCGGTAGCCCTCCAGTGTGGCAAAGGCTGTAAAGATCAGGTTCATTCCATTCCCCACTTTTCCGGGAAGTTCCGGCCGCCTTACCGCATTCCCTTGTTGTCATCTTTTCCTATTATTTTATTATAGTCCTGTACGCAAGGCTTGTCTATTATTGTTGTACATTTGTTAAGCATTGGTCTACAAACTGGAAGTTATCGCTTTACTTTTGTTGTATCTTAGCCAAAATACTTTCTATTACAAGTGTTACTGTTATAAAGGCTCCTACAAGGGTATAGTAGTTTAAGCCATACATCAATGGCAAAAGAGAAATAACTACCGTAATAATGGAAAGGACAAACAATGCTTTGAGAACACCTTTCTTCTTCAATGAAAACAATGAAAGTAAGAAGATGGCAACAGTAAGTGTGGCTGTAATAAGTGGAGCAAAATTTGCATAGCCAAACGGTGTAAGGCTAAAGTATGAGAATGTTTCTTTTACTCTTTCTGTTGGAGATGTTGCAAAAATACAAACTGCTCCCAAGGGTAATAATTCTAACACTATTGTTAAAGCTGGCAAAACCGCTAAGCAGACTTTCTTCATGTTGTATATCTCCTTTACAAATCCGAAGTTGTCGGAGTGAAACTCCACCATTTCACAAACGCGAACTTACCATTTTCCTTTGGCAATTCGTCCGCCGACCAAAATGACAGAAAAAATAGCGGCGAAAAACAGGAACGTAAGCCAGATTGGACTTAGTACCCATAACCATGACCATGAAATCAAACCCATTACTTTTAGCACAACAAAAATCAAAGTCAAGGCAACTATGGGGTCTGTTCCTGAGCGTCTTGATTTCTTCTCCATACACTTATCACCTCGGAATCCCAATTATCGTGCCCGCATAAACCCGCAGCAGCCCAACTTTTCAAGCTCCACAAATCCCAGCGATTGATAAAAACGCCACGGTTTTGGGTGTATTATCCGTTACCAGTTGGATTTGCCGGACATCCGCATACCGTTCCAGCACCGCTTTGAGCAGCGACGTGCCGATGCCCTGCCGCTGCTTTTGGGGATATACCAAAATATCCTGCACAAGAATAATGGTAGCACCATCCCCCACCACCCGGACAATGCCGAGCAGTTCTTCATTTTCATAGGCCGCCAGAACAAGCAGAGAATTTTTTGTAACCCCGCTCCAGCGCCGTCATATTTTCCGTGTATGTGGTCCAGCCCACCTGTGTGTAGAGCTGCCAGATTTCGTCTTTTTTTGAATTCTGTGTATTCTTTTATCTTCATGTTTCTTCACACACCCTGCACCCCAAGGTCGCGCAGGATGTCGGCGCGGGTTTCCAGCGCAAGGGCAGCAATGCGCCGGATGCGCTCCGGCGTCATGTAGGGGGCAAGGCCGCTGATAGAGAACGCGCTGTCCGCCTTGCCGCCGGGGCCGGGTATGGCCAGCGCCACGCAGCGGATGCCAAGCTCGTTTTCCTCATCGTCAATGGCATAGCCGCAGGCGCGCACCTCATTCAGCTGGGCGCACAAAGCAGGCAAATCGGTCACAGTGCGCCCCGTCAGCTTTTGCGGGTTGCTGTGCCGCCACACATCCTCCACCTCTTCTTCGGTCAGGGTAGCCAGGATGGCTTTGCCCACACCGGTACAGTACAGAGGGCTGCGCAGCCCCACCCGGCTGGACATCCGCATGGGGCCGCTTTCCGTTTTATATATGTACACGATATCCTGTGCATCGCGGATGACCAGGTGCACCGCTTCGCCGGTGCGCTGGGCCAGGCGTTCCAGGTGTACCTTGGCAACGCTCATCACATCCATGCTGTTGACGATGCCGGAAGAAATTTCAAACATCTTTAAGGTCAGGCGGTACTTGCCGGTTTCGCTGTCCTGCGCGGCATATCCCAGGCTGACCAGGCTGCCCAACAGGCGGTGGGTTGTGCTTTTGGCCAGGTGAGCGTCTTCCGCCAGGCGCTGCAAACTGGCTCCGGCCGGGTGGGCGGCCAGCACTTCGATCAGCTCAAAAATGCGCGCAACGCTCTGCACACCGCCCTTATCAGGATTTTTTACGGTTTGGTCCTCCATAACGCATCCTCCGCAAAAATTAACAAAAAATTCATAATTTATAACTTTGCCCGGTTCTGCTCCCATCGGGCCGGAATTGTTCCGCATTGTGGAATTAAGTATACCAGCAAACGGCGTTTTTCGCAAGTAGCATCCCACAAGCGAACCCCCTCAATATTGCCAAAAAAGGCCTCGCTCTGACTGGTAAAATTGACCGATTGACGGCGCGGCGCAAAATTTGTATAATAAATTCAGCAAATTGCGGAACGGTGTTCCACCATAAGGAACCGCTTCACAACTGATGTAAACTTTGTTAATGTAAGGAGAATGCGTTATGAATTCTGTCCTTGAGCGCGTTTACGAAATTGGTATCATCCCCGTTATCGCTTTCAACAGCGTGGACGAGGCGATTCCTCTGTGCAAGGCTTTGATGGATGGCGGCCTGCCGGCTGCTGAGGTCACCTTCCGCACCGCATGTGCTGAAGAGTGCATCAAGAAGATTCACGAAGAACTGCCCAATATGCTGCTGGGCGCCGGCACTGTGCTGACCGTTGACCAGGCTGACCGTGCTATGGCTGCCGGTGCTTCCTTCATCGTTGCTCCCGGCTTCGACCCCGAAGTCTGCAAGCATGTTATCGACAAGGGCGGTATCATGATGCCCGGCACCGCCACCTCCGGCGAGATGCAGCAGGCCATGAACATGGGCTGCGAAGTTGTTAAGTTCTTCCCCGCTGAAGCAAACGGCGGCGTGGACAAGCTGAAGAACATCGGCGCTGCCCTGAAGACCTGCAAGTGGATGTGCACCGGCGGCGTCAACGCCAAGAACGTGAACAACTACCTGGCTACAACCAGATTATTGCTGTCGGCGGCACCTGGATGTGCAAGTCCGACAAGATCAAGGCCGGCGCATGGGATGAGATCACCGCCATGAGCAAAGAGGCTGTCAACGTAATGCTGGGCCTGGAACTGGGCCACATCGGCATCAACTGCGCTGACGAAGCCGAAGCTGCCAAGACTGCCGAGACCATCGGCAGCCTGCTGAGCATGGCTGTTAAGCCGGGCAACTCCAGCATCTTTGTTGGCAAGAAGGAATTTGAGATCATGAAGAAGCCGGGCCGCGGCACCCATGGTCACATCGCCATCCTGACCAACAATGTTGACCGCGCTATCTATCACCTGGGCCAGCGCGGCGTCAAGTTCGATATGGACAGCAAGAATGTTAAGGACGGCAAGACCATCGCCATCTACTTTGCTGACGAAGTTGCCGGCTTTGCTATCCACCTGGTTCAGAAATAATCTGTTGCCACTGTACAGCAGGTTTGCGCCTGACGGCGCGGTATATTTACAATAAATACAAGGAGTTTCAATATGAAAGTCGTTACTTTTGGCGAACTGATGATCCGTCTGCAGCCGTTCAACTACGAGCGCTTTGTCCAGGCCAACAACCTGGAGTTCACTTTTGGCGGCGGCGAAGCTAACGTTGCTGTTTCCCTGGCAAACTACGGCATGGACGCTGTCTATGTGACCAAGCTGCCCGCACACACCATTGGTCAGGCCGCTATCAATAGCCTGCGCCGTTACGGCGTTGACACCAGCAAGATCGTCCGCGGCGGCGACCGTGTTGGCATCTACTTCAACGAGAAGGGCGCTTCTCAGCGTGGTTCTGTCTGCATCTATGACCGTGCACACTCTGCCATCCAGGAAGCTTCCACCGCTGACTTCGATTGGGATTCCATCTTTGAGGGCGTGGATTGGTTCCACTTCACCGGCATCACCCCGGCCCTGGGCCCCAATGTTGTTGACATCTGCCGCGAAGCCTGCAAGGCTGCCAAGGCTCATGGCGTTAAGATCAGCTGCGACCTGAACTACCGCGGCAAGCTGTGGACCCGCGAGGAAGCCCGCGCTGCTATGACCGACCTGTGCCAGTACGTTGACGTCTGCATCTCCAACGAGGAAGATGCTAAGGACGTGTTCGGCATCGAGGCTGAGGCCACCGATATCTACGCTGGCGAGATCAACCGCGAAGGCTACAAGAGCGTTGCCAAGCAGCTGGCTGACAAGTTCGGCTTTGAGAAGGTTGCTATCACCCTGCGTGAAAGCCATTCCGCTTCTGACAACGGCTGGAGCGCCATGCTGTACGATGTTGCTTCCAACGAGTACTGCTTCAGCAAGAAGTACGAGCTGCGCATCATCGACCGCGTTGGCGGCGGTGACTCCTTCGGCGGCGGCCTGATCTACGCCCTGCTGAACGGCAAGACCACCCAGGAAGCTGTTGAGTTCGCTGTTGCTGCTTCCGCTCTGAAGCACTCCGTCGAAGGCGACTACAACATGGTTACTGTTGCTGAGGTCGAGAAGCTGGCTGGCGGTGACGGTTCCGGCCGTATCCAGCGCTAATTTTCCGCACAACAATTTCCCGTATCTTACGGTTTACCTTCCTACAAAAGAGATTCGCTTTGGCGGATCTCTTTTTTTGTTTGGGTGGTTTTTGTTTTTTGGGGAGGGGTGTTTTGATGTTTTTTATTTCAGCAATTTTTTCAGGCAGCGGGCGACAATGTGCGCCCCTATGGGTGGGATGTGTATTCAATGCCCATTGTGCATTATAAAATCAATCTGTAGGGCGGGATGCCCTCATCCCGCCGCGGAGAAACCTTACCATTTACAACAAACGCTGCAAATTACCTGTAGGGGACGATGCTCGCCATCGTCCCGCCCGCCGGGTCCTGCCATATCTCCCACCGCCAAAACTCGCAAATCTCTTTTCCCTCTCATCCACACGCCTTATTGTAAACCTCAACCCGTCATCTCCGTTGACATTTCATTTTTTCCTGCGGTATACTATACCTCAGTTTGCGCAAAACTTTTTGGGGAAAGGCGGTTACGGCATGTCAGTCAAAGCACAGGTCCTCAGCGCGCTGGACGCAGCGCGCGGGCGGTATATCTCCGGGCAGGAACTTGCCGACCAGCTCGGTGTCAGCCGGGCCGCCATCTGGAAAGCCGTCACTGCCCTGCGTGCGGACGGCACCCCCATTGAAGCCATTACCAACCGTGGCTATGCTCTGCCCCACGGGGCAGACCTGCTGAACGCGGACGCATCACAGCGCTGCTGACCCCTGCCGTTGCGCAGGCGGTACAGATCACTGTGGTGGACCGCCTGCCCGGCACAATGCGGCGCTGCGCACCCAGGCCGCCAACGGCGCGCCGGAGGGCCTTGTGCTGATTGCCCAGGCCCAGTCCGCTGGGCGCGGGCGGCGCGGGCACAGCTTCTTCTCCCCGCCGGGCGGGCTGTACCTGAGCATTTTGCTGCGGCCGGCATTCAGCACCCGCCAGTCCCCGCAGATCACCGCATTGGCCGCAGTTGCCGCTGCCCGTGCAGCGGAGCAGCTGTGCGGCACGCCCATCCAGATCAAATGGGTGAACGACCTGTGGAAGAACGGCAAAAAGGTCTGCGGTATTCTGACCGAAGCCGCCGTAGACCTGGAATCCGGCATGCTGGATTATGCCGTGCTGGGGCTTGGTTTCAACCTGGTTCAGCCGTCCGGCGGCTGGCCCAAGGAGCTTGCCGCGGTGGCGGGTTCTCTGTTTGATTCTGCCCCCGCCCCCGGTGCCCGCGCGGCACTGGCGGCAGCGTTTTTGAACGAGTTCTGGGCGCTGTACCACACCGGCCTGCGCGGCAGCTGGCTGGATGATTACCGCCGCCGCCAGGCCCTGACCGGCCAGCATGTAACGCTGATCCCCAACGGCGCGAGCCGCGCGGGGCCACGGTGCTTGGCATTGACGATGACTGCCGCCTGCTGGTGCGCTGTGATGGCGACCTTGCCCCCACAGCATTCGGCAGTGATGAGATCCGCGTGATTCCAGAGTTGGGCGCACTTGCCTGACGTTCCAGCATTGCATATTAAGGTGTATCTGAAAACAAAGAAAATGACGGATATTTCGCAAACACAAGCAGGATTTAAGGCAAAGAGCCGCAGGAATCCTTTGTGGATTCCAAGGTTTTTTAACGCAAAATCCGGCTGTGTTTGTAGAAATAAGCTAAATTTTCGACTTTTTAGATACACCTAAGAGAGTGAGGAAAGTTATCATGAATACAACTGCTTCCAACGCCCGCCTGCACAAGATGGTGGCTGCGCCCTGTTTGCCGCCCTGACCGCTGTTTGCAGCCAGCTGGCTATCCCTATGCCGTGGGGCGTGCCGATCAATCTGGCACTGTTTGCCGTGTACATGGCGGGCACCATGCTGGGCCCCGTATGGGGTGCCGCCAGCCAGCTGGTTTACCTGCTGCTGGCCGCTGTGGGTGTTCCTGTTATGGCCGGTATGCAGGGCGGCCCCGCTGTTCTGCTTGGCAAAACCGGCGGCTATGCCATCGGCTACCTGCTGGCTGCGCTGATTGCCGGTGCCTTTGCCGCCAAGCTGCCCCGCAAGTTCGGCTGGCTGGCCTTGGGCTGCGTGGTTGGCTGCGCCGCCTGCTATGTGCTGGGCACCATCTGGTTTATGGTGCTGACCGGCCTTGACCTGCCCACCAGCCTGACTTACTGCGTGATTCCCTACCTGCCGGGCGATGTGATCAAGATTGCCCTGGCCAGCCTGCTGACCATCCAGCTGGACAAGCGCGTGCCGAAGATCTGAGCTTATCTTCTCCCATGTTTTCTGCGCACCCCTTACTGATAAGAGGGTGCGCTTTTTTGCTGCCTACCTGCCGCGCTTTATTGCACCCACTTCCTGCACATGGTATAATGGTTACACTACACAAAACATGAGGTACGCCAATGAAATGGATCGCTGTTGATTACGGGGAGCGCCGCACGGGGCTGGCGGTATGTGATGCTTCGGAGCTGATCGTTACGCCTGTTACCCCGCAGATTGAGGAAAAAAGCCTGAACAAAGTAGCGGAGGCTGCCGCCGCTGCCCGGCTGGCCCAGGGGGCTGAGGGCGTTGTGTGCGGCCTGCCCCGCAACATGGACGGCACCGAGGGTTCCCGCTGCGTAAAAAGCCGCCGCTTTGCCGCGCGGCTTGCCACTGCCTGCAGGGTGCCCGTTGTGCTGTGGGATGAACGCCGCACCACGGTAACGGCGCAGGTATTCTTTCGGCCAACAGCACCTTTGGCGCAGACCGCAAAGCTCGGCTGGATTCGGTTTCCGCCGCAGTGATCTTGGAAAGTTTTCTGGCATGGCGCAAAGCCCACCCCGCGAAGAACCGCCGGAGGTTGCCGCGCCCACTGCCCCGGAGCAAGCATACAAGGA
>ENA-OQAX01000330-OQAX01000330.1-human-gut-metagenome-genome-assembly--contig:-NODE-330-length-11361-cov-2.033737_pt1 | contig 11361 bp, 14 predicted proteins | sample MGYA00242741_ERZ504539 | MGnify/ENA primary metagenome ERZ504539 (study PRJEB26092, sample SAMD00036277) | human gut metagenome | host: Homo sapiens | study: EMG produced TPA metagenomics assembly of... | reverse complement strand
AACATTTCTATTGCAGAAATCGCATATGCTGTAGGTTTAACGACCCCAAATATTTCACAAAATGCTTCAAAGAGCTGTTTGGAGTACTTCCAAGCGAATATTTTGGAAGAAAATAGTTCACTTTACTATTTTACTCCATTTGTGCACCATATTCTCCTATAGAAAGCTTTGTTTCCCTTACATTTGTAAAAAACAGAAATGCAAATGTATATGAAAACACATTCTTATTATTGAGCTGGCTGATATTACTCCCCTCCGGTATACTGGCAAACCCCATCAAGGAAATGCTGGAAAGGATAGACAAGGGAGCATCGGACAAGTTCGTAGTCGAACTACACAAAAGCTCAAATGACTTTTTCGAGTTGGACCAAAAAAGGCGACAAGGTAGTGATACGAGGCAATACCTATATTAATATAGCAACCGGAATCAACTGGTACTTAAAGTATCATGCCGGAATCCACCTGTCATGGAACAGTATGCATGCCTCACTACCCAATGTTCTTCCTCCCGTCTTCCGTAAAGAACGCCACGAAACAAAATCTGGCCCTGCGTTATGATTTCAATTACTGCACCTACTCCTACTCCATGGCATTTTGGGATTGGAAACGTTGGGAAGAGGAACTGGATTGGATGGCACTGCATGGCATCAACCTGCCACTTGCTGCCGTAGGACATGAATGTGTGTGGCGTAACCTATTACTCCGCTTAGGATTTTCCAAACAGCAAATCAATGATTTTATTGCCGGACCAGCATTCCTTGCCTGGTGGGAAATGAACAATCTGGAAGGATGGGGAGGCCCTAACCCCGATAATTGGTATAAACAGCAAGAAGACTTGCAGAAAAAGATATTGAAACGAATGAAAGAATGGGGAATGCACCCCGTACTGCCCGGTTACTCGGGTATGATCCCCTCCAAACTGGATTGGGAAAACGTATTGATGGTGGAAAAGAAGAGAAAACATTAAGCAACATCTCCTCGGAATCCGCCCAAAGCACTCTCAACAAATGGAACGGATTTGACCGGCCGGGAATCTTACTGCCCGACGATCCCAAGTTTACCCAGATTGCCAGCTCTTTTTACGAAGAAACCGAAAAGCTGTATGGAACAAGTGACTACTACTCCATCGATCCTTTTCATGAAGCCAAAAGCTTGCCTGCCGGACTAGACTTCGGCAAAGCTGGCAAGGCTATTATGGATGCAATGAAAAAGGCTAATCCAAAAGCTGTGTGGGTGGTGCAGGGATGGACAGAAAATCCACGCCCGGAAATGATGAAAGCGCTGAATCCCGGCGATCTGCTCATCCTTGATTTATTTAGCGAATGCCGTCCCATGTGGGGCATTCCCTCTATATGGAAACGAGACAAAGGATACGAAGAACACAACTGGTTGTTCTGCCTGTTGGAAAATTTCGGTGGGAACGTGGGTTTGCATGGAAGGATGGACCAACTTCTTCATAATTTTTACCTGACCAAAGACAACCCACTGGCCGCTCAGCTAAAAGGCATCGGTCTGACAATGGAAGGCATTGAAAATAATCCCGTTATGTTCGAACTGATGTGCGAACTACCTTGGCGTGCAGAAAAAGTTTACCAAAGAAGAATGGATAAAACAATACATCCGCGCACGCTATGGCACAGACGATGAATCTATCTGGCAAGCTTGGCAGATCCTGGCAAACGGTATCTACAACTGTCCGGCAGGCAACAACCAACAAGGTCCTCACGAAGTATCTTTTGTGGGCGTCCATCGCTGAATAATTTCCAAGCATCCAGCTGGAGCAAAATGTGCAACTATTACGATCCCACTACCACAACAGAAGCCGCACGGTTGATGGTGAGCGTGGCAGACAAATATCGCGGTAATAACAACTTTGAATATGACCTGGTGGACATCACCCGACAAGCCATTGCGACCGTGCCCGAATAGTGTACAATTACGCTGTTGCCGACTTTAAAAGCTTCGACAAAAAAAATTATGCCACACACACCCGACAGTTCCTGGAACTGTTAATGATGCAAGACAAGCTGCTGGGCACACACAAGGAATTCAAAGTCGGAAACTGGATTCAACAAGCGCGCAATCTAGGAGTACATCTGAAGAGAAAGACCTCTACGAATGGAATGCCCGCGTACAAATCACCACATGGGGAAACCGGTTACTGCGCCGACATCGGCAAGTTACGAGATTATGCCCATAAAGAATGGAACGGACTACTGCGCGACTTTTATTATAAACGTTGGGAAAAATACTGGCAAGTACTGCAAGACCAACTGGATGGCAAACTTCCTGTACTGCCAGTAGGTAATTCATCAACCCCCACTGCCGATAATCCAGCCATGACCATAGATTGGTATGCCCTGGAAGAACCATGGACACTGGCAAAGAACACCTATGCGGCATCTGCCGAAGGTGATTGTATAGAAGTAGCAAAAGAGGCTATAGCATTGATAAACAATTGATTGTAAGATGAAAAAGAAAGAACTCGATACAGAAACCGCACAGCAGGCACTGCCCATTAAAAAGAGGCTTTTGTCACTCGATGCACTCAGGGGCATCACTGTAGCAGGGATGATTCTGGTCAACAATGCAGGAGGCAAAGTGTCGTATGCACCTTTGCAACATTCTGCATGGAACGGACTGACACTTTGTGACTTGGTTTTTCCTTTCTTTCTGTTCATCATGGGTATTTCAACATATATTTCATTAAACAAATTCAATTTCAACGTTTTCCCTACAAGTGGTAACCAAGATATTGAAACGCACATTTTCTTATTCTATGCATCGGATGGGCAATCGGTTGGTTTGACCATGTATGTGAAGGTGACTTCCTGCCTTTTGTCCATCTGCGCATTCCCGGGGTACTGCAACGCATTGCTTTATGTTACTGTGTTATTTCTTTTACAGCCCTATTTATGAATCATAAGTTCATCCCCACATTAACCTTTATCTTACTAGTAAGTTACACTGTCATATTATGCATGGGGAACGGTTATGCCTGCGATGAAAGCAATATTTTTATCCATTATTGACAGGCAACTTTTCGGCGAAGCACATCTCTATCAGAAGAGCCCGATTGATCCGGAAGGATTTGTAAGCACTCTCTCTGCTATCGCCCACACTTGTATCGGTTTTTCATGTGGAAAATGGATAATACAAAGCCATCAGAACAGAAAACAAAGTGCTCCGTTTGTTCTTGACCGGATTCATTCTGATGAGTATCGGCTATTTGTTGGCAGATGCGCTGCCTTTAAATAAAAGAATATGGTCTCCTACTTTTGTTCTGGTGACCTGCGGAGCGGCTTCCATGTCACTTGCCACATTAATGTATTATATAGACATAAGGAATAAACAAAAATGGTGCCGCTTCTTCATCATCTTCGGCGTCAACCCCCTATTCCTCTATGTACTGAGCGAAGTACTTGCCATTATGATGGGAAGTACCGGATGGAAGGCGGCAGCCTATGCAGCCATTCATTCAGGAATAACCGACGCCTACCTTGCCTCAGCTGTCTACGCCCTCGTTTTTACTCTGTTTTTGGGGTGTATCGGTTATCCGCTATATCTTAAAGAAAATATACATCAAACTGTAACAACCAATTCATAATATATAGAGAACTATGCAGTATTAAACAAGAACATATTAATCAAAACCAAAATTAAATTCTATGCTAAACGTACAATCTCTAACCCAAAGGACATTTGCACAGATAGTAGTCTTTGCATTACTCCTATTAAACAGTACACTGGCATTTGCTCAAAATCAAGTTAACGGTATTGTCACAGACAAGACCGGAGAACCCCTTATCGGAGTGAATGTAGTCGAAAAAGGTACTACCAACGGTGTTATCACTGACTTTAACGGACAGTTTACACTGAATGTAGCACAAGGAAAGACACTCGTATTCTCTTACGTGGGTTACACTACCCAGGAAATTACAGTAAAAGGATCTTCTCTGAAGATTATTATGGAAGAAGATTCTAAAACATTAGATGAAGTTGTGGTAGTAGGTTATGGCAGTATGAGTCGTAAGGATGTAACCAGCTCCATTACCACTGTGAAAGCAGACAAACTGAATGTAGGAGTTTATTCTGACCCTGGACAGTTGTTGCAAGGTAAAGTTCCTGGTTTGACGGTAGTACAAAGCAGCGACCCGACTTCTGGTACAGCTTCTATCTCTTTACGTGGGGCTTCTTCTCTGCGTACCGGTGCGGCAATGGAACCTTATTATGTTATTGACGGTATTCCCGGTATGTCATTAAGTCTGATTGCTCCCGAAGATATTGAAAGCATTGACGTACTTCGTGACGCTTCTGCAACGGCTATTTATGGCTCCAAGGCTGCTAACGGTGTAATCTTGATTACCACCAAAAAAGGTAGTAAAAGTGAGCACACTTCTGTAAACTACAGCGCATATCTTGCATTTGACAACATTGCCAAGCGTTTAGATATGATGACTGCCGACGAACTCCGCACCTATGCCAAGGAAAATAACATCACTCTTCCGAATGACAAAGGAGCAAACACCAATTGGAACGATGAAGTACTGCGCACAGCAATCAGTCATAACCACAACGTTTCTATCAATGGCGGTTCAGAAAAGACTCAATACAGTGCCAGCATGAGTTATCAAAACAAACAAGGTATCGTACGTGGTACAGATTTCGAGCGTTTCGGCGGCCGCGCATTCTTGCAAACCAAAGCACTGAATGATCGGCTCACCTTAGCCTTTAATGTGAATGCCGCACAATCAAAAGGTACCACCGTTGATTCCGCCAAAGATGGCCAATCCGTATTCGATGCCATGAATTATTATTCTCCACTAGTTCCTGTCACCAATGCAGACGGTTCTTGGTATAGCGACAAAACTATCTCCCAAAACTTCAATCCTGTATCCATGATCAATGAAGATACTTTTGAAAATAACAAGAAACTCCTTCAAGGAACAGCCAAAGGTACTTTAGATATCACTAAGGACTTGAAATGGAACTTAAGTCTTTCCTATCAAGACGAACAATATATATGGAACGAATACCATACCAGCAAATCCCAATATAACACCCGAAATGGCGAAGCTAAAACGTATTGCAACAGAAAACAAGAAAAAATTCTTGAAACATACATAAACTATGATCATACATTCGCCAATATCCACAAACTGGGCCTGATGGCCGGTTATTCATGGGAACAGAATGATGACAATGACAGTTTCGGTCTGGATGTCTACGACTTTTACAATGATAACACCACCTTTTTATAATCTGAACCTTGCCAATAAAATGGATTGGCAGAATGGCGGTATCACCAGCAATAATAACGGTCATTTGGAAACTTTACGTATGATCTCATTTTATGGACGTATCAACTACTCCTTCAACAGCAAATACCTGCTTCAAGCAACAATTCGCCGTGACGGCTCCTCTGCTTTTGGAAAGAACAACCGTTGGGGAACTTTTCCATCTGCATCGTTGGCATGGCGTATGAGCGAAGAAAAGTTCATCAAAGATTTAAATGTTTTCGATGACTTGAAGTTCCGTGTTGGTTATGGTGTTAGTGGTAACTCACTCGGATTCGGAGCTTATTCGGCTATCCAGACTTACAGTACTTCAGGTTGGTTCAACTATACAAACGCCAATGGCACACAGAATAGTTACCATACCCTGGCAGCCGCCTCAAATGCCAATCCAGACCTAAAATGGGAACGTACAGCCATGTTGAACATCGGGCTGGACTTCAGCTTCTTTGGAGGCAGATTAGGAGGAACCATCGAATACTATGACAAGCGTACCAGCGACCTGATATACACTTACGAGGTTTCCACAAACCGCTATCCTTTCGGAACCATGCCGGCCAATGTGGGAGATATCAGCAATAAAGGTATTGAATTTACCATTAATGCCACTCCTATACAAACAAAAAAATTTCTCTTGGCAAACCAGTTTGAACTTATCTCATAATAAAAATAACGTAGAAAGTATATCCAACAGTGAATATTCCGTAGATTATATCCGTGCAGCCGATCCTGAAATCGCAGGTTATTCTTCAAATGCAGACGTACAGCGCATCATGGAAGGACATCCTATCGGCACCTTCTACACCTACGAATGGGCCGGCTACAATAACCAAGGAGTATCCATCTTTTTATGTACACGATCCTGAAACGGGTGAGCGTACAGGCGAAACGACCACAGATCCTGAAACTGATAGAGACCGTACTATTACCGGCTGTGCACAACCTGATTTAAATTTAGGCTGGAGCAATAACTTCCAATACAAGAACTGGAATCTCGATTATTCTTACTGGTGTTCTTGGACAAGATATCTACAACGCCACTGCAGAACAATACTCTAATGTTTCTTTTGTGAAAGAAGGCCGCAATGTATTAAAAAGCGTAGCTACCGAACACCGTGCTACAGACACACAATCTCAAGCACCATCCAATCGCTGGATAGAGAACGGTAGTTATTTCCGTCTGTCCTCGGTTTCATTGGGATATACTTTCGGCAAAATTGGTAACTGGATAAACTCGCTCAAGCTATACGCTACTTGTAATAATGTATTCACCATTACCGGTTACTCCGGTCGTGATCCGGAAATCAACCTTGGAGGCTTGGAACCGGGTATGGACAGACGCACCAATTACTATCCGCGTACCCGTTCATTTATGATCGGTGTAAACATGAATTTCTAACCATATAATTGAAAACTAATATGAAAAATAGCATAAAATTAATAACCTGGCTAGTAGGTGGTCTGTTCACCTTCTCCTCCTGCACAGATCTAGATGTGGATCTTAAATCCACTTATACAGAATACCCGGATTCCGAAATTGCCAAAGAAGCGAAAATGGCAGGTTTGTATTATGGATTCGGCGGAGCATTAGGACGTCGTTATATGGAAGCTGCCCTGCTGTCCTCTGATGAATTCATGGCAGTGACATTTGGTGGTACTGGTATGATGGCGGCAATTATATCCATTCCTCTCTTCATGCCAGCCTTCCAGGAGACGCACACGTGGACTGGGCCGGTGATATTCCGGCTGCAATCACAAAGTGCAATCAAGCAATTTTTGACCTGGGTGGAGAGGATGAAAACAATGCCGAACAAGAAGCCTTGATTGCTCCGGCACTTGCCATGCGTGCTTTCTATCATTTTTATTTTTATGGATACATTCGGAGCAACTCCCAAATTAGACCACTTGATCGGCGATTCTGAAGCTATCGACCGTTCTCCCCGTTCCGAAATTACAAAATTTATCGAAAGCGACCTGCTCCGTGCTTTGGCTTCTGGCGGTTTAAAAGAAGATGTTGATGCTTCCACTTATGGCAAACCAACCAAATGGATGGCTGAGGCTCTCCTTGCCAAACTCTATATAAACTGGGCTGTTTTATACCTGTGATGATGTAGCTACTTATGATCCAAGCATGACTAATTCCAAATTGAATGATGTCATAAAATATTGCGATGATATCATCGCCTCTGGTCATTTCAACCTCAGTGATGGTTATCGCAAGAAATTCATGCCGGACAACGGCTATCAGATCAAAGATTTCATCTATGCAATGCCATACCAAAATAATGAAACATCAACCAGAGCCAATACTTACGCCCGTTTCCAATTCTGGCCTAAATTCAACAATGATGGTGCGGACGGTAAAGGACTGTTCGGCATAACACTATCCCAAAATGCCGGAGGCATTTTCATCGTTACTCCCGAGGCGGCAGACCGTTTTTGCCTGGAAGGAGATGAACGCAATGACATCATCATGAAAGGTGCGATCAACTATTATGACATCAGCACACATACAATGGGAACAGAACCTTATATATACAACGGACAACAAGTTGTCCTCACCAAGAATATCACCATCTTGAATGACCAAATGGATCTTGGAAATGACTTGAACGCATGGTGCCAGGGATACCGATGCATCAAATGGGCTATTCAAGCAGACGATTATAACCTCTATAACCGGAATCAAAGCAATGATGTACCTATCTTCCGTTATGCAGATATTCTGCTAATGAAAGCAGAAGCTATTCTACGGGGAGCAACAGCTACGAACGGTGATACGCCACAATCCCTGTTCAACCAAATACGCAGCTACTGTAACGCTCCATTATTGGAGCATTCTCCTTCATTGGACGAGTTGCTTGAAGAGCGTGCACGTGAATTTTACGCAGAAACATGGCGTCGCAATGACCTAATCCGTTTTGGAAAGTTCGAAGACGACTGGGGATATAAAAATCAATATCATCCGGAAGCCAAGACCGAGAAATGGCGTAGAATCTTCCCTGTATCTGTCGACTTGATGAATTCAAACACCAACTGGAAGCAAAATTACGGTTATTGATAAATTAAATAAGTTTTTATAAGGCGTTGTTACGGCAAGCTCTTATAAAAACCTTTAAAGCAAAAAATAATTCATGAAACGTCATCAAATCTTATTACTTCATATCGCGACATCCATCTTGGTATTATTCCCATTTCCTATACATGCCCATAAAAATGATGTACCAGGACTCTATCGAAATCGTAGTACACAGAGGAGCGAACCATATAGCGCCGGAAAACACCATTCCATCAGCTCTAGCTGCATTGAAACATGGAGCCGGCTGGATAGAAGTGGACGTGCGCAAAAGTAAAGACAATATACTTTATAATCTGCACGATGAAACTTTGGACCGTACTACCAACGGTAAAGGTCCCATTCAAGATATGCTATCCAAAGATATTGAAAAATTAGACGCCGGCAGTTGGTTCAGTTCTCGATTTATCGGCATTCACGTACCCCGTATAGCCGAAATGCTAGATACCCTACAAGGAAAGGCACATATTTTTTGATGTAAAACGAGGAACTCCGATAAAAGATTTGATTACATTAGTACGCCAAAAGGATATGAAAATAAAAGTTTCTTCTGGTTTGCAGACTCAGAAATGCTGAAAGAATTTATCAAAATCGCTCCGGAAATGAAGATTAAAGTAAATGCCTCCAATATAGCGGCTTTGGAGAAATGGATGAAAATATGCACCCCGGCCTATGTAGAAACAGATATCCTCAATATCACTCCTCAATTCAAAGAATTCTGCAAAAGCAATCATATCAAGATAATGGCTGCTATTCAGAATGCGAGTGAAAAAGAATATAAAAAAGCGATTGAAGTCCATCCCGATTTAGTCAATCTGGACCGGCCGGAACTCTTTATAAAAATACTCCATCAGGAGATTAAAAAATAACCCTTTTCCAAGAAGAGCTATGAAAAGTACCCTATCTTACCTGCTGATTATATGCAGCCTGTTTACTGCTTGTATCGGTCATCAGGAAGAATCCCTACTGTTCTACGTAGATACCCGTACGGGCACTGCACCAAGCGCAACCCACACCGCAGAACTTTTCGGCAAAAATACCGAAGAGTACGGGCAAACGCTGCCTGCTGTTCTAGAGCCCAACGGAATGAACTTTTGGACTCCCCAAACACAAGATACAGAAGCAAAATGTAAGGCTCCCTATTATTACAAAGATACGAAAATACAAGGTTTCCGCAATTCACATTGGATTGTCGGAGGTTGTACACAGGATTACGGTTCCATGACCTTGATGCCTGTATCGGGTACACTGAAATATCTTCCCCAAGACAGAGGAAGCCTGTTCTCTCACCAAGAAGAAACAGCAACGCCCGCCTATTACTCTGTCCTTCTCAAAGATTATTCCATCTTTGCAGAAATGACCGGACGTTCCCGTTCAGCCATTTTCCGATTCACTTATAACCAACCGGAAGATGCTTATCTCATAGTCAATCCTAACAGTGATGAAGGGAAAGGATATATTGAAATCGATACCATAAAAAAACAGATACGCGGATACAATCCCGTCCACCGCATCTATCAAGCTGGGGAGAACCCGCCGGATACAACGGGTACTTTATCATTGAATATCAAAATGAAATAGAAGAATATGGTACATTCCGGCATGACAGTCTCTTCGCCGGACAACGACAGATAGCCGATGGAACAAGTATAGGTGCATATCTCCGGTTCAAAATACACTCAGAAGGACCCATATTAATCAAAGCCGCTTCCTCTTTTACTGACATGGAAGGCGCTCAAAAGAATCTGGACACCGAGATACCTCATTGGGATTTTGACCGCACCCGACAGGAACTGAACTCCATCTGGGAACAAAGGCTTTCACAAGTTACAATACAGACAAACAACCGAAACGATAAAGAGAAATTTTACGGAGCACTCTACCGTGCCTCATTCCTGCCACGTACATTCAATGATGTAGACGGGCGCTATCCTTCTTTTCCACAGGACACCCGTTCAGACAATCAGCCAACGGTAGAAATTACTATGAAGATTACAGTATGTGGGATACTTACCGTGCTCTCCATCCTTTAGTCAATATCCTAACCCCAAAGAAAGCCGGAGACATGATGCAATCATTGGTGGACAAATATGAACAAGGCGGCTGGCTGCCTATATTTCCTTGTTGGAACAGTTATACCGCAGCCATGATAGGCGATCATTGCATCTCCGCACTGGGAGATGCCTATATCAAAGGAATCCGTAATTTTGATATCAACAAAGCTTGCGAAGGAATGCTCCAGAACGCATTCAAGACCCCCTCCACCTATGAAGAATACAAAAACGGAATGGGACGACGCGCCTTGAATTCTTATCTGAAATATGGATACATTCCTTTGGAAGACAGCGTACCGGAAGCCTTTCACACCTGCGAACAAGTATCACGTACTTTTAGAATATGCATACGATGATTTCGTATTGGCCCAAGTCCTGCAAAAGTTGGAAACATCAGAGATGATAAACTTTCCTGATCCACAAAAACAGAACTTTATGATACACTAATGATACGTGCACGATATTACCGTAACGTAATAAACCCTGGCACCGGATATGCCCAAGGCAGATACGCTGACGGCAGTTTCCTCAGCGATACCGGTAACGTTTTTTTCCTTCACTCGCTTCATCACCGAAGGAGCTCCCTGCCACTATACTTGGTATGCTCCCCATGATGTATACGGACTGATGGAATGTATGGGGTGGAAAAAGAAAAAATACATCGCCAAACTGGATTCCATGTTCAGCGAACACCGCTACTGGCACGGCAACGAACCTTGCCACCAGATAGCCTACCTCTTCAACTATGCCGGACAGCCTTGGAAAACCCAACGCGAGGTGCGTCATATTATGGAAACAGAATATCTGAATGCTCCCGGTGGACTGTCAGGTAATGATGATGCAGGGCAAATGTCTGCCTGGTATGTATTTTTCTGCTATGGGATTCTATCCGGTATGTCCCGGTACACCTTATTATATAATAGGAAGTCCTTCTTTT
>ENA-OQAX01000329-OQAX01000329.1-human-gut-metagenome-genome-assembly--contig:-NODE-329-length-11408-cov-2.834944_pt1 | contig 11408 bp, 13 predicted proteins | sample MGYA00242741_ERZ504539 | MGnify/ENA primary metagenome ERZ504539 (study PRJEB26092, sample SAMD00036277) | human gut metagenome | host: Homo sapiens | study: EMG produced TPA metagenomics assembly of... | reverse complement strand
GGGAATAACAGTTCACTTTAATTTTACTATCAAATCACACAAAAGCAAGAAAGAACGGCTTTCCCGAAAAAATTTCCGGAAAAGCGTTCTGAAACTCCTTCAGTCTCGCAATTTGTTCCGCCCAAAAGGCCCCCTCTCCGAGGGGGCTGGCAATGCCGCAGGCATTAACTGGGGGAGTACCACGCAAAGCCCCACTTGGAGAAATAGCGCAGCAGGCTGCGCAGCTGCCACAAAAAGGGCTTCAGGCTGCGGTGCGCCGCGCGGTGCCATGCATGGATGGCGGTGTACTGGGGCACCAGATACGCTTTGCCCCGGGTGCGCATCTTCTGGGTGAGGTCGGCGTCCTCCACATACATGAAGTAGTCCTCATCAAAGCCGCCCACGGCCTTGAAGGCTGCGGTATCCACCGCTGAGAAGCTGCCGGTGCAGAACTCGATCTCGGTGGGTTTTGTCAGGTCTTTGTCCGCCATGAGATAGCGCTCGTTGTACTTTGCCCAGAATTTCAGGCAGGGCAGCTGGCGGTATACCATGCCCGCACACTGCACCGGCGCAGCGGCAGACGCTGGGGCCGCCCGTCCGGGAAGGTGAGCGCGGGCCGCGCCATCACCACGCCGGGGTGCTGTGCCATCCAGTCCGCAAGGTCACTCAGCGTATCCGCAGTGAGCTGGATATCCGGGTTCAGGATAAAGTGTACCCGGCTTTGCAGCAGGCTGAGCACCGTGTTGTGGCCGGTGCCAAAGCCGCCGTTTTCCATGCGGCAGAGCACCTCCACCTTCTGGTCCTTGCGGATGTGCAGGGTGCCGTCCTTTGCGCCTTGGCAAGGCACTGGCCGCTGCCGTCCGGGCTGGCGTTGTCCACCAGATACAGCGTCAGCGGGTGGCGGCGGGTGCAGTCCAGCACGGTCTGTGCCGCCCTGAGCGCTTCATCCGCGCCGTTATAAACTACAATACAAGCAGAAAGTTCCATGTCGTTCACTCCAGCGGTTTGATGTCAAAGCTGAAGTCCTCTTTCATCAGGTCAAAGTTCGGGTTCATGCAGGGGTCGCCTGCGGCCAGCTGCTTTGCCCACCGCTTCTGGAAGCGCTCCACCTCCGAGATAAAGCGCTTGCGCTTGACCGGGTTCTCGTCCAGACCACGGCTCTTGCTCTCGTAGTGGTACAGCTGTGCAAACGGGGTGAACACGTTGGTATAGCCCGCTTCGCGCACGCGCACGCAGAAGTCCACGTCGTTGAAGGCCACAGCAAAGCTCTCGTCCAGACCATTCACCTGCTCGTAGACGCTCCTGCGCACCATCAGGCAGGCGGCAGTGACCGCATACACATCCTGTGCATAGACCAGACGTCCCATATAGCCGGGGTGGCCCACCGGGAAGTTCTTGTGCATGTGGGCCGCAAGGGTCAAAAAGCCGAAGCCGATGCCCGCGTGCTGGATGGTGTTGTCCGGATAAAGCAGCTTTGCGCCCACGCAGCCCACACGGTCCTGCTGGGCGTACATGAGCATTTCTTCGATCCAGCGCGGAGAAATGACCTCGGTATCGTTGTTGAGCAGCAGCAGGTATTCGCCGGTGGCTTCCTTTGCGCCAAAGTTGTTCAGGGCGCTGTAGTTGAAGCCGGTGCCCTGCCATGTGATCACCTCAGGTTCTTGTGCTCCTTCTGCAGCTTTTCATAGCAGCGGAAGGTGGCAGGCTCCCTGCTGTTGTTCTCGATGACGATGATCTCAAGATCCTCATAGGTGCTCCTGCGGTAGATGGACTCCACGCAGGTGCGCAGGTCGGAAGAATGGTCGCAGCTGGGGATCAGGATGCTGACCCGGCCCGGCTTTGTAATGGTATAGTCCGTCTTATAGAAGCCCGGCGTACCCGGGATCATGGAAACTTCATCCACCGGCACACCCACACGCTCGTAGTGGGCATACAGGGCCTTGACCGCAGCTTCCAGACAGTAGGTCTTGGCCGAAATGTTGCTTGCCACGCTGGTGGGGCCGGAGCGCCAGTAGTACAGCAGGTGCGGGATATGCACGATCTTGTGTGCCTTTTCGGTCAGGCGCAGGTAGAGGTCATAGTCCTGACTGCCGTTGTAGGCTGCACGCTCATCGCCACCCACAGCGGCCAGCAGCTTTGCGCTGAACACGCTCAGGTGGCAGATATAGTTGTTGGAGCGCAGATTATCCAGCATATAATCCGGCTTGAAATGGTAAACGGTCAGATGGTCGATGTCGCCCTCAAAGGTCACTTCATCCGTATACACAAAGTCTGCGCCCTGTTCGGCAATGGCCTGTGCCACGTACCACAGAGCACAGGGGTGCAGGATATCATCGTGGTCCAGCAGGGCGATGAACTCGCCCGTTGCCAGCGCAAAGCCCTGATTGGTGTTGCCCGCAATGCCCTCGTTCTTTTCCAGCTTCTGGTAGCGGATGCGGGGGTCTTCCGCAGCACGGGCTGCTACGGTCTGGCCCACCGTCTCGTCCTGTCCGGCATCCACAAGGCACAGCTCCCAGTTCTGATAGGTCTGGTTCTGCACCGAGTCCAGCAGCTCCACCAGAAACTGCTGCGGCGTATTGTACAGCGGCACCACGATGCTGATGCGCGGCGCGGCGGGCTGGTCGGCCGCCTGCCTTACCAGCAGCTCTGCGCTGGCAAAGCGGTCGGCGCGCATGGTCCTGCCCGGGAACAGCTTCGCATATTCCTTTTTGGCCTTTGCCTGCGCACGCACGCCGGAAATGCCCACCCGGCGCAGCTGGCCCAGAAAGACGAACGGCGGGAAGGTGTGTGCCAGCTGACGACCCTTGCTGACAAAGTAGCGCAGCGGCCAGCTCATCTTCCAGAAAGTAGAGCTGGTCACATTGTTCAGTGTCTTTTCCAGATCCTGCTCATGGCTGCGGCTCAGCGAAAGATCGCTGCGCAGGCGTTCCAGCTGAGCCGTCTGCTCTTCGCCGGTGCGCTCGGCCTGCTGCATCCGCTCTCGCAGATCGTCCAGCGTCATCTCGTAGCCTGCCAGCAGCTGCTGTGCATCCTGCACAGCGGCGCTGCGGCAGAACAGCGCGGTCTGCTGGGCTTTGCCGCGGTTCTTCCACTCAAAATCCCGGTACAGACCCTGTGCGGCCAGCTGCTTTGCACAGTCAGCCATGGCCGATGCATCGGTGCATACCAGCAGCACCTGTGCACACTGCAGTGCGGGCAGATCCACCCATTCCGGGTCCTCCACCACCAGCAGGGCAGCGGTGCCCTGCTCTGCATTCTCCGGCAGCAGCTGTGCGCCGGCCTTTTTCCAGTGCTTCGGCCAGTGCGCCGCTTCCGCCCAGCACCTGAATGCTGGCAGGGGTCAGCTCCCGCACGATGCGCTGCGCCAGTGCACGGCAGCGCTCGGCCTGTCGTTTGGTTTCTTTTTCCTGATCCATTCCGATCTCCGCTCCTATGGAACTTTTTTATCTTAAAATGATCTCTCAAAAAATCACACGATTTATAGTATACCAAATCCGGCATGATTTGAGAAGGTTTTGCGCGCATTTCTTTGCAGTTTTCCACTGCTTACCAGTGGAACAGGCTGTGCAGCCAGCCAAAGAACCCACCGCCGGAGCTGCCGGAAGTGGAAATGCTCACACCCGTGTAGTAGTGGCTCAGGATTTCCCGGTAGCCCATGCCCTGCTCCTGTGCGTAACCCACAGCACCGCACTGGCTCATGCCCACGCCATGGCCAAAGCCGTAATAGGTCATGCAGGGGGTGCCGCTTTCGTCCGCGCCAAAGTCGAAGCAGTAGCGGGAGGAAACGAACTGGCCGATATAGCGGTAGCTGCGGCCATTGGAAACAAAGGTGTTGTACTGCACAAAGCCGCCCAGATCCTTGTGGGTGGTGTCGGCGCTGACGTAGGGCTCGCCGGTGCGGCTGTCGTTATACTCTTTATAGGTATAGTCTTTTCCGATGACCCGGCGCAGCTTGTTGTGGTACTGCTCCTCGTAGGGGCTCTCCACGCTCTGCAGATACGGCACATCGGTGCCCCATGCGTCCCGGCTGGAGCAGGTGCCGTACACGCCGGTCTGGGTGTATAGCCCGCACTGGCCGACCACACGGCGTCGCAGACGCTGCCGTTATAGGTGAGCACCTCGTTCTTCACCGGCTCCACCGCCCTGCGGATGGCTTCCCGTGCCGAGGACGGGATCTGATCCACCGGAGTGTAGATGAGCGCATTGGAAGAGGAGCCGTACTGCTTGTGGTATTCCAGATAGGAATGGATGGCCACCGCCTGCGCCTTCCACGCCTGCTGGGCGGCGCTGGCGCTGACATAGCTGCCAATGGAGCCAAGCTCCGTGTAGGTAATGCCCACAAGGCAGTCCACAAGGTTCAGCGTAACATTGCGCTGCAGGCCTTTTCCCTTGATGTTGAGGTAAGGCATGGTGATGGTATCACTGGTGCCAAAGAGCCATGCAAGGCAGTTTTCCTCCTCGGCAGGGATCAGGGTCGTGTCCGCGCCGCCCATAGTGGTGGCTGCCGAAGCCGCCGGGGCCAGCACGCAAACGCACAGCGCTGCTGCCAGCACAAACGCCGCCGCGCGGCGCACAAACCGATGCAGATGTTTCAAAAGTGATCTCCTCCTGTTTTTTGCAGATTTCTGACTGTATTTTTTACAGTGTAACACAGCCTGCGCCTGCGGGCAAGGACTGGACTTTCGTTTTCACATCTGGACAAAGAAGAAACCGGAGGGCCTTTCCCGTTCGGGCTGCTCTCCGGTCTGATTTATAAGGTCTCCGGCCGACGACGCATGGCATCGTCGATCTCGTTCTCGATCTCCCGCAGGCAGTCCAGCAGCACCGGATTGAACGCCCCGGCCTCGCCGGTGCAAAGCATCTGCACTGCAGCCGCGCAGGGTACCGGCGGCTGGCTTCCGCTGCCAGTGGTCAGCGTTTCGTAGGCATCCGCAAGGCCGACCACCTGTGCCGCAATGGGGATCTGTTCGCCAACCAGCTGGTCCGGGTAGCCGCTGCCGTCGTACCGCTCGTGGTGCCAGCGGCAGATCTGATAGGCTACCCGCACAAAATCTTCGTCGCGGTAGGCATCCAGCTCTTCCAGCATCCGTGCACCCAGCAGGGTATGCTGGCGCATGGTTTCTTCATCCTCCGGCGTGCGCGGCTCCGGGCTGTTCAGGATCTGCTCCCCGATCTCCATTTTGCCAATGTCGTGCAGCACCGAGGCCATGCTGATGGTACGGCGCATCTCCTGCGTCAGGGGGTAAGTCTCGGTCTTTTGCACCAGATGGTCCAGCAGCATTCCGGTCAGGGTGCTGATGTGCTGCACATGGGTGCGGCTCTCGCCGTTGCGTCGCTCCACCACCCGGCTCAGAATGCCGATCATCATTTGGCTGCGCTTTTCCTTTTGCGACACCTGATCCGCCACCATGGCGCTCAGGCGGCGGCTGCTTTGCATACATGCGGATGGTGTTGGTAATGCGCTGATACACCACCCTTGCATCAAAGGGGCGGCTGATATAATCGGACGCACCCAGATCAAAGGCGCGGCGCACCGTGTCCACATTGTCCTCACTGGAGATCATGATGACCGGGATCTCTTCCAGCATTCCGCGCTGGCTCATGGCTTCCAGCACGGGTAAAGCCGTCAATGCCGGTCATGTGGACATCCAGCAGCACAACGGAAATGCCGGTGGGGTTCTGTTCCAGCAGGCGCAGGCAGTCCTCGCCGGAAGCCGCTTCGGCAGTGTCGAACTGGCTGTTCAGCATCTGGCTGAGCAGCATCCGGTTCATGGCCGAGTCGTCCACGATGAGCACACTCTGGCGGCTGTGGGTGGGCTGCAGGGCGTGCGGCTCCGGCTGACGCTCGGTGATCACGGTGTTTTTCTGGATGCGTGCATAGTGCATCAGCCGTTCCGCGTGCTGCACCGCATCGTCCACATTTTCGTCGTCGATCCACACGCCGCCAATGCTGGCCGACATGCGGATGCGGGAGTAGCCCGGCACGCTGGCCGCCTGCAGCTGCAGACGGATTTGTTCCAGACGCGGGCTGAGCTGTTCCTGCCGGATGTCCGGCAGCAGCAAAAGCAGCCTGCCGCCGTCGTAGCGGATCAGGCGGTCTTTTTCCGAAAGGCCGCGCCGGATGGTGCTTACCGCCGTTTCCAGCACGCTGTTGCCTGCACCGGAGCCGTAAACATCGTTGGAGAACTTCAGATCGTCCATATCCAGCATCGCCACACCGGCGGTAATGCTGCGATAGCGGTAGTTCTCATCATAATAGGTGCGGTTGTAGGCACCGGTCAGCGGGTCGCGGTAGCGCTTTTCCCGCTCGTCGGTAATGCTGTTGAGCAGCCGCTCACCGTTTTCCGGGTCCAGCAGAACGCTGCGGTCGATCTTGCGGGTCAGCTCCAGCACACAGAGTTGGCCATCCACCTGCACACAGCTGGCCGTGATCTCGTACAGCTCCTGCCCAAAGTATTCCAGCCTTGTTTTCCGGGTGTTCTTTTCCAGCGCCTGCCTTGCCACGCAGTTTTCACACGGACGGCTGCGCCGCCACTGGGCATAGCAGGGCGCGCTGCCCTTTTTGCCGCCCTGCACCTCGTCCGCCTTCATCAGGCGCACTGTCATGAACACCTTGCGGAGCTGGCGCATTTCCTCTTCCATCTGCTGGCGTGTTCTGTCTTTTTTGCTCATCATCGCATATCCCCCGCTGCAAAACCGCGCGTTTTGGGCCGCACGGCATTCCTTCACGAATAACATTATACTATTTTTTACCAGAATACGTCAATCTTCACCCCTTGCAGCCTGCGGTGCGGAATGTGTCGTTTTTGATTCTGTAAAATCAACGTAAGCTCTTTTATTTTTGCCAAATTTCCTCATCAGACACCGTACTGTGCCGCACAAAGTGACGCAAATTGGGGAGTGCAGTTTTCCGGCCGTCTGCTGCCCGCTCTGCCCGGGAACAGTCCACGTGTTTCCGCCGGAAACTCAGTCTTGATTTTGTGCGCAGAATCCGCTATAATAGTAACGTTCTTTTTGAATTGCATATCAGCCGGTGTGTCGGAATGGCAGACGAGGGGACTCAAATCCGCTTCGTGATTTTCTTGTCTGTACGAGAATTCACGAGTGTGCGTTGAATTTTGAAGGTTTGTCGAAGCAGGATTCTTACATCCCTCCTGAACATCCCTCCAATCTTCAGAAACCGGTACGAATGTCTCAAAATTGAATATCAGCCGATGTGGCGGAATGGCAGACGCAAACGACTCAAAATCGTTCGGGAAACCATGTGGGTTCGAGTCCCACCATCGGCACTTCATCATAAAACGGCTTAGGATCGAAAGATTTTAGGCTGTTTTTCTTTTTTGCCCATTTTTTATACTTTGGCGTTTTCTGGGAAGATATTGACGATTGCATTCGCCGAAGATACCTTACTGGAGAAATCCAGATGTGTATAAATGTTGCTTGTCGTGCTGATGTCGCTGTGCCCCAGCCACTCCTGAATCTCCTTCAGGCTCACGCCATTGGCATAGAGCAGACTGGCGCAGCTATGGCGCAGATCGTGAAAGCGGATACGCTTCATCTGGTGTGCGACCAGAAAATCCGGGAAATGTTGGCTCAGGAAATCGGGCCGAATCCGTTTTCCCATCGGGTCTACATAGATATAGTCAAGATAATCGGTGCAATAGCTTTTGCCGCAGACCTTCCGATTCTGCTCCTGCTCCTTTTTCATTTTATTGAGCATCTGCTCACAGGCAGGGATTAGGGGAAGTGTCCGGCAGCTCGACTTTGTTTTTGTCTTATCTCGTGCGATTTCTGTTAGCGTTCCGTTGACCTTTGCGGTCACAACCGTATGCTGAATGCTGATTTTCTTGTTTTCAAAGTCAATGGCATCCCATTTCAAGCCAACAACTTCACTGCGCCGCAGGCCGTAGAATGCAGCCATGATAACGCCAAACTCCGAAGGGTCACCTTGAATCGCTTTGAAAAGCTGCTCCAGTTCTTCACCGCTGTAAATCTCCGACTTGAACTTTTCCTTACGAGGACGTTCAACGCGATCTGCCGGGTTGGAACGGATCATGCCGATTTGAAAAGCGTACTGCAAGCATTTTGCGGATGTGGCGTGATAGGTGAATGACGGTGTTTGCCGTAAGGCCACGATCCAACTCATGCTGGTAGAAGTCTTGGATGTATTTGGGATGCTGTTCCATATCCTGCAATGTATAGTGGAGCGGTTCAAAATATGGGACGATCTTGTGAACGATTGCTCTTTCATAGCTGGTATAGGTTGTGATTTCCACTCGTGACTTCATCATTTTCAACCAGTCCGTGATGAAGTCGGTGAAAAGTACCGGGGAGTTATCAAGGCAGGGGTCAACTTCTTTGATGGGGCTGACCTTCAGCCAATTATTGTCAACGGCATATTGTAGGGCATCGGTCAACTCCTTGTGCCAATCCAGAAGCTGCTGTACACTGGCCTCCTCCTGCTGACGCTCATAGCGGAAGAACGTTTCCAGATCGCGCGGAGAGAGTGCTTTCAAAGACAGCCGCTTCTTTTCAAAGTATGGGACAACTACTCTTCCCAGATCATAAGCATATCTGCCATAGGTTTCGGGCGGAAGGTTCATCACGCTTTCCCGAAGCCAGCGGTTCAGATATTCCGATACCGGCAGGTCGGAAACCTGCTGCATCGTTTCAGGGTTAAACTCTTTTTGTGTTTTACGCAACAGAGATTCAGCTCTTTTTTTGTTTCCTTTAACAGGAAGTCCTGTGCTGATGGATTTGGTTCTGCGCTTTCCATCTGTGTCTTTCCAGCTCAGAATCATCTGATACATACCGTTTTGTTCTCTTAAATGTCCGGCCACATTTTGTCATAGTTATGCTCCTTTCTGTTCGCAGCCAAACGTCCTTTGCTTAGGCATCATAAGTTTAGAAGATTCTGGAGTGTTTTGCAAGGATGGCACAAGGGAGTTTGAAAGGTGCATCCCTCCAAGTTGCCGATCCTGATCGAGCAGGTACTCTACCACGCAGAGTTTTGGTATCTTATAGCTGCGTCCTACACGCGCCGAGTGGATCTTATTCTGCTTGACCAACAGATACGCATTCTTCCGGCAGATGCCAAGCATTTCCTGAAGATGCTCCACCGTCACCACATCCGGGTAGTCCTTGAACATCGTCAGATACCTCTCCGTCTTTCGGTCAGGCTCTTCCTGAATCAAAGTGCAGGCTGCGATCTCGCTCATTCCTGTCCTCTCTTTCTAGTTCAATATGTCGATTATTCAGCAAAAAATACTATATGTAAAGTGTGATGGTCTTTTTCGGGGACCATCTCACTTGCCAAAGGAGATATGTTGAGTCTAGAACTTCATCGGCAGTGCGTCTTTCCTGCACTTGCGTTGTAGGTGGTGTAGATGGGGTAAACGTACCGCCGCCAGCCCGGAAGCTTGGCGGGGTTATCCCGGCTGACACGGTAGAGCTCCATGGGATGGACGCCGCTCAGCGCACGGACAAGCCGCTCCTCGCTGTACTGCCCATGATACAGCTGCACAAAGTACATCACGCCCCGCAGGACAGCCGCCCGGAAGGAATCCGGTTTGCCCTCCCACGCTTCCACGATGTGCCGCAGAGCTTCGCAGTAGATCTCTTCGCCCAGCTGGTCGTACAGCTTCAGCGCCGTGCCCACGCAGCCGATGCGGTAGTCGCTCAGCTGCATACTGTCGTAGTTGAGGGAAAGCCCCGCCCGGTTAGTGGCTGCGACAAACGCCTTGGAAGGCGCATCGCCGCCCACCACCTTGGCGCGCAGCTTGATGCCCGCCGACAGGGGTGCGGCGTGACCGTTCTGCTCGGCAAAGAGCAGGGCTTCCTGCTCCATCGTCAGACCGGTGTAGACCTTGCAGAGGATCGGGCGGTCCTCGCCGCCGTTGAGGAGGATGCAGCCCTCGATGGTGTGCTGCCCATCCATTACATAGTACCTGCCGTTGCGGAAGCTGACCTTCGGCTCGTTAACGATGTACTCGTTGAAGTCCCTTGCAATCAGCTCCACCCTCTTGCGCTCTACGCCCCGCTGGTAGATCTCGCGGGGATAGATCAGCTTGCTGCTGTGGATGACCGAAAGCTGGTACGGCGGGTTGATACCAATGAAAGTATTGTTGTCGTTCAGGCGCATCGCATTTCCTCCTTGATTCTCCAAATGTACTTCTCGGCTTCCTCTAAGATCTCAGTCACCTGCTGCTTCCGCTTCGGGCTGGTGAGCAGGCTGGGATTGAAGGTGAAGCTATATTCGAGCCGCTGGATCATGGCATGAACCGCGGATTGCAGTTCGGTGTACAGCATCATTTCCTCGATGCTTCCGGCGTTCTCAAAGGACGACCGGATGGGCGTATAGGGGTAGACAGGCGGTTTGCCATCCACCACCTCAGGCGGCGCATAAACCGCCGTAGAGCGCCGGATAGGCTCTATCTGCTGGATGCTGCCCATAGGGTTCAGCGCAAGGCTGATGCGAACCGCATCATCCACCCGGCGCATCTCCTCTGGGGTCAGATGCCCCAGATACTTCAGTGCCCGGCTTTTGTCGATGGTGAAGATCTGCTCTGCCTGCACAACGGACGGCATATTCAACCCTGCGTTTTCCAACAGGCAGTGGGTCGGCTGGTTTACTTTCTTTTCCGCCTTGCTTGTCATGGTCGCAACGATCAGGGTCGGAGAGTGATAATTGCCCACGTCATTCTGAAGAATGACCGCCGGGCGGTCACCGTGCTGTTCCGAGCCGGTGCTCGCCCCGAAATGGGTGAAGAAGATGTCTCCGCGTTGGAATTTCCAGTTTTGCTGCAAAATTGTACCTCCATGTTGTTATGTGCAAAGCCCGCTGCCGGATGTTCCGCAACGAGCTTCGTTCAAGGTATGGTGGTATGGTTGGGTCAGCGGTGCATGACCACATAATCATAGCCGCGCCGCATCTGGCAGACGGTGCATGTGTCCATGCTCCGGTCTGGGCTGGGTACAAGCGCGATTTTGAAAGCCTTTGCATCCACAAAGTGCCGCAGACAGGTACCGCAGAGAGTTCGGATGGACTTGACCATCTCAGGGGTCAGCTCCATCTCCTCGTAGATCTCCTGCTCGCGCACCGTGGGGTTCAACTCGTCCATAAAAGTGTCCTCCTATGTATCAAAAGTGAATATTCGGATAAAGAAATAAATAAGAGTACGTAAAAAAACGGGAACTGCCGGATGCGTGGAACGTACCCGACAGTTCCCGGATCAATATGATTAAAGGTCTCGCATATTCGCCCTCGGCTCCCCTGCGAGTGGGGCATGAACATCTGGCAGCGGACTTGTACCGCTTCATTGGCATTTCAGCCACCCCGTCTGCTTTGTGACCGGGCCGCGAATTACGGAAGTACTCATTATCGGAGTACCAGATGACGGAACTATTCAGTTTTCAAGGTCCCTGAGCGG
>ENA-OQAX01000328-OQAX01000328.1-human-gut-metagenome-genome-assembly--contig:-NODE-328-length-11431-cov-2.102530_pt1 | contig 11431 bp, 15 predicted proteins | sample MGYA00242741_ERZ504539 | MGnify/ENA primary metagenome ERZ504539 (study PRJEB26092, sample SAMD00036277) | human gut metagenome | host: Homo sapiens | study: EMG produced TPA metagenomics assembly of... | reverse complement strand
AGGGTATTAAATTCGATTTCCGGAATAGAAAAAAAGGAATTATTTAACCTTTTTTTGGAAGATATTTCATTACAATTATCCGACAGGTAAGGTAAGATATAGAAAACAAAGAGATACGAAATAACGTAAGGAGGGTGAAAAACTTGGAAAAGTTGAAACAAAATCCAATTGTGAAGAAACTCGGTCTGAACAGAATCCTGTTAGCATGTATTCTGGTTCTTATGTTCGTAGTCTTCAAAGTAGTTCTGGGAAGTAAGTTCCCTGTAGGTGACAGTATCAAATCTACTTTGAACTATGTATACTTCCTGGGCTTTCTGTCACTTGGAGTAACATTTGTAATTGCCACTGGAGGAATCGATTTCTCCATTGGACCTGTAATGTTCTGCTGTGCCCTGATCTCAGGTTACTGCATGACATCTTATCATGTACCTTGTGCAGCAGCAATGGTGATCTGCATTCTGATCGGATTTGCATTTGGCGTGTTTAATGGCTGGATGGTATCTTATATGTCAGTTCCGCCATTTATCATTTCCATGGCATCTATGAACATTGCAAAAGGTATTGCATCTGTATTTACAAAGACACAGTCCGTCAGCTGGCCACTGGGAAGTGATCCTGTAAACGGATGGTTCAGAAATCTTATCTCCTATAAGGGATTCCCTGTAGGACTTGTGATTTTCCTGGCAGCAGCAGTGATCTGTGGAATTATTCTTTATAACACAAAACCGGGACGTTATATCCTTTGTCTTGGTTCTAACAGCGAAGCAGTAAGACTCAGCGGTGTTAATACAAAAAAATGGAGAATGCTTGCTTATGTGATCTGCGGTGTTCTTTGTTAGGAATCGGAGCAATTTTCTTTGTTGGCGCTTATACAACTGTTCAGCCTGGATACGGCGATCAGTACAACAATGAAGCGATTGCAGGCTGTGTAATGGGTGGTACATCCATGGTTGGCGGACTTGCTTCTATCGGCGGTACAGTCATCGGTGTATTTATCATTTCTCTTCTTCAGCAGGGTATCATGGCATTTGGTCTTGGTAAAGGTCAGCAGATGATCATCACAGGACTTATCGTAATTGTAGCAGTTTTATGTCGACGTTTCTGCAAGACGCAGAAAGAACTGATCGGAAGGGAGGATGTAACAATGGGTGAAGTTATTTTGACTATGAAGGACATTGATAAGTCCTTTCCTGGAGTTCATGCTCTGGATCACGTTAATTTTGAAGTGAAACGCGGCGAAGTACATGCTCTTATGGGAGAAAACGGTGCCGGAAAGTCTACATTGATGAAAGTTCTTACCGGTATTTATCAGAAAGATTCAGGATCCATTACCTATAAAGGAAAGGAAACTGAATTCCATAACACAAGAGAAGCGCAGGATGCAGGTGTTGTAATCGTGCATCAGGAGCTGAACATGGTAGGTGATCTTACCGTAGCTCAGAATATTTTATCGGACGTGAACCAAAGAAAGGGTTCAGCATTGATGATAAGAAAATGATCGAAGATCCAAAAAACTCTTTCAGGAACTGAACATTGAAATCAATCCAAAAGAAAAGATGAACAATCTTACCGTCGGAAAACAGCAGATGTGTGAGATCGCAAAGGCTATTTCCCATAAAGCAGAGGTTATTATCTTTGATGAGCCGTCAGCAGCACTGACAGAGAAAGAGATTGCAGACTTATTTGAGATCATCCGTGATCTTCGTAAGAAAGGTCTTGGAATCGTTTATATTTCCCACCGTATGGATGAGATCAAAACGATTACTGACAGAGTAACAGTCATGCGAGATGGTGGTTATGTAGGAACGCTGATCACAGCAGACAGTACAAAAGAAGACATCATCAACATGATGGTTGGACGTGTCATTTATGAAGATCCTAAGGAACACAGCATGGTTGCACCGGATGCACCTGTTGTTCTTAAGGTAGAGAACCTGAATGCAGGTAAGATGGTTCAGAATGTAAGCTTTGAACTTCGCAAAGGTGAGATTCTTGGTTTCTCAGGACTGATGGGAGCCGGACGTACTGAGACAGCAAGAGCACTGTTTGGTGCTGACCCGAAACAGAGTGGAAAGATCTCTATAAGGGGAAAAGACGGACAGCTTCGCGAGGTAACTATCAACAGTCCTCAGGATGCAGTTAAATATGGTATTGGTTATCTGTCAGAGGACAGAAGAAGATATGGTTGTGTCGTACAGAAATCTGTAACAGAGAATACTACGCTGGCAACCATGGAAGAATTTACCAGTGGTATCTTCATTAATAAATCAAAAGAAAAAGAAGTTTCAGAGAAATACGTTAAAGAGCTGGCAACCAAAAACTCCAAACTGCGAGCAGCTGGTAGTCAATCTTTCCGGTGGTAACCAGCAGAAGGTCGTTATCGCAAAATGGCTGACACGAGACAGTGAGATCCTTATTTCGATGAGCCGACCAGAGGTATTGATGTTGGTGCCAAGAATGAAATTTACAAGTTAATGAACAGACTGGCAGCAGAAGGTAAATCTATTATCATGATTTCTTCTGAAATGACAGAAGTTCTCCGTATGAGTGACCGCATTATCGTTATGTGTGAAGGCAAGATTACAGGAAATATTGATATTTCCGAAGCTACACAGGAACACATTATGAATCATGCAACACGGAACATCAATTAAGGAGGAAAGTCATGACTAAGAAGAAAAAAAGTATTTTAAGTGATCAGAGATTTATTGTATTACTGGTTATTATTGTACTGTTTGCAATTTTCTCCTTTAAGAGCAGGGAGTTCAGACAGTATACCACAATCCTGAGTATGCTGGATTTCTCATATTATGATCTTCTGATGGCAATCGGTGTTACATTCCCTCTTATTACAGGAGGTGTAGACCTGTCAATCGGAACAGGTATGGTATGTTACGCATTGATCGCAGGATCTCTGGTAAGAAATAATAATCTTCCGGTTGTACTTGCAATGTTACTTTGCATTGTACTTGGAATTATTGTAGGAGCAGCAAATGGTGTGCTGATCGGTATTATGAACCTGCCGCCATTCCTTGCAACACTTTGTACCTGTATGATTACCCGAGGTGCAGGATCCCTGTGCAGTGCCACTCCCTGGCCGGGACTTACACAGGAGGGCGGATGGTTCCATTCAATCTTTAAGATTACAGTTGGAACAGGAAGAAGTGCTTCCCGTTATCCTATCGGTTTCTTATGGATGATCATTCTGGTCCTTGTAATGGAATATGTTCTGAATCATACAAAAATTCGGTCGTTATACGATCGCGATCGGTTCCAATAAAGAAGCAGCAGCTCTTTCGGGAATCAACGTTAAATTCTATCATGTTATGGTATATGTAGTATGCGGACTCTTCACAGGTCTTGCAGCTATCGCATATGCGGCAGTTACACCAACTGTACAGCCTGGTACCGGTGCAGGACTTGAAATGGATGCCATCGGTGGAGTATTCGTAGGTGGTGTTGCAGCAACAGGTGGTTATGGATCAGTAATCGGTACTTTAGCCGGTATCTTCGTTATCATGCTTCTGAAAACCGGTCTTCCATATATCGGACTTCAGGCAAACTGGCAGCAGATCATTACAGGTGCAGTTCTTATCATTGCAGTACTGATCGATATCATGAAAGAAAAGAAAGCAGCAGCAAAATAATTTTCAAAACTGAATAAAAGAAAAAATGCATCTTACGACAGATGCAAAACAGCAGGATATGAAACAACGGAGGGCTTCCAGGGGATGTTCGGCGACAGTATTGTCATATGTGTATTTGGGGAAGGCGGAACGAGAGAGGAAGCCTCCGGGGTATCATTTATAAAAAAACTATATTAAAAATGTATATTTAAAAGGAGGAAATTTTTAAATGAAAGCAAAAAAAGTGATCGCATTAGTTATGTGTGCAGCAATGGTAGCAGGAATGTCCGCATCAAGTGTTATGGCAGCTGATGATATGCCGGAACAGTTCAAAGAATCTGAAAGCTAACGAAGCTTATGATTTCCCGATGATGGTTAAATCTTTCCAGTCCACATACTGGGATGCAGCTCAGGAAGGCATGAAGAAAGCTGCTGATGAACTTGGCGTTACATACAAAGCACAGGGACCAAACAGTGAATCTGATATCGCTGACCAGGTTAACATGATCAACACAGCAATCGCTGCAAAGCCGGCCGGATTAGGTCTTGCTGCATGTGATACATCTTCTGTCCTTAGTGCACTTCAGCAATGCGCTGATAGAAAGAGTCCCGGTATGTAACATTTGATACAGGTATCGCTGATGCTCCGGAAGGTCTGTAGTATGTGAAGTTTGTACAGATAACACACAGGCTGGTTCTGTTGCAGCTGAAAACATGTATAATTCAATCAAAGATGTTATAGCTAATGCAGATGGACAGGTTATCATCGGTGAAGTTAACCAGGATGCCACAGCTCAGAACATCCAGCAGCGTGGTGGCGGATTCATTGACAAAATGATCGAACTTATTCAGGCTGACGGAAAAACAGTTGCAGTTAAAGGTAACGAGTTCTATGTAAACGCAGCTAAAGGTGCAGATGCAAAAGAAGCAGACGCAGACGTTGTTATCCAGGTCGCTGTTCCTGCACAGACAACTGTAGAGCTTTGCTCAACAGAGGCTCAGGCAATCCTTTCTCAGGAAAACTGCATCGCTATCTTCGGTTCCAACCAGACAGCAGCAGAAGGTGTTCTTGCAGCTAATGCTAACCTGAACGTTCTTGGTTCTGACGCAGCAGCAGGCGATGTTATCGGTGTTGGTTTCGATGCTGGTTCTATCATTAAAGCCGCTGTACAGGATGGAACATTCATCGGTGCTGTTACACAGTCTCCTCTGATGATGGGTTACTATGCAATCTACGCTCTGACAGCAGCAGCTAACGGACAGGAACTTGAAGATGTTCCTACAGATGGATACTGGTATGATTCCACAAACATGGACAGCGAAGAAATCGCTCCTAACCTTTATGACTAATCGATAAGTAAATATCGAGAGGAAATGAATCCTTAGAATTAAGTATTAATTATTAATACAAATACAGACGCCGCACTGCCGTATGGCAAGTGCGGCGTTGTTGTTCAAACAATAAAACAATGATTGGAAATGATGATTTTATTAAGTTGTAAAGATACTTATTTCGACGATAGATTTCAAAATAGCAAATAAGGACACTTTTTCAGTCAAACAAGGTTCTTATTTTGGGGAGTAAGTTGAGATAAAATGAAATCATCAGATATGAAAAGCGTATAAATTCATATATTGAGGAGGTTTTGCAATTGGCAGCATATTATTTAGCAGTAGATATCGGAGCATCCAGCGGACGTCACATCATTGGACATATGGAAAACGGAAAAATGGTTCTGGAAGAAATTTATCGTTTTGAGAATGGAATGGTAAAGAAAGACGGAGAACTCTGCTGGGAATTTGACCGTCTTTTCAAAGAGGTAGTAAATGGTCTGAAGAAATGTAAAGAAATCGGCAAGATTCCGGTAAGTATGGGCGTGGACACATGGGGCGTTGACTTCGTACTTCTGGACAAAAATGACAATGTTCTTGGAAATACAGTAGGATATCGTGACCACCGTACAGAGGGAATGGATAAAGAAGTTTATAAGGCAATTTCCCTGAAAGATCTCTATGCAAGAACAGGTATCCAGAAAGCTGATTATAATACGATCTATCAGCTGATGGCAGTGAAAAAGAAACATCCGGAATATCTGGAACAGGCGGAGACACTTCTTCATGTGCCGGATTATTTCCATTTCCTTCTTACAGGACAGAAAACCTGTGAGTACACAGAAGCTACGACAGGACAGCTTGTAAGCCCGATCACTAAGGACTGGGATTATGAACTGATCGATATGCTCGGTTATCCGAGAAAAATGTTCCAGAAGCTGATTATGCCCGGAACAGGCATCGGACATCTGTCAGATAAGATCAGGGAAGAAGTGGGCTTTGATCTGGAAGTGGTTGCACCTGCAACACATGATACAGGATCCGCTGTACTGGCAGTTCCTGCAAATGATGATGACTTTATTTACATCAGTTCAGGAACATGGTCACTGATGGGAATTGAGAGAAAAGAAGCTGACTGCTCTGAGAAGAGCTGTGAGATGAACTTCACAAATGAAGGCGGTTATGCAGGCCGTTTCCGTTACCTGAAGAATATCATGGGACTCTGGATGATCCAGTCTGTGCGTCATGAAGTAAATGATGCATACAGCTTTGCAGAAATCTGCGCAATGGCAGAGGAAGCAAAGGATTTCCCGTCAAGAGTAGACGCAAATGATGAGTGTTTCCTTTCTCCTGACAATATGACAGAGGAAGTTAAGGATTACTGCCGCAGAACAGGACAGAAGGTTCCGGAAACTCTGGGAGAGATTGCAACAGTTATCTACACAAGTCTTGCGGAATGCTATGCAAAGACAGCAAAAGAGCTGGAAGAGATGACCGGCAGGACTTACAGCCGTATTCATATCGTGGGCGGCGGTTCCAACGCAGGATATCTCAATGAGCTGACTGCAAAGGCAACAAAGAAAGAAATCCATGCAGGTCCAGGAGAGCAACTGCAATCGGAAATATCACAGCACAGATGCTGAAAGCAGAAGAGTTTAAAACCATTGAAGAGGCTCGTACTATCATTCATGAATCCTTTGGTGTAAAAGTTTATAAATAATAAAAAGGGGAACAGGGCATTGGCTCTGTTCCTTTTGTGTCTGCGATAATAAGAAAAAAATTTCAACCGGGAGGTTTTAATTTATATATCTGAGAAGGTTGTCTGAAAAAATGAATCGTATATAATGAGGTTAAAAGGTGTTTGGAAAATCATTCGTTACTGTGAACGGAGTGAACAGTAACGTTTGGCTGTGAGAAAGGAGTCAACGGCGAGGGAATATGTTGACTATCATGGGGTTTCAAAGTATAATGATGGCTGGTGAATTGGGCGGAAATACAGGGTGATTCATCAGAGGTAAGTGATTGATTTTAATAGATAAAGGCAGGTTATATATGAATACAATTAGTGTGGAAGAGCTGGAGAAGATTGATTCTTCTAAGATTACGATCGTGGATGTGCGGCCGGCGGATCAGTACAGCAGGGGATCTTTTCCGGGGGCAGTGAATATTCCGCTGGATGAGTTTGAGGAAAGAATGGAGTCTGTGGACAGAGAGAAGATGGTGTATGTTCTCTGCCATACGGGGGACAGAAGCCGGGACTGTGTGGAGAAGCTGAGTGATGCAGGGTATGAGGCTGTGAATATTGAAGGTGGATATCGTGCGTATCTGAGACTTTCTCTGAGCCGTTTTATGGAGAATGATGCTAAGGATCAGAAGGAACTGAAGACGAAGGAGATTGAGCACAGTATTATCAAGACGTTCAGAAAGACAGTCTGGAGACCGTTTACCAAGGCTTTGAATCAGTATCAGCTGATTCAGGAGGGAGATAAGATTGCTGTCTGTATTTCAGGTGGTAAGGACTCTATGCTGATGGCGAAGCTGCTTCAGGAGCTGAAGCGTCATGGGAAGATCCATTTTGAACTGGTGTTTCTGGTAATGAATCCGGGCTATAATGCGGATAACTGGAAGATTATTCAGGATAATGCAGAGCTTCTGGGAATTCCTCTTACGGTTTTTGAAAGTGATATTTTTGATACAGTGGCAGAAATTGAGAATAATCCCTGTTATCTTTGTGCGAGAATGAGACGTGGTTATCTGTATTCTCATGCCAAGGAGCTGGGATGTAATAAGATTGCGCTGGGACATCATTTTGATGATGTGATCGAGACGATCCTCATGGGTATGCTGTACAGCGGTAAGGTGGAGACTATGATGCCGAAGTTGCATAGTCAGAACTTTGAGGGGATGGAATTGATCCGCCCTATGTATCTGATCAAGGATCTGCGATCAAGGCATGGAGAGATACCAATGGACTGCATTTCATTCAGTGTGCATGTCGTTTTACTGAGAACTGTGTAAGCTGTGGGGGCGGACGTGGTTCCAAGCGTGATGAGATGAAAGAGCTGGTTGCGCAGTTTAGAAATACAAGCAGTGTGATCGAGACGAATATCTTTAACAGTGTGCGGGATATTAATCTTCGTACTGTTATGGGATATCATAAAGATGGAGAATACTACAATTTCCTGGATGACTACGATCAGCGTGGAAATAAGGGCGCTGATAAGGAAAAAGAATGATAACAGCAAAATCTTCATTTGTGGAAGAGAAAATACACTGCTCAGTATTATAGTGGGAACGGTTGTCTGTATGTTTCTGGTGCAGGTGGTGTTCTAAAGGAGGGGTCCATGACCTTACAGGAGATTCTTGAAGTGTAAAAGTGGTTCTGTATCTGTGGAAGAGGCAGAGAGAATCCTTAAGAAAGAAAGTTATGAAGAAATGGGATATGCGAAGCTGGATACAAGCCGCAAGGCAAGAACCGGTTTCGCAGAAGTAATCTACTGCAGTAATAAGGCAGATGAACATCTTCTGAATATTTTTGAAAGATTATACAGAGAAGACGGTGAGGTATTCGGAACCAGAGCTTCCCAACATCAGTATGAACTGGTGAAGGAGAAGTTTCCGGAAACAGAATATGATCCGATCTCGCGCATCTTAAAAGTTGAGAAGAAAGATAAGAAGCGTATTGGTAAGATTGCGGTGTGTTCAGCAGGAACTGCAGATATTCCGGTTGCTGAGGAAGCTGCACAGACAGCGGAATATTTTGGCACAAATGTTGAACGTATTTATGATGTGGGAGTCAGCGGAATGCATCGTTTATTCTCCAGACTGGAGACGATCCAGAGTGCGAACTGTGTAATTGCAGTTGCGGGAATGGAGGGAGCTCTTGCCAGTGTGATGGGCGGTCTGGTGAGCAGACCTGTGATCGCAGTACCGACTTCTGTGGGTTATGGTGCAAGTATGCATGGTCTTTCGGCACTTCTTACTATGATCAATTCCTGTGCGAACGGGATTGCTGTGGTGAATATCGATAATGGTTACGGGGCCGGCTATCTGGCAACGCAGATCAACCGTCTGGCAGCAGGTACAGATGAGAAAGGAAATTGATTATGGGAAAAACATTATATCTGGAATGTTATTCAGGGATAAGTGGTGATATGACGGTTGCGGCTCTTCTTGATCTGGAAGCTGACCGCTCAGTGCTGGACAGGGTGCTGAAGAGTCTTAAGGTATCAGGATTTGAGACAAAGATCAGCAGAGTTGTGAAGTCCGGAATAGATGCATGTGATTTTGATGTTGTGCTGGATAAAGAGCATGAAAATCATGACCATGATATGGAATATCTGCATGGACATCATCATAAAGGTCATGAGAATAATCATTTTTACAATCATAATCATGCTCATGAGGATGAAGCGGAACATTTTCATAGTCATGAGCACAATCACGCCCATGGCGCAGGATCAGCGCAAGATCGTCACCATCACGAACACCGTGGAATAAAAGAAATTACCTATATTATAGAGCATAGTGCAATGACTGAGAATGCAAAGAAGATTGCATTGCGTATATTTGAAATTCTTGCAGAGGCAGAGAGTAAAGCACACAATGTGCCTGTGGATCAGGTGCATTTTCATGAGGTGGGAGCAGTGGACTCTATTGTGGATATTGTGTCTGTGGCAGTCTGCTGGATGATCTGGATGTTACAGAGGTGATCGTTCCTGTTCTCTGCGAGGGACGTGGAACTGTCCGTTGTCAGCATGGCATCCTGCCAATCCCGGTTCCGGCAGTCGCAAATATAGTAAGTGCCAATCATTTATATCTGAAAATGACAGAGGTAGAAGGTGAACTTGTAACGCCTACAGGTGCGGCGATAGTGGCAGCAGTGAAAACAAAAGATAAACTTCCGGAAACATTTGAAATCCAGAAGATTGGAATCGGTGCAGGTAAACGCCAGTATGAGTGTCCGGGAATCCTAAGGGCAATGATTATCTCACAGAGCGCAGAAACAGATGAAGCAAAGGCTCAGACAGAAGAAGTCAAAAACCCGGAAATCAGAAATAATTCGAAAGCTGAAAATCAGGAAACCAAAGATACGATTATCAAGATGGAGACAAACATTGATGACTGCAGTGGAGAAGTTCTGGGATTGTGATGGAGCGTCTAATGAAAGCCGGTGCCAGAGATGTACATTATGTGCCTGTTTTTATGAAAAAGAACAGACCTGCATGGGTTCTGAATGTGATCTGTAAGGAAGAAGATATGGAAACGCTTCAGAATATTATTTTTGAAGAAACTACTACGATTGGAATTCGTTATAGCAGAATGGAACGTACGATTCTTCCCAGAGAAACGAGAACCCTTTCGACTCCATGGGGAGAAGTTCAGGTAAAGGTATGCACTTTGAATGGAAAAGAGCAGCTTTATCCGGAATATGAGAGCGTTGCACAGTTGAGCAGAGAAAAAGAGATCCCGTTTACAGAAATTTACCGTTATATTGTTTTGGCAAATAAAGACAAAGAATAACTTTCATATATGAACCCTTTGGTTTCCCTGAGAGTACTCCACGCGAAATCAAGGGTACTTTGTCTTGAAGTAGAGTTGTAAGAGCTGTATACTGCATGTAGTATGAAAGGAGAAAAGAAATGTTTTGTATTGGCATTTGCGATGATGATGAAGGACTCTGCGGGGAACTGGAAAAAAATGCTTTATGATTATGGAAAAGAGAATAAACTTCAGATGAATATTGATATCTGGTATCAGGGAGAAAGCCTGTGCCGGTTCTTGAGAGAAAACAAGAAGATTCTTGATGTGTTATTTCTGGATATAGAATTACTGACAACAAATGGAATTGAGGTGGGACGTTTTATAAGAGAAGAACAGGAAAACATGGAAACTGCAATTGTTTACATTTCAGCGAACAGCAGTTATGCGATGGATCTATTCCGTGTACAGCCTACAGATTTTCTGATCAAACCTTTAGACAAAATAAAAGTTGGGAATGTCATGAACAGGATTCAGAAAATTTCGGAAGTCAGAAAAGGTATTTTCGAGTACTTTGGCAGTGGATATTATTTCAAGGTGCTGTATAAAGATATTCTGTATTTCAGCAGTCAGAATAAAAAAGTGCATCTGGTTTAAAAGACGGACAGAAAGAATTAATGGACAAACTGAAAGAAATAGCAAAGAAAATCCGGGAAATTTCATTCAGATTCATCAGTCGTATCTGATTAATTTTGATTATATCGAAGAATGTTCTTATGAATCTGTGAAAATGAAAAACGGAGATACAATTCCAATCAGTCAGCCATATAGGAAATCAGTGAGAACGCAACTGGCGGAACGTGTGTGGAGGGAAAGAGAGTAAATGTTTGCGTTGATAACTACATTAAGCACGAATCTTTTTGCGTACATATATAATCTATCGCTTTATGAGGTTGTTCTTTTGGACAGATATTGAGGAAAAGAAAAAAGAA
>ENA-OQAX01000327-OQAX01000327.1-human-gut-metagenome-genome-assembly--contig:-NODE-327-length-11450-cov-2.080456_pt1 | contig 11450 bp, 21 predicted proteins | sample MGYA00242741_ERZ504539 | MGnify/ENA primary metagenome ERZ504539 (study PRJEB26092, sample SAMD00036277) | human gut metagenome | host: Homo sapiens | study: EMG produced TPA metagenomics assembly of... | reverse complement strand
AGTCAAGGTGGGAATCTGCAACCGGAAAGTTGACAGCTCATGAAATCTGGCTGTGATACCGTTTTGATACTAAAAATGAAGAGAACAGAAATATAGCGTAGAATCCTATAACACAGGACAATAAAGACACGAAATCACAGAAAATAATGAGATTTTAAGAACCTCACAAACATGAAGGTGGACGTACTGTTGGATCAGGACGTGTTGCTACAGTTATCGAATAATTTTAGCATAACATCTTAATTATATAAATAGAGTACCGCAAGGTACATTGTGTCCAAACGTAAGATACCCGGAACCGTAAGGTTCCGGGTTTTTGTTGAGATGAGAGAGTAATTATTTGCGGATTTTCAATAAGAAAGCAGGAACAATTGACGAAGAATGATAAAATCCTTATAATAAATTAGTATCTGAACAACAGATAAAATCAATTACACAAAAATTAATAACAAGAGGGAGGTCATTTTATGTTTGGTTTTATGGTAACTGCTGATGGTGGACTTACAACTGCCGGATATGTGATTACAGTTATTGCCGGAATCATTTTGTTTTTTCTGGCGATTTATTTTGCAGGGAAGAATTCAGACAAGAAAAAGCTTACCACAAGGCAACTGGTATTCTGTGCCGTAGCTATTGCACTTGCTTTTATTACGTCTTATCTGAAAATCTTCAAACTGCCGTGGGGAGGAAGCGTCACTCTTTGCAGTATGCTTTTTATTGTTCTGATCGCAAACTGGTATGGGGTCGGAACTGGTATTATGGCTGGGTTTGCTTACGGAATCCTGCAGTTTATCCAGGAGCCTTATATACTTTCATTTTTTCAGGTGTGCTGTGATTACATACTTGCATTTGCGGCACTTGGACTGGCAGGATTATTTGCAAAACAGAGTCATGGACTTCTGAAAGGATACATAATAGCCGTAATTGCCAGAGGAGCTTTTCATTCTCTGGGCGGTTATCTTTATTGGATGAGCTATATGCCGGACAATTTCCCGAAATCTCTGACAGCCGTATATCCGATCTTATACAATTACAGCTATCTGCTGGCAGAGGGCATTATCACGGTAATCATCATTTCAGTACCTGCGGTGTCGAAGGCACTGACCCAGGTAAAGCGTGCCGCACTGCAGTAGTTTGTTTTGTCTGGCAACAGGGATGTGTCGTTGCCCGGTACTCAGAACATTTGGTATGGTAATTTTGTTTAGGGAAGTGTAAGAATGACAATAACGACTTTATGCTATATAGAAATAATGGCAATATCTGATGCTTCACAGGATAAAAAAGCACAATGACATAAATGAGGGAAAGTGGATTGGAGTTGGCGGACATGCAGAGGGTCAGGAATCCCTGAGGAATGTCTTTTGCGTGAAGTGAAAGAAGAAACAGGATTAACACTGACATCATATAAACTTCGAGGTCTGATTACATTTATAAGCGATAAATGTGAACCGGAGCTTATGGGTGTGTTTACAGCCAACGAATATATCGGTGAATTAACAGAATGCAATGAAGGAGAACTTTACTGGATAGATAAAGCTGTTGTGCCGACACTTCCCACATGGGAAGGTGACAGAGTTTTTCTGGATTTGCTTCTTTCAGGAGATGAGCGATTTTTTTCTTTAAAATTGCAGTATGAAGGGGAAAAACTCGTAGATAAGCAAGTAAATTTATATTAACCGAATAAAACTGCGAAGCAGCTATTTGGTATAGAGCCGCGTAGCGAAGCGGATGATTTGGAGAGATAAATGATGAATTGTTGGCAGTAGGGCTGGGTGGTTTTGTCAGGAGCAGTGATTGCGGTACCTGATTGGGCTGATTCCCACAGGAGAAACCATGATTTTTCCGGTAAAAACCTTTTGTATCAATGTAATTGGATGTATTGTGATCGGAGCAATCACAGTACTGGCGGCGAAATTGTCTGTTCCACGAAGGATTGATTTTGTTTCTGAGGTGGGAGTCTGCGGTGGATTTACCACATTCTCAACCTTTGCACTGGAATCTTCGGATTTGATCCGGGATGGACATATGGGAATAGCTCTGTGTTATGTATTACTTAGTGTGTTGGTAGGCGTGCTGGCGATTTTTGCAGTGGAATATCTTACTGTAAGATAAGCTGCTTCCTGATTCTGGAAAATAAAGATCCTTTTTTCAGTATGCGCAATTACCTGCTGAATGGACATACGGAAATTTTTGGTGCAGAAATCGGAACTCTGATTTATGGTGCAGGAAAGGGCATTATCCGTTCTTTTCAGGATTTTGATCTGTGTGCGGAACCCTATATGAAACATCCGAAGAATACAATTTATTATTTCGGGGATCTGGATTATGAGGGCATCGGTATATACGAAAATCTGGCAGAAAAATTTCGCAGCAGATGGAAAATTATTCCTTTTGTGCCGGCATATCAGACTATGCTTGGAAAAGCAGAACAGATAACTGAACTTCCGGAGACAAAGGAGCATCAGAACAGAAATATCAGTACACAATTTTTCTCCTGTTTTGATGAAATAATGGTCAAAAAGATGGAAACTGTTCTGGAAAAGGACAGATATATACCACAGGAAATCTTAAATACTGCAGATTTCTGATGCAAATATCTTCCTTGTCTTTCGCACTCTGCTGAATTGTCTTAAAACCACTATCCTGCGAGGTGTTTTGGCATGAATATGCCAAAATCCCGAGACAGTATTATTTACGAGGACTGCTATAGAATAAAGAGGACTGCTATAGAATAAAAAATAATTGATTTTTAAGAGACAGTCTGTTAGAATATACCTGTGAAAAGGGAGTAGCTTGCCGGGTAGATTCGGTTCACTTCTTCGTCAGGACAGTTATTGAAACATATAACTCGGAAAGTGATGAAATTGCGAGACTTTTACTGTGAATGCAGTAGGAGTCTTTTTTTATACCTACTGCAAAATAAATGTATTCCCGGAATCTTTTTATATTTGATTTTGTGAGTACGTAATAAAAGAAAGAGAGGTAGAAATGATGTTTTTACAGGTTATTATTTTGTTGGCAGGTTTTTTGTTTCTGGTGAAAGGTGCAGACTGGTTTGTGGAGGGTGCAGCCAGTATTGCGAAAAAGCTGGGAATTCCACAGTTGATCATTGGATTAACCATTGTAGCAATGGGAACCAGCATGCCGGAGGCAGCAGTCAGTATTACTGCTGCAATAAATAAGAATGCAGGTATTACCATTGGAAATGTAGTCGGAAGTAATATCTTGAATATTTTCATCATCCTGGGAATCACAGCAGTAATTACGAATGTAGCGATTCAAAAATCCACGCTTCTTTACGAAATTCCGTTTATGACAGTGATAACAATTATTTTGCTGATCTTTGGTATCACAGGTTCAGAGGTGACTTTTATTGAAGGTGTGATTTTCTGGATACTGTTTCTGATATATCTGGGATATCTGTTTGTGATGGCAAAGAAAGGGAACGATCAGGAAGAAGCAGAAGCAAAGGATAATCCGGTATGGAAATGTATGCTCCTGATGGTAATCGGTGGAATTCTGGTTGTAAAGGGCAGTGATTTTGCTGTCAGCGGAGCAACGGAGATTGCCCGTTATTTTGGCATGAGTGAGAGATTTATCGGGCTGACAATTGTTGCACTGGGAACATCTCTTCCGGAACTTGTCACATCAGTAACAGCAGCCAGAAGAGGAAATACAGGAATTGCCATTGGAAATATAGTCGGAAGCAATATTTTTAATATTTTGTTTGTTATCGGTACAACAGCACTCATCTGTACTGTGCCGTTTGAGAGTAAATTTATTATTGATACTGTAATTGCAGTTCTGTGTGGAGCAATACTCTGGATTGGTACATTCAGACATAAAGAATTAAGAAAACCCTGTGGTGTGGTCATGTTGTTGTGTTATGTTGCATATTTCATGTATTTATGTCTGGTATAACGAATAATTGCTTTTTCGCAACCTCCGCAGGGGACTTACTTGATTCGATTAAAATAAGAAATGGAATAAAGTATATTATGGATAATTATGAAAAACAGGTATATACAGGAAGAGAGTTGTTTTTAAAATATAATCAGGATAAGCTGATAGAGAAATATGGTTTGAAACACGATGAAGAATATCTGTATTTGAAATATATTGGAACAGAATATCGGATCAATCGCAGAAACGGTGCTATTGAATATGCCACAGGCGAAGAATGGACGGACTGCAGAGAATATACAGTTGTTATGACAATCTATGATTTTCTCTGCTGTTCCGGGCAGGAGATACTGCCTCCTTTTACCGGGCAGTGGCAGCCTGTGGGCAGGTTTGTAACTGCCGGGAGCAGTCCGTCAACAGATCCCTTTGTGGAAAAGTATGCAAGAGCATTTTCCGGCAAAGTGGAAGAGGTAAAGCAGGCCTGTATCTGTCTGGGAGGAAAGCAGACGAAAACGTCTGGCAGGGGGCAGATCTGACATTTGAAATGCCGGTTCTCCGGAGTTTTCTGTGTTGCTTCAGTTCTGGGATGGGGATGAAGAATTCCCGCCAAAGATCTTACTGTTGTGGGATAAAGTATCGTTATCATACCTTCATTTTGAGACGACCTATTATCTTCAGGGAGATCTTCTGAAGGCTATACTGCAGATAATCGGCTGAATACACTGTAGCCGATCCTTCGGAGGGGATATATGGAAGCGGGTAAATATGTCCCTCAGATATATCCCTCAGGAAATTTTCCAAAACGAATGAAAAATGTAGGCCTGTACGGTGTTCTTATCCAAAACAGTATTCAGAAGACATCCTGGAAACAGTTTGGCTTTCTGAAATTTGATGAACAGATGAATCTTATTTTGCAGTAATGCTTTATATTATGGAGCAGTCTCTGCGGGAAGAGAACTGTACCATGGATGATTATCGAAGCCCAGAGGGAATATCCGATTACATGGAAAGAGGTTTCCAGAAATTCAGGCGGAGAAGGATTTCTGTCTGCATTTGTAATCCTGTCCAGCCTTCTGTATTATATGAGACGGGATGATACGGACATTTTGCAGATAAAAATGAGGGAAAGGTTCTGATCATGGATAACCCGTTCGCACAGACCAATGCCTCCCATCTGCTGATCCCGCTGATGGATATGGCAAAAAAGAGCAACACACAGCTTATCTGCCTTACCGGTCTGGGCGGAGAGTCCATCTATAATCGTTTTGACAATATATATGTGCTGAATCTGATCGCTGCAAGTCTGAGAGGCGGTACCCAGTACCTGAAAGCCGAACACAAAAGAGGGAAAGAACCGGATGAACTTGTCACTGCGAGAATTGAAGTGGGGGATCAGATGGAGCTGTTGTTTTAAGAAAAATTACAGGAATCATTCTGTGTGTCACATTATTATCTTTACAGGTCGTGATTATGAGTGCTGAAGATATAAGGAAGAATATTACGGTATCACATGAGTCGGTTTTGTGTGATGCCGTATTTTTATTTTGTTTTAGAGCGTGTTTTGAAAAAAGAAATGAAAAGATTTCTTTTTATGTTTTTATTCCGCTCTGGATATACTAACAATAGCTATTAAAATAACATTGACAGAGCTTAAGAATAAGAATTAAATATAATTAACAAAAATAACCTAATTGATTACAAATGTTTAGACAAAAGGAGAGATGGTTATGCTATATGAATTTTTGAAAAACAATTATAAGGAAGCAGAGCCTATATTCTTTTCTGATATAGTGATTAAGGGGATTACAAAATCTGCAGTAAACCAACAGTTAAAAAAAGTTATGCAATGAAGGAAAACTGCAAAAATATGAGAACGGCATTTATTATTTGCCTAAGAAATCACGATTAAAAACAAATGTAGGCGTAAATGCAGATACGGTTGCCAGGTACAAATATGTTTCCAGAGGCGGGAAAGTAGATGGTTTTTATTCAGGTAATACATTTGCCAATCAGTTGGGAATTTCAACGCAGGTTCCCAATAAAGTTGAGATTGTCAGCAACAATATGGCTGCAAAAGTAAGAGAAGTTCCAATTGGAAAGAGAACATTCATTGTAAGAAGACCAGTAGTTCCGGTAAATGAAGAAAATGTTTATGTGCTGCAGTTACTTGATTTATTAAAGAATCTGGATGTGTATCTGGATGAAAGCTATGATGTGGCTCATGATAAAGTATCTCAATTTGTGCGGATACATGGCATCACAAAAAAAGACGTGGATAGTTATATAAGAGAGTTTCCGATTCGATATTTAAATATTAATTATGAATTGAGGTTGGACGATGTATTTGCATAAAGATGATAAGGAATTGTTGAGGGATATTATTGTAACGGTATCAGAGCGAACGGGCATAGATGAAGTATCGTGGAAAAGATTACTATGTGACAATGATATTAAAAGAACTGGTACAGAGAAATCCCGATGTGGTGTTTAAGGGTGGAACATCCCTTTCCAAGGCTTATCATGTTATAGACCGTTTTTCAGAGGATATTGATATTACATTTGAAGAGCATTTGGGAGAAGCCAGAAGAAAGAAAATCAAATATCAGTTACTACAACCAATTAGCGAAGATTTAGATTTAGCAATTGATAATTGGAAGTTTTATTGAAAGTGATAAGGACTATAATCACTATGATTTCTTATATGATTCAGTTTGCTCAGAAGATAAAAGAGGCCTGCGACCATATGTGAAGCTGGAGACAGCGTTGATGTCATATTCTTATCCAACAGAAGAAAGGGAAATTACAAGTATAATACTATAAATGAGCAAGTTCGTGATTTTGCATAAAAGAAAGACACCTCGATTCCGTGTGTTGTATAATGAAAGTGCCTAAACAAACATTTGCAACATTTACGAAAGAAGGTGTCTCTCGCAAATACTATACATCATTCCGCATTCATATACAACCAGCTTAAGAAATTAAATTTATGCAAATTTTATTCGAACCGGGTGATAAACCACCTTATAAGTATCCTGATCAGCATTTTCATTTCAGGATATCATGGAAAAACCACGGATTTTGCTAAAAACAGTTCCTGTCACAGAACTACGATTGCACATTTCCTTAATTCAGGGAAATGGGGATGATTCTCTACTTTTCAGATACGTTAAAAAACGTTCTGTTATAGAGATTATTTTATTCAGAAGCAGCACGCACCGGAAAGCCTGTTTTCTGCATTGTAGACGATACGATAGCTTCAAAGACAAAGCCTTCGTCACAGGCTCTGCATCCGATTGAAGATGCGTACTTTCACCAATCCCATTTAAAGGGGAAACAGGACTACGGACATCAGGCAGTAGCTGTTATGCTTTCCTGTAACGGCATTGTCCTGAACTATGCTTTTGTAATGTACAATAAATCAATTTCCAAGATTGATATTGTACAAAATATTGCAAAGGAACTGCCTGTTCCACCAGTAATGTCTTATTTCCTTTGTGACTGCTGGTATGTTTCTGAAAAAATAATCAATACTTTTGTACAGAAAGGGTTCCATACCATTGGTGCTTTGAAAACAAACCGTCTGCTGTATCCATCAGGAATGAAAAAGAAACTCAGTGAACTGGCTGCTGAACGATCCACAACACATAAAGGATTTGACCTCGTCACAGTCAAAAAAACGCAACTATTATGTGTACCGGTATGAGGGAAACCTCAGCGGCATAGAAAATGCAGTTGTTCTTTTAAGCTATCCTGAAAAAGCATTTGGTAATCCTAAAGCACTACGTGCTTTCATTAGCACAAATGTATCCTTATCTACACAGGAGATCCTTTCCTGTTATGTTTGTCGATGGCCGATTGAGATATTTTTCAGGCAATGCAAAAACCATCTGGCCCTGGATACATACCAGATACGCTCCTCAAAGGGAATACAGAGGTACTGGCTGTTGATGTCACTGACACATTATATTTGTGTCACAGGAACTGGCGGATATCGGTCTTTTCAAGATGGATATCATCGAATCTGTAGTGCCGTTCATCAGGAAAAGTATCAGTATCTATTCCTATGTGCAAAAGCAAGTGATGATTTTGAAGCATTTATGAAATTAGCAGGATAATTTTGTGCATTTTTTCAAATTTTGCTCATTTATAGTATAATATTTGATTGTCTTGCAACAGAAGAATCAGAGATTTTGAGAGACTATGAGTTAAAACCCATTTAAAATGAAGACACAGGCACTATCCAGAACAAATTATAGATAAAATTTTTGCTGTATGTGATTATTATATGGTAGGAAGAGCAACGAGAAATTCCAGACATTTATATGACATCTTTAAGCTGAAAAATTATATTTCAATAGATGATGATTTCAAAAGGCTCTTTGCAGATATTAGAAAGCACAGATCAGGCATGGATATTAAAATAACCCCGTCTGCCAGGGAGGATGTTGATTTGCTGGCTGTAGCAGAAGAACTTATACGAGAAGATTTTTATGCTGATGATTATGCTGATTCAACTATGAAATTGATTTCTGACAATATTTCCTATGAAACGGTAAAGCTGAACTATATCGATTTGGTCAGAAATATATTACGAAATCCACTGATATAAAAAACCATACTTGCTATAGATCAGGTGCTTGGAATATCATAAGAACTACATGAGTATAAACCTTTAATTTATGGAATTGCTATAAGTGCTTCGCAACTTAAAAATGCGAATCGTTAGTTTGGGGAGATAAGAAATTTATCTCCCTGTTTTTCTAATGTACGTTCGGAATCTTTTTGTAATTGATTGTACACATCTATAACTTCTATACCCATATCGGGTAATTTATCAGAAATATGTAGTTATGCAATATAAAGCGGAAGAACTCTTTTAAGATTTTGTGTCAGAATATCTGTAGACACTTGTGGACACTCATATCAAATTCAATGCAGCTTTTCCATGAGAAATTTTTATAAATGTAATAAGTTTTGTGAACTTTTTTACATCATTTATGGTTATATAATATGTAAGACGTTTTACAACAGGAGAATATATAATGAGTGACAGAAAGCTGCTGAAGAAAGTACGGGACGGAGATAAAGAGGCATTATCTGACATTATAAAACAATATTATGCGGACATTTTCCGTTTCTGTCTTTACATGATACAGAACGAAGAAGATTCCTATGATATTACGCAGGAAACTTTCCTGAAGTTTATGAAATATGGGACATCTTATCAAAGAAACAATCTGAAAGGATATCTTCTTACTATTGCCAGAAACTGCTGCTTTGATTATCAGCAGAGAAAAAAAGAGGCAGGAAAAAATCTCCGCAGTTATGAAGCTGAGAAATGAAAACGGAAGCCTGAAAATAAAGTGCAAAATACGCAAAATATCCATCAATATCCGGATATTTGCGGAACAGATAAAATGAAAGAAAATGGAAGATTATTTTTATCTGAAAGGACTACTGAACAGACTTTCCCAGGAAGTAAGGGAGGTAATCATTTTGCGTGTATATGAGGAATTGAAATTTAAAGATATTGCAAAGATGATGAATTGTAGTCTCTCTACTGCAAAGTCGAGATATCGTATTGGAATTCAGCAGATGAAAAATATGATAAAGGAAGGAGATTAATGAGAATGCAGGATAAAGATATCAGAAGGCTTTTTCAAAAAGCGGAAATACAAGTTTGTCCGGAACAGAAGCGGATATTAAAAATGTATGAACATCTTCAAAATGAGATAGACAAAAATGAATATAAAAATAAAAGCAGAGAAAAAGAACAGAGATTTTATTGAGGGATATTTTGTGGCAGCAATTCAGACTTATAGATAAAACATATGTAATTGTGTATATTATGGCAGCTTTTGCAGGTTTTGCTCTGATGATATTTTTGCAGTATGCAGGAACAGGTAAAAATGATGCGATAATGGTAAGTATGATAATTTCTGGTTGTCTGAGCACGCTTTCTGTCTTGGGGATTAACAAGTTATATTTTGGAAAAATGGCAGAGTTGGGAGCAACCTGTTATTTTGATACCAGAATGTGTGCGGCAGCAGGGTTGGTAGCTATCGGAAGTGTTAATTTTATAATTATTATGTTATTGGCATTATATTCAGGAAATACATGGGAAGTATCGAATCTGCAGACAGTGATATATATTTTGACAGCATATTTTCGTGTCAGGTTCATTAGATTTCGGGATTTTACTTTTTAAAACAGGAGAAAAAGCATCAGTGGCAATGGCAGCAGGAATTCTTATCTGTTCAGGCGTCTATATAGTGGTATCAAACATTTCCGGTGCATTATTTTCTGCTTCAATCAGCATATGGGCAGGTGTGTGTGCGGTGGCAGGAGGATTGACATTTGTGCAGGTAAAAAGATTGTTCTCGGCAGAAGAAATGGTGTTTGAGGAGGCATAATATGCATGAATTAAAGTTATACGAGGTTCAGAAAAAATATAAGGACAAAACAGCGGTGAAACAGGTAAGTTATACATTTAAACATGGAGTTTATGGTCTGCTCGGAGAAAACGGGGCCGGAAAAACAACTCTGATGCGTCTGATCTGTGGAGTTTTGCAGCCAACCACAGGAAATATTTATTATGATGGAATGGAAATTGCTCAGATGGGAGCAGAATATCGCAGACTTCTGGGATATCTGCACAGGAACTGGGATATTATGACAATTTTACAGCAGAAAGATTCCTGAGATACATAGCTGCATTGAAAGCTATGTCAGCGGAGTGTTCCGAGCAGAGGATTCAGGAACTGCTGGAACTGGTAGAACTTCAGAAGGATAAAAAAGAAAAAAGCTTAGAACTTTTTTTCAGGGGGGAATGCTTCGGAGAGTAGGAATAGCCCAGGCGTTGCTCAATAATCCGGAAATTCTGGTTCTGGATGAACCGACTGCAGGACTGGATCCGAAAGAAAGGGTAAAATTTAGAAATATTATCAGTTCACTGGGAAAAGAAAAGACAGTATTGCTTTCGACACATATTGTATCCGACATTGAATACATTGCTGATCAGATTTTAATCATGAAGGATGGCGAACTGATCTGTAGTGGAACAGAACAGGGGATTACTGCAAGTGTAAAAGGATATGTCTGGAAATGTAATGTTTCGACTGATGTGGCACAAAAACTTTGTAACCAGTATATGGTAAGTAACCTGAGAAACAGCAGTGAGGGAAACCAGGCAGAACTGAGGATTATTTCAGAAAAATGCCCATTTCCCGCTGCTGAGCTTGCAGAGGAACACTGGAGGATGCATATCTTTATCAAACACAGGATATTGACAGAATAAGGAGCAGAAGAGATGAGAATGCAGTTGTATAAGATGGAACTTTATAAAATCTTTCACAGAAAGATTTTCTGGATAGGAATATTAGCAATCTTGGGACTGATGTTTGTGTATTTCTGGTTTGCGGAAGTGGGAGATGAGAGATGTGTAATAGATGGTCGGAGCCATTCAGGATATGAAGCAGTACAGATGAATAAAAAAAAATTACAGAAGAGTATGCGGGTACTGTCACAGATGAAAAAATCAATCAAGT
>ENA-OQAX01000326-OQAX01000326.1-human-gut-metagenome-genome-assembly--contig:-NODE-326-length-11454-cov-5.815220_pt1 | contig 11454 bp, 11 predicted proteins | sample MGYA00242741_ERZ504539 | MGnify/ENA primary metagenome ERZ504539 (study PRJEB26092, sample SAMD00036277) | human gut metagenome | host: Homo sapiens | study: EMG produced TPA metagenomics assembly of... | reverse complement strand
GTTCGCTGTTTCCGCCACTGGCGGCGCTCACCTTTGCAGCATCCAGTATTATCTGCGCTTTTGGCTTAGCATCTGCCGCACCTCGCTCGCCGTATCGGCACTTAGAATTATGCGGTATTGCCCTAAAGCATATAGAGGGAAAACACAAAATGAAGTACAAAAAGCAATAACCGCCCTGGCACTGGCGGCCCTGCTGCTGGCCGGGTGTGCCGCACCGCAGGCCGTGCAGGCACCCGCCCCGCAGCAGACGGCGAAAGCAGCCGAAACCCAGTCCGGCGTTACCTTTACCGATGCCATGGGCTACCCCGTTACCGTGCAGAGCTGGAACCGTGTGGTCAGCCTGTACGGCAGCTTTGCCGAAGCATGGACCCTGGCAGGCGGCACGCTGGCTGCCACAACGGAGGATGCTATCAAGGAGCGCGGGCTGGACCTGGGAACAGACATTGCCGTGATCGGCACCAATCAGGACCCCAACACCGAGGAAATTCTGGCCCAGAACCCGGACTTTGTGATTTTGAATGCCGAGGTCAGTGAGCAGACGGCTCTGCATGAATTTTTGCAGGAGGCGGGGGTGCCGCACGCCTATTTCAAAACCAATACATTTGATGAATACCTTGCCATGCTGCGCACTTTTTGTGATATGACAGGCCGCGAGGATTTGTATGAGCAGAACGGCCTTGCCGTGCAGCAGCAGATCACCGATGTGCTGGAACTGGTGCAGAACGCCAAGCTGCCCGCCCCCGATGTGCTGTTGCTGCGGGCGTATTCCTCCGGCTGCAAGGCAAAAAGCAGCGATAACATGACCGGCGCAATGCTGAAGGACTTGGGTGCGATAAATATTGCCGATGCGGACGACAGCCTGCTGGAAAACCTGAGCATGGAAAACATCATTGAGGATGACCCGGAAGACATTTTTGTGGTTACCATGGGGGCCAGCCAGCAGAAAGCGCTGGACTGGCTGGCCGAAAACCTGCAGGCCAATCCTGCGTGGTCCGGCCTGAGCGCCGTGCAGAGCGGCCATTATTATCTGCTGGATAAAGCGCTGTTCCACTATAAACCCAACGCCCGCTGGGGCGAAAGCTACCGCACCCTTGCGGCGCTGCTATATCCCCAGCTGGCTGATCAGCTGGAGGCCCTGGCATGAAACAGCCCGCAACACTGCCCACCCTGCGCAGGCAGGGAGCCGCGCTGACCGTTTTAGCGCTGGCCGTGGTGCTGGCAGCTTTGGCCGGGCTTTGCTTTGGCAGCCAAGGCTATACCCCTTTGCAGCTGTGGCAGGCATGGTGCAGCGGCGATCCCCAAAACGCCGTCTACCGCGTTTTGCTGCATGTGCGCTGGCCCCGCACCCTGGCCGGACTGCTGGCAGGCAGCGCGCTGGCGGCAGCGGGCGTTTTGCTGCAGGCCGTGCTGAACAACGCCATGGCAAGCCCTAACGTGATCGGCGTGACGCCGGCGCCGGGCTGGCGGCACTGTGTGCTGCGGCTTTGTGGCCTGCCCACCCCAACGCGGTACAGCCTGCGGCGTTTGCCGGGGCGCTGGCCGCCGCCCTGCTGGTGTATGGGCTGGCGCTGGGGGCCGGGGTAAGCCGCACCACGCTGGTGCTGGCAGGCCTTGCCGTCAGCGGAATGCTGACCGCGGGCATGAATACGATCAAGCTATTGTACCCGGATGCGATTGCCGGGGCATCAGACTTTTTGGTGGGCGGCTTGTCCGGCGTAACACTGTCCGGGCTGAAAGGCGCTGTGCTCTACCTGATCACCGGGACGCTGCTGGCTCTGCTGCTGGCGGCAGACCTGAACGTGCTATGCTTGGGGGAACAAAGTGCAGCTTCCTTGGGGCTGCACATCGGAGCAGTACGCTTTTTGGGCATTCTGGCGGCGGCGCTGCTGGCGGGGGCAGCTGTCAGCTTTGCAGGGCTGCTCAGCTTTGTGGGGCTGCTGGCCCCGCACATTGCCCGGCGGCTGGTGGGCAATAACCATCGCATTCTGCTGCCCGCGGCCATGCTGCTGGGGGCGGCTTTTGTTGTGCTGTGTGATGTGCTGGCACGCTGCCTGTTTGCTCCGTTTGAACTGCCGGTGGGCATTCTGCTGTCCCTCATCGGCGGGCCGTTCTTCCTTGGCTTGCTGCTGCACGGCAGGGGGAGGCGAATGTATGATTGAATTACAGCATGTCAGTGCGGGCTATGGCGCACAGGATGTGGTGCGGGATGTGAGCTTTGCCGCCCCAAACGGCCAGCTGACCGCGCTGATTGGCCCCAATGGCAGCGGCAAAACCACCCTGCTGCGCGCCATGACGCGCACGCTGCCCTGCCGCAGCGGCAATATTCTGCTGGATGGCCGCTCCATCGCCAGCTATGGCCGCAAAGAGTTTGCCCGCACAGCAGCGTTTATGCCGCAGTCCCGCCCGGTGCCGGGAATCACGGTGCGGGCGCTGGTGGCACATGGGCGGTTCCCGTATCTGGGCTTTTCCCGCCGGATGACAGCACAGGATACCGCTGCGGTGGAGCAGGCCATGCGCCGGACCGGCACGCTGGATTGGGCAAATCGGGATGTGCGGGCGCTTTCCGGCGGCGAACGCCAGCGGGTGTACCTTGCCATGGCGCTGGCCCAGGGCGGAACACCATCTGTTGGATGAGCCCGGTGCCTTTCTGGATGTACGCGCCCAGTTTGAGCTGCTGGATCTGCTGCGCAGCGTGGCAGCGGGCGGCAAAGCCGTGGTGCTGGTTATGCACGAGCTGCCCCAGGCCATGCAGTATGCGGATTGCATTGCCCTGTTGGGTGGCGGCCGCCTGCTTGGCTGCGATACCTCCGCTGACCTTGCTGCACCGGTGCGGTGGATCGGGTGTTTGGCGTCCGTTTGTGCCGTGCGCCGGATGGGGTGTGGTATGTGAAGGCGGAGGGGTAAGCAAATTCTGGTTCGGCAGCGTGCTGAAAAATGTGAATCACCCGTAGGGGGGGCACATCGTGCGCCCGCCGCCGCATCGCTCCAATCATAACACCCACAACCCAATACAAACAAAATCGACCGCAAAGGCGATAACTCATTCGCCCCTGCGGTCGGTTTGTTTATGCGGCTTTAACGGTTATTGTTTGGTGAGGGCGAACGCGGCGATCATGTTAACCACGCCGCTGAATGCCAGCATGATACCGGCAATGCGCATCATCAGCGCGGTGGAAGCGCCCGGCGCAAACAGGGCGTATGCACCCAGCAGCACACAGGCAATGCCGATGATCAGCGGCACCCACCACAGGGTGTCGCCCCAGCGCTTGCGGTTGACTGCGGTCTGGATACTGGTCATGCCCTGAATCATCAAAAATACGCAGATGATAAGCCCCACGATCTCCACCAGCGTGTAAGGCCGTGTAATGAAGAACAGCCCCACCATAATGCCCGCCACGCTGACCGGCAGCAAAGGCGAAGTCATAAAGGTGGCGCGCTGGAAGGTGACGGAATTGACCGCACCGGCAGCACCGGCCAGCAAAATCAGCCAGCCAATCAGCGAACAAAGCGCAACCGTGGCGGCACCCGGCTGCATGATCAGGTAAATGCCCAGCACAATGCTGACCAGCGGCATCAAAATCAGTTCCCAACGGATCTCTTTCATAAAAGCAGTCCCTCCTTGTGGATAGCCTGGGCCGGTGTACGCTGCGCCATGCAGGGCGCACCTGCCTTCTATGGCAATACCGCACAATTCCCGCCTGACGGCTTAAGCACCGCTCCGGCGGCTGCGGCACGGCATCTGCGTTGCCAAAATGCTCGATAATGTCGGGTTGCGGTACCCGCATCGTGCTTCGGGGGGCAAAAGCCCCTCGCACTCTGCGACCGCTGCCCCTGCTTCGGTTCGCTGTTTCCGCCACTGGCGGCGCTCACCTTTGCAGCATCCAGTATTATCTGCGCTTTTGGCTTAGCAGCTGCCGCACCTCGCTCGCCGTATCGGCACTTAGAATTATGCGGTATTGCCCTAACTTACCCTTCCTCCGATATTATGATTTAGTTATTCGTATAATATAGCCCTCTTGTAAACTCGCCGTCAAAGGGCTGCTGATGGAAAAGGCGGGTCAGGACCTCTTCCACGCGGTCGGCAGGTTCCAGGGTGAACGCGGCCACGGCAAGGTCCACCGGCATTTCGGTCAGGCGGTCCCCCATATAAAGTGGTACAGGGTTAAACACGGTGCGCATTCCAGCGCTGCCGGGGGCGGAGCACCGCACCGGGAAATCCCGCCCTTTGCGGTCCCGCAGTTTGCCCTTGTGGGTGCAGCTCGCGCAGCTGGTGCGTACATTGCGCAGCGGACAGGCGCGGGTCAGCATCAGGGGCAGGTGGCCATAGCACAGGGCAGCGGTGGGCACCGGGGTGCCGTCTTTCTGCCGGGGTGCCACAGCACGCATGGCGGTCAGGGCGGTTTCAGGCTGCACCAGCAGGCCACGGGCACCCAGGCACACATACTCTGCCGCAGACATTGGGTTGGTTACATTCAGCCCCAGCCCGCCGAACACCGGCAGGGGAGAGGCATACCCAAACTGCGCCAGATTGTTTGCAACCACACCCGCAAAGCCGGAACCTTCCAGCGCAGCCAGGCGGCGCATGGTATCCGGTTCCACAGTGCCGAAAGCAGCGCGGGGCAGCTCCAGCAGCGTTTTGCAGCGCAAGGGCTGCGGCACAGCGTCCGCTTCCCGGATGGGCAGGATCAGATAGCGCAGCTTGGCCAGGTATTCGGCACCGGGCAGCTGGGCAGCGGTTTCAAAACGGGCGGCCAGCTGGGGTGTCATGCCTACTTCGTGCTCGGCGTATTCCGGCAGGGTGATTTCCTTTGTGGCCAGGGGCGCAGGTTCACTGCGCTTTTGCAGCAGCTTGTCCAGCGCTTCGCGGCGCATCTCATTCCAGGCGGAGCCGGGCAAAAATCCGGGGCCGCCCTCGCCGCAGGCAAACTCAACCCCGGCGCAGGTGAACGGCGTACCGCCGGTTTTGCCCAGGGCACGCTCAATGCCGGGGGCGGGGTCTTTCTGTGCGGGCTGCGGTTCATCGGCGCTGTACACATTGACACGGCTGCCGTTGTCGTCGAAAGCTGTCAGCTTGATGCCGCCGTCCTCCACACCGCCGCTGACGCAGAAATGCACCGGAATGTGCTCCAGTTCGCGGCGGAACAGCTCGCGGGCTTTCGGCGTGGCGGCGCGCGTAGCGGCTGCATCGGCTTCGGTGCGCACGCCAAACATGGTGCCGTCATTGCGGCCTACCAGATAGGCATCACTGAAGCCGGAGCGGGAGAAAATATCCCGCAGCAGCGCTTCATCATAGGGCTGCCCGGCGCGGGCTGCGCGGCAGGCCGTTACCGCAGCAGCGGCATATTCCGGCGTGCGCAGGCGGCCTCAATTTTAATGCTGGCAACCCCGGCGGCTTTCAGCTGGGCCATGTGGGGCACAAGGTCCATGTCTTTCAGGCTCAGGTGGCAGGCTTTGCCCGGCTGGCCGGGGCGCAGGCCGTTGGTAGCATCAAACGGCAGGCGGCAGGGACCCGCGCAGGCACCGCGATTGCCGCTGCGCCCGCCCAGGAACGCGCTCATCATGCACTGGCCGCTCATGGACATGCACATCGCGCCGTGTACAAACACTTCGCATTCGATCGGGCTTGCCTTTACCACGGCTTCGATCTCCGCCAGGCTCAGCTCACGGGCCAGAATGGCGCGGGAATACCCCAGCTTTGCCAGCATCTTGGCGCCCTCTGCGGTGTGGATGCTCATCTGGGTAGAGCCGTGCAGGCGCAGGCCAGGCGCAATGCTGCGCACCAGCTGCGCGGTGGCAAGGTCGTCCACAATCACGGCATCCGCCCCGGCGGCGGCAACAGCGCGCACGGCATCGGCCAGGCCGCCCAGCTCGGCGGCGTAAACCAGCGTGTTCAGGGTCACATGCACCGCAACCCCGCGGGCATGACAAAAACAGACGCTTCGCGCAGGGCATCAGGGTCAAAGTTCCCAGCGCTGCGCCGCGCATTGTAGCCATCCAGCCCAAGATATACGGCGTCAGCCCCGGCAAACACCGCAGCCCGCAGCATATCAGCATTGCCGGCGGGGGCCAGGATCTCCGGGCGCTGTAAAACAGTCTGTTCCATCAGGCTTCGCTCGTCAGGGAACGGCGGTGCAGGTCGTCCACCTTTTTGCGCAGGGCGGCGTTTTTCGCGGCGCAGCTCCTCGGCAGCCATCTTGGCGGAGGCGGCATCCTCCAGATAGTCTTTGATCTGGCGGCGCATATTATCCGCGCTGCCGCTGGCCTTTTCCAGCTCATCGCGGTAGTTCAGCGCGGTCATGATGGCAGCGGTGGTGATGGAAACCGAATTGGAAGAGCTCATCAGCTCATTCATATCAAGATTCAGGCGCTCGGCCAGATTCTGCATGTAATCTTCACTTTCGTTGGTAGAGATCACATAGCTCGAACCGCAGATGGTCAGACGTACTTTGTTAGCCATAGTTGGGGTCTCCTTTGTTTCAGTTGATGGTGGTTTTATCAGGAACACCCTGCACTTTTGTCGCCAAAAGCGGGACGGAAATGGGCTTCTGCGCGGCAAAACCGCCCACCAGCCCCCGCAGCGCAGGGAAAATGCTTAAAATTATACCCTTATATTATAGTATAAAATGCCCGTAAGAAAAAGCCCCTTTTGTGTAAAATTGAAAAAATTGACGCGTGTGGGAAAAAAGCCTTGCACATATCGCCAATTTTGACTATAATGCTTAAGGTAAGTACTTTTATTGATTTTGAAAAATCAGTATAATCCCAGAGGGTTCTGGTTCAGTATAATCCCAGAGGGTTCTGGTATTGATAAGCCGTAAGGAGAGGGATACTTTTGATGAAACTTACTAAAAAAGAATTTGAAAAAATTCTCAAAGACAAGGTCGTCAGCGAATGCGGCGTCACGTTGGACGTTGCTTCCGCCGAGCAGATCTACCGCTGCATGGCAATGATCGTTCGTCAGATCATGTCTGACCGCCAGAAGCAGTTCCAGGCCAAGACCTTGGGCGAAGGCAAAAAACAGGTCTATTACCTCTGCATGGAGTTCCTGATGGGCCGCAGCCTGCGCACCAGCCTGTTCAACCTGGGCCTGAACGAAGTTGCCGAGCAGGTTCTGGCTGACGCTGATATCAAGATCGACACCATTTATGAGCAGGAGCCTGATGCAGGCCTCGGCAACGGCGGCCTGGGCCGTCTGGCTGCCTGCTACCTGGATGGCATGGCTACCGACTGTATCCCCGGCACCGGCTACTCTATTTTGTATGAGTACGGCATCTTCAAGCAGAAGATCGTGGACGGCTGGCAGCAGGAAACCGCTGACAACTGGCTGCCCGGCGGCCAGGTGTGGATCAAATCCCACCCCGACCAGGCACAGGAGATCCGCTTTGACGGCCAGGCTATCGAGACCTGGGAGGGCGGTTTCCACCATGTCAAGTACGAAACTACAACTCTGTCATTGCTGTTCCCAACGATATGTACGTTGCCGGTTACGGCACGCAGGGCGTTTCCAAGCTGCGCCTGTGGCAGGCCAAGGCACCCAGCTTTGATATGAGCAGCTTCAACGCCGGCAACTATAACACCGCTATCAGCCAGTCTGCTTCCGCAGAGCTGATCTCCAAGATCCTGTACCCCAACGATAACCACACCGAGGGCAAGATCCTTCGCCTGCGCCAGCAGTACTTCTTCAGCGCTGCTTCCGTTGCCGATATCCTGGGCAACCACCTGAACCAGTACGGCACCCTGGAGAACCTGCCGGATAAGATCGCCATCCAGCTGAACGATACCCATCCGACCATTGCCATCCCCGAAATGATGCGCATTTTGCTGGATGAGTGCAGCTATGAATGGGATGCAGCTTTCGACATCTGCCGCAAGGTCTTTGCTTACACCAACCACACTGTCATGAGCGAGGCTCTGGAAAAGTGGAACGTGGATATCTTCCGCTTCACCCTGCCGCGTATCTGGCAGATCGTGCAGGAAATGGACCGCCGCTGCCGTGCTGACCTGGAGAAAGCCTTCCCCGGCGACCAGGGCAAGATCAACTACATGGCAATCATTGGCGACAACCAGGTCCGCATGGCCAACATCTGCGCCTACACCTGCCATTCCATCAACGGCGTTTCCAAGCTGCACAGCGAGATCATCAAGGACAGCGTGTTCCATGATTACTTCCTGTACAAGCCGAAAGCATTCAAGAACGTTACCAACGGTATTGCTTACCGCCGCTGGCTGCTGGCTGCCAACCCCGGCCTGACCAAGCTGCTGGAAGATTCCATCGGCCCCGGCTTCAAGCAGGATGCTTCCGAACTGAAGAAGTTCGAGAAATTTGCCGACGATTCCGCCATGCTGGATAAGCTGGCCGCCGTCAAGCGCGCCAACAAGGTGAACTTTGCCAACTATCTGGAAAAGGCCACCGGCCAGGTCATTGACCCGGATTCTATCTTTGACTGCCAGGTCAAGCGCATGCACGAGTACAAGCGCCAGCACCTGAACGCCATGAACATTGCCGCTGAGTACCTGTACCTGAAGGCAAACCCGAACGCTGACTTTGTGCCCAAGACCTATATCTTCGGCGCCAAGGCTGCCCCCGGCTACTACATGGCCAAGCAGATGATCCGCATGATCTGCAAGCTGGGCAAGCTGATTGACAACGATCCCGCTGTTAAAGATAAGCTGCGCATTGTCTACCTGGAAGACTACTGTGTCTCCCTGTCTGAACGCCTGATGCCCGCTTCCGAAGTGTCCGAGCAGATCTCTCTGGCCGGCACCGAGCTTCCGCACCGGCAACATGAAGTTCATGCTGAACGGCGCAATCACCTTGGGCACCCTGGACGGCGCGAACGTGGAAATCGCCGATGCGCCGGTAAGGACAACGAGATCATCTTTGGTATGCTGACCCCCGAAGTCAACGCACTGAAAGGCATGGGCTACCATCCGCAGGCATTCATCTCTGATGATAATGTTGCCATGGCAGTTCTGGATATGCTGGAAAAGGGCTGGAACGGTGAGAACTTCAGCGAGGTTACCAACAACCTGCGCAACTCTGACCCGTACATGGTCCTGGCTGACTTCAAGGATTACCGCCGTGCCCAGCACACCGTGCAGGAACTGTACAAGCAGAAGCAGACCTGGAACCGTATGAGCCTGATGAACATCTCCAACGCCGGCATCTTCTCCGCCGACCGTTCCATCATGGATTACGCCCGCGATATCTGGGGCGCTACCCCGGTTAAATAATCTGCCCAAAACAGAGCTTTAATCGCAGTGCGGGCGCGTGTGCAGCTGTGAACGTACACACGCTGCCCGTACAATAAAATAAACGAACAGCCGCGATCCCGGCAGCCGACTTGAATTTGCCGGCGCCAGTGGGTCACGGCTGTTTTTGTACACTTGTTCAATGTAAGGATTGATTTGTTTGCCTGAACAACCAACGCATACTTTTTTTTAACTCCCGCTGTGCGGAGTATAAAACACCGTTTGGCGCAGTTCCGGCGGGGCAGACCGTTACCTGGCGGTTGACTGTGCCGGAAAGACTGGGCTATGTGGACCCACACCTGGTGCTGACCAAAGACCGCGAAGACCCCGTGCATTACCGCATGGATTTTGACGGCCAGACCCCCGGCGTAAACCATTTTGTGTTCCAGCTGGCCCCCACCACATCGGGATTGTATTTTTACCACTTTGACCTGTACACGGATTTCCGCAAGATTTATCGCACCGCCAACGGGGAAGGTGAGCTGACTTGGGTGAATGGCCTGGATTGGCAGCTGACGGTGTACGAGCCGGACTTCAAGACCCCGGACTGGATCAAAGATGGTACGATGTACCAGATCTTCCCGGACCGCTTTTATGAGGGCGTACCCAACAAGCCGCTGCCCTTTGCGGACCGCATTTACCGTCCGGATAAAACCGGCGAGCCGTATTTTTGGCCCAATGAGCAGAGCGATGGCTACCTGAACATGGACTATTACGGCGGCGATTTTGCGGGCATCCAGCAAAAGCTGCCTTACCTGGAAGAGTTGGGCGTTACCTGCATTTACCTGAACCCCATTTTTGAGGCCCACGCCAACCACCGCTACAATACGGCCAACTACCTGAAAGCCGATCCACTGCTGGGCACCAACGAGGATTTTGCCGCCCTGTGCGCCGAGGCCAAAAAACACGGCATCCGCATTATTCTGGATGGCGTGTTCAGCCACACCGGTTCGGATTCGCTCTATTTTAACCGCGAAGGCCGCTATGGCCCCGGCGGCGCTTATCGTGACCGCAATTCGCCCTACCGCAGCTGGTATGACTTCGATTCCGGTTATGTCGGCGGCTACCGCAGCTGGTGGGGCTTTGAGACCCTGCCCGAAGTGGAGGAGGAGGACCCCTCTTACGGCAACTTTGTCTGCGGCAAGGGTGGCGTGATTGATACATGGCTGGGGCTGGGGGCTTCCGGCTTCCGGCTGGATGTGGCGGATGAACTGCCTGATGATTTTATCGAAAAGATCCGTGCCGCCGTCAAAGCCCACGGCGAGGACAAGCTGCTCATCGGCGAAGTGTGGGAGGACGCCACCACCAAGGAAGCGTTCGACCACCGCCGCACCTACCTGCGCGGCCATGGGCTGGATACCACCATGAACTACCCGTTCCGCAATGCAGCTGTGGCTTTTGCCCGCGGCGAGGATGCCAGCGCGGTGGGGGAGCAGATCATGTCCATCTGCGAAAACTATCCCAAACCGGCGCTGGACTGCGCAATGAACTTCCTTTCCACCCACGATACCGAGCGCGGTATTACCGCCATTGCAGGCGAACCCGCCAATGGCCGCGACCGCTACTGGCAGAGCAAGCGCATGATCCCCGGCGACCGCATTGATGATGCTCTGCGCCGCGTGCTGCTGGCTTACGCCATGCTGTACACCCTGCCCGGCGTGCCCTGCGTGTATTATGGCGATGAGATCGGGATGCAGGGCTACCGCGACCCGTTCAACCGCGCGTATTTTGACTGGAACTCCACCGAGCGCCGCCTGCGCGTGCCGCTGAGCAACCTGGCCCGCCTGCGCCGCAGCTGCGATGCTTTTGACGGCGGCAGCATGGAGCTGGTGGAAGCCAGCGCCGATGTGCTGCACTACCGCCGCGTGGGTAAGGAGCAGTCCGCGGAGATTATCCTGAACAACGGCCCGCACCTGATTGTCCGCACCGCCTTTGGCAAGCAGACCGAAGTAAACCCCGGCGGCTTTACCATCCTGGTAGAAGATAACCAACCGCAGCATGTGGGGTATTTTAAGTACTACTGATTTGATGGGCAGGCGCTTACTGGGCGAAAGCGAACGGAATTGCAGAATTAGGGCAACACCGCACAATTCCCGCCTGACGGCTTAAGCACCGCTCCGGCGCTGCGGCACGCATCTGCGTTGCAAAATGCTCGATAAGACATCCAGTATTATCTGCGCTTTTGGCTTAGCATCTGCCGCA
>ENA-OQAX01000325-OQAX01000325.1-human-gut-metagenome-genome-assembly--contig:-NODE-325-length-11476-cov-2.232532_pt1 | contig 11476 bp, 12 predicted proteins | sample MGYA00242741_ERZ504539 | MGnify/ENA primary metagenome ERZ504539 (study PRJEB26092, sample SAMD00036277) | human gut metagenome | host: Homo sapiens | study: EMG produced TPA metagenomics assembly of... | reverse complement strand
CAAGTCCCTTTACAGTATGTCCGTTTTCATCATAGTAATAAATGTTTCCGCGTGGGTTTGTGGTCAAATTTGTTACGTTTTTGATGCTGCGGATACTGAAGCTGAAAATAAAAAAAGAGCAACAGATAGCAATAAGAATTGCTGAGATAGAAAATACTTTTAATTTTTTCATAGAGTACCTCCGTTCTTTATGAGCAGATACTTATTTCTGATAAATAATGTACAATGAAGAAATTATCTGCTCTAATCATAAGATATATTTTTATTATATAAGACAATTTAACTGTGCGCAATATTAAATTAAGGAGAAAAAGCGTTACTGTTCACACACCACTATCCCGCGAGGTGTTTTGGCATGAATATGCCAAAATCCCGAGACATACAAGCCAAAATTCCATTGCCGCAGACAATCTGGAATGAATTTTGTCTACGTTACTGTGAACAGTAACGAAAAAGCTGAAGAGCGGATTGTTGCGCGGATGTGTTTTGTGGTGTATAATTAAATGCAATAGGCTTGTGAACAGTAGCTCTGTAATTTAAGCAAGGATATAAGGTGAACAATTTTGAAAAAGACGATAGAAGAACTATTAAGTGGAAATTTCAGACATGAACATCCGCAGCTCCTTTTTTCGCAGGACAAAATAGAAGTGACTCTGAAAGCAGGTGATGTGTACAAAGGGGAACTGTATTTCGGAACAGAGGATAATCAGAAAATACGTGGATATATTACATCTTCCAACAGGCGCGTGGTACCGGGAACGAGAAATTTTTCGGGAACTACGGTGAGACTGCAGTATGGAATTGACGGTGCGGGGATGCACCCGGGTGAGAGACATGAGGGATGGCTTTGTTTCACCACAGACATTGGAGAATATAAGCTGCCATTTCTTATTCAGACAGAGAAAGCAGAACTGAAAAGTGCAGCCGGAGATGTGCCGGATATGGATACCTTTGTGAATATTGCAAAGGACGATTTTAAAGAAGCATATCGTGTTTTTACAGACCGCAGATTTGAACTTCTGTTAAGAAATGCCGGACAGAAAGAGAAAGCTCTTTATAAGGGACTCTCAAAACAGCCTGTGACATTTCAGCATGTAGAAGAGTTTCTGATCGGAACGGGAAAAAAGGATCCTGTAAAAATTGAACTGAAGGCAGATCAGAACAGCTTTTATGATATCAGTGAATCTGTCCGCGAAACTTTTGCAGTCCAGAGGAGCGGATGGGGACATCTCAGGCTGGAGGTAGAGGCGAAAAGGCGATTTTCTGGAAGTTTCCAGGCATGTGGTCACAGATGAGGATTTTATAGGAAGCTATTATCAGGTGGAATATGTAATCCGTAAAGAAAAAGCTGAAAAAAGGACGTCAGTTTGGTGAGATCACTGTGAAGAGTCCTTATCAGCAGCTGACTTATCAGATCACTGCATCCATGGAATCGAAAGTGCAGCTCAAAACAGAGATTCATGTGAAACGGCATAAGCTGGAACTGTTACGTGACCTTGCAGAATACTCCTGCAAAAGAATGGACAGTAAGACATGGATCGGCAGCAGCAGATTGTCCTTAATCAGTTAAGGGAAGAAGGCTGTGATTATCCGGAATATCAGATGTATGAAGCATACATTCTTCATATGGAAGAAAAGGATGAGCAGGCAAGAGAAATTCTGAAGAAATTTAAACATCAGAACTTTGTCAGAGAGAATCTGGAACTGGCAGGTGCTTACCTTTATCTCTGCGTTCTTACAGGATTGCACAAAGACAGAGAACAGGCGATAAGACGTCTGTACAATTTCTTTCTGCAGAAGGAAGACAGTTTCCTGTTGTTCAAACTCTGGCTGGAGATGAATCCGGAGGATAAGGGTTCCCCTTCAAGCTGGTATTTATGATGGAGGAACTTTTTGAGAAAGGCTGCAGGAGTCCGTTTCTGTATCTGGAAGCATGGAATTATATCAGCAGTGATACAACACTTCTTCACAGAATGAGCAGTTTCTGGACACAGGTATTTTTATTTGCGGGAGAGAAAGGTCTTCTGACAGAAGAGCTGGTGATGAGATTTGCCTATCTTACAGGGTATGAGAGAGAATTTTGTACCAGTATGTACAGAGCACTGGCAATGGGATACGATGCTTTTGAATCCGATGATACGCTGGAAGCAATCTGCAGATATATCATGCTTGGAAATCCGAGAAAACCGGAATATTTCAGATGGTTTTCCCTGGCAGTGGAGAAAGGGATCCGTCTGACAAGGATATATGAATATTATGTGGAAACAATGGATACATCTTATCAGAGAGAACTTCCAAAGCCCCTTCTGATGTATTTTACCTATAATAATACTTCTCTTGCAGATGATAAAAAGGCATTTATTTATGCAAGTATTGTGGGAAACAGAGGCCGTCAGCCACAGACATATGCGGATTACAGGGATCATATGAAGATTTTTGCCATGCGCAAGGCGAAAGAAGGACGGATGAATGAGAATTATGCGGTCCTTTATCAGGAATTTTTAAGCAATCCCAAAACAGAAGGACAGGCAAAACTGCTCGTGCAGAAGCTGTTTACACACAGACTGTACTGTGATGATAAGAAGATACGCTATGTGATCGTGCGTCATGAACAGCTCAGGGAAGAAGAAATTTACCCATGTATCCAGGGCGTAGCTTATCCAAGAATTTATACAGATGATGCGGTGATCCTGTTTCAGGATGGGAAGCAGAGAAGATATGTATCAACAGTAGATTATAATATCAAGAAATTATTTGATGAGCGTGAACTGACAGATAAGGTTCTTGGTTTTCATATTGAAGAGCCGGGACTGGTACTCCACTGCAGTGAGCATACAGAACTGAAACCGGAGAATCTTCAGGCATTTCAGAGGATCCCGGAGTCAGAGGAATTTTCAGATGAATATCAGAAATGTATCAGAGAGAAGCTGCTTTCTTATTATTCCGAACACACCAGAGCAGAAGAAGCAGATAATTATCTGAGACAGATGGATTATAAGAAATATGCGGCTGTAGACAGAACAGCTCTTCTGGAAGTACTGATCTCCAGAGGAATGTATCAGCAGGCAATGTCCATTGTTTCCCAATTCGGATATGAAGGAATCCGCATAGAGAGCCAGCTGAAGCTGACCAGCAGAATGCTGACAAGATGTGAGATGGAGGAGGATGACGAATTGCTTGCCCTTGCATCGGATGTATACAGACGCGGAAAATATGATGAAGTGATCCTGAAGTATCTTATGGAATACAGATTTGGTCCTGTAGATGAACTGATATCTGTATGGAAAAGTGCGCAGGGCTTTGAGATGGATACTTATGAACTGGAAGAGAAGCTTCTTGGCCTTCTGATGTTTACTTCTGATTACAGGAAAGAGGGAGAGAAGATCCTGGAGGATTATGTTCATCACAGCGGAAAGGAACGTATTACAGGAGCATATCTTACGCAGACTGCATATGGTGCATTTGTAAAAGAATATCCGATGAGTGTTTTTGTAAGAAGTCTGCTGGAGCGGGCTTATGATGAGAAATGGCCGGTTGATTTTGTATGCAGTCTTGCTCTTCTGGAAGCGTATTCCAAAGAAAAAAAGCTGGAGAAAAAACAGCTTTGCAATGCAGAGGAGATTCTTCAGAAATGTGTGAAACAGGGAATGTACTTTGCGTTCTTCGGGAAACTTCCGGTATCTGTCTTAAGTCCTTATCAGTTGGATGATAAAACCTTTTGTGGAATACCATGCAGATCCGTCTGCAAAGGTGACACTCTATTATGCACTGGATGCAGGCCTCGGAAATCAGGTGAAATATCAGAACAGAGCCTTTGCGTGATTTATATGAAGGTATTTTTTTGCAAAATCATTTACATTGTTCTACGGGGGAGACATTTGCGGTATTATTTTGAATAGTAACAGGAGAGCGGGTAAATCGGACACAGGAGAGGGTACTTACAATGAATAAGATTGAGGGTACACCTGTAAGCAAATATCATATGATCAATCAGATGCTCTCTGCACGCAGACTGGATAAAAAGAAAGAAGTGTTTCACAGGTGAAGAAGTATCTTCGCCAGGAACAATATGTGAAGAAGATGTTTGTGATCGAGAAAGAAGAGCAGGAACAGATTGTCCTGAAACCGGGAGGAACAAATGAACGAAATTCGTGATTTGATCGTGGGAATTGATTTTGGCAAAGAGTATTCTCAGATATGTTATTATGACAGAAAAGGAGACGAGGCACGTTCTCTTTCTATGAAAGCGGGGGGAAATCAGTATGAGGCTCCCTGTATTCTGTGCTGGAGACCGGAGCAGAAAGACTATTGCGTAGGACTGGAAGCAGATTACTTTGTCCGGGAAAAGGGCGGAGTCATGATCGATGATGTCTATGGAATCTGTGAAAAAAGTGATTCTGTGCTGGTGGAAGGACAGGAACTTGCACCATGGGAGATCCTGGCTCAGTTTCTGCAGGGAATGCTTAAATTTCTGGGAGTGGCAGAACTGGTCAAAAATACTAAATGTGTGGCGGTGACACTGCCCGGGCTGACGAAATTCAGGTTGAGAATTTCCAGAAAGCATTTGAGATAATTGGATTTCCACATGAGAAATATATGCTGCTGGATTATGGGGAAAGCTTCTATTATTATGTGCTCTCACAGAAAAGAGAAACCTGGAATCGCAGTGTGGGATGGTATGCCTTTACACCGGAGAACGTGTCTTTTCGCAAGATGACAATGAACGGTGCAACAAAGCCTGTCACTGTAAAACTGGAAGAAGCTGTGGAGACAGAACTTCCTGCTGAGGGACAGGAGAGAGATTCAGAATTCGGTAAGTTTGTCCAGAAAACACTTGGCAGAGATCTGTTTTCCAGCATTCAGATTACAGGAGATGGATTTTCCCAGGACTGGGCTGAACAGTCTGTAAGGTTACTCTGCTATCAGAAAAGAAAGGTTTTTTATGGAAATAATCTTTTTGCAAAGGGTGCCTGCGCTGCAGGAAAAGAGAAAACAGAGAACAAGGCATTAAAGGGATATCGCTTTTTAAGCGATTCTCTGGTTATGGCTGATGTGGGGATGGAATGAGAGTGATGGGTTCTCCTACCTATTATCCGCTGATCGAGGCAGGAAATAACTGGTATGACAGTAAGGCATCCTGTGAATTTATTCTTGATGATACAGAGGAGCTTGTGTTTATTGTAAGCACGTACCACAGACCGGAGAAAAAGAAGGGTAGGAATGATGCTGCCCGGTATTCCGCTACGTCCGGACAAGACTACCAGATTACGGCTGGAATTACAGTATGTCTCATCTGCAGAATGTAAAGTGACGGTTACAGATCTGGGATTCGGAGAAATGTTCCCTTCCAGTGGGAAAACCTGGACAGAGACAGTAGAATGGTAAAGGAGATGGAGCAATGAGCGGATATATTTTATGTCAGACAAAAAAAGCACAGCATCCTTATTTTATAGAGAATATCAGTATGAATATTTATTCTATAGAAGAACTCTGTTATTATCTGTACCACAATCTTTACCTTGCTGATCATACTGTTTTTAATGAAGAATTATGCAACTGGCTCAGAGATGAGCTTGAACTTGTGCATCTGGCTGCAAAGCTGAAACAGAATCTGGAGAGAAATGTAAGTGTGGAAGATATGATCTATCCTGTTTTCAAGGAGATCAATTACCTTACCTATGAGGAGATGAAAGGCTTTAACAGCAGGATTGTGACTTATGGAAAAGAAAAGCGGCAGTCCGTCAGAAGAGAAAGGGAGATGCACTGACAGAAAACGGAATGTATGTGAACGCCATCCGGGTATATCAGAAACTCCTGGAAAGAGAGGATCTGTCTGAGCAGAGAAAAGGATTCGCAGCTTCAGTGCGCTATAATCTTGGCTGTGCATACAGTTATCTTTTTCAGATGGAAAAAGCACAGGAATGTTTTCTGGAAGCATACAGAGAAGCACATTCAAAAGATGCCTTAAAAGCTTATATCATAGCATACAGCAGTGTTCATGATAAGACAGATTATGATAAGGTTATGGAAGAACTTGAAGTAGATGAAGAACTGAAGAAAGATATAAAAGAAGAAATCAGGCAGTCTCTGAAAGCTTTCGAGTCTGTACCGGAAGAGAAAACAGATGAAAAAAATCTGGATGCCCTTCTGGAGAGACTTATGAAAGATTATCACAGAAGTACAGGTTCATAACTTACTCTTGACAGAGGCGGAGGTGTGTGATAGGATTAACACATACTTTCACATGGTAGAGTGGCTGTGTGATAAATAACAAAACAGATAAAGAGGAGATATTTATCATGAAAGAGATCTTTAGCAGTACTCATGGCAGGAGTTATGGCAGCTTCTATGATGACGGGTGTTGTTTCTGTATATGCAGATGCTGACAGTAAGACATTAACTGTAGGATTTGATGCACAGTATCCTCCTTCGGATATAAAGACGATAATGGAGAGTATGTTGGTTTTGACCTTGACCTTGCACAGGAAGTATGCGACAATCTCGGATGGGAACTTGTGAAGAAACCGATCAACTGGGATTCCAAGGATATGGAACTGAATTCCGGTTCTATTGACTGTATCTGGAACGGATTTACAATTAACGGACGTGAGGATGACTATACATGGTCAAATCCATATCTGAACAATGAGCAGGTGATGGTTGTTGCAGCCGATTCAGGGATTGAGAAGCTGGATGACCTGGCAGGCAAGAATGTAGTAGTTCAGGCCGCTTCCGCAGCACTGGATGCATTAAACAGCGATGATAATAAGGATCTTACAGCAAGCTTTGCATCACTGACAGAGAATCCTGATTACAATACAGCATTCATGAATCTGGATTCCGGCGCTGCAGATGCCATCGCAGTAGATATCGGTGTTGCCAAATATCAGCTTTCCCAGAGAGAAGAAGGCAAATATGTGATCCTTGACGAGCCAATCCAGAGCGAAAAGTATGGAATCGGCTTTAAGAAGGGTAACGATGAGCTGAAAGATACTGTATGGGAAGAAGTTCTGAAACTTTATGATGCAGGTGAAGTTGATAAACTTGCTGAGAAGTATGAAGTAGCAGATATGCTCTGCATTGGAGATGATGAGAAATCTGATGAATAAAAAAGATGATGCAGCAGAGGATGGTGCTTCCGATGCAGACACAGCAAAAGAAGATACAGCTGATACAGCGAAAGATGCTGAATAGTCAGCCGGAACAAAAACAGTTATGATACAAGAGGGCAGCTATGTGCAGGCTGTCCGGATTATAAAGGAATGGAGGGTACATTTTGTGCACCCTCTTTTTCTTACTGTACAGGATAAATTTTTCAGGAGGAAAGCTTATGTCTTTTAAGTGTAATGCTGCAGCAGCTTGCCAGTGGTATGGTAGTTTCTGTAGAGATTTTTTGTAGTGACATTACTTTTTTCACTTCCGCTGGGACTTCTGATCTGCTTTGGCAGAATGTCCAAGAATCCGGCGATACGTGGAATTGTGTCTGCCTACATATCAGTTATGCGTGGAACCCCGTTAATGCTGCAATTGATGGTTGTGTATTTCGGACCATACTTTATTTTTGGAATCCGTATTTCCATGGGATACAGCCTGATCGCTGTGTTTATTGCATTCAGTATTAACTATGCTGCATATTTTGCGGAGATTTACAGAGGAGGAATCGAATCTATTTCAGCGGGACAGTATGAGGCTGCAAAGATCTTGGGATACAGCAAAGCCCAGACATTTTTCAGGATCATCCTGCCGCAGGTGATCAAGAGAATCCTTCCATCTGTGACAAATGAGGTTATCACACTGGTAAAGGATACGTCACTGGCATTTGTTGTTGCTGTTTCGGAGATGTTTACAATTGCAAAACAGATTGCAAGTGCACAGACGACTATGATGCCTTTTGTGATCGCTGCTGTTTTCTATTTTGTGTTCAATCTTCTTGTTGCGATTGTAATGGATAAGATTGAGAAAAAACTGAATTATTATCGCTGACAGGCGGCTGGGGTTATAAAATATTTTTTGACTCTGACATTATTTAATTTAAGAGGAATATTTGCTATGGTATTATTTGAAATGAAAAACATAAAGAAGAGCTTCGGCAGCCTTGAAGTATTAAAAGACATTTCACTTCAGGTAGAGGAGGGTGAGGTTCTTAGTATTATCGGACCTTCCGGTTCCGGTAAATCCACACTTCTCCGCTGTGCCACCGGTCTTGAGACACCGGACAGCGGTGAGATCATCAAGCAGGGGGATGTGGGACTGGTATTTCAGAACTTTAATCTTTTCCCCCATTTTTCTGTACTGAAAAATATCACAGATGCTCCGATCAGAGTGCAGAAGAGAAAGAAAGAAGAGGTTTATGCACAGGCAAGAACTCTGTTAAAGCAGATGGGACTTGCAGACAGAGAGAATGCATATCCGTTTCAGCTTTCCGGCGGCCAGCAGCAGCGTGTCTCTATTGCCAGAGCATTATGTATGAATCCGAAGATCCTGTTTTTTGATGAGCCTACTTCCGCCCTTGATCCGGAGCTTACGAGTGAAATTCTTAAGGTAATCAAAGATCTGGCAGCAGAACACATCACTATGGTGATCGTTACTCATGAGATGACATTTGCAAGAGATATCTCTGATCATATTATTTATGGATAAGGGATTGATCGCAGTTGAGGGGAGTCCAAAAGAGGTATTTGAATCAGAACATGCGAGAATGAAAGAATTTCTTGGTAAATTCCATCAGGGATAAGTTTTTGTGGTTGCTTTTAGAGGAATGATGTTATATAATTTCAACGTACGTGGTTGAGAAAAACGTACGTACAGAAGTGAAATAAAAGGATTAAAAATAATATCCTATAAAAAAACAGGAGAGTGAAGATGAGTACAGACAGATATGTAAGTCCTTTATCAGAACGTTATGCCAGCAAAGAAATGCAGTATATTTTTTCCCCGGATATGAAATTCCGCACATGGAGAAGACTCTGGATCGCACTTGCTGAGACAGAGAAAGAGCTTGGCCTTAACATTACACAGGAGCAGATTGATGAACTGAAGGCACATGCAGAGGATATCAATTATGACGTTGCACAGGAACGTGAACGTCAGGTGCGTCATGATGTTATGTCTCACGTATATGCGTATGGCGTACAGTGCCCGAAAGCAAAAGGAATCATCCATCTGGGAGCAACCTCCTGTTATGTAGGTGATAATACAGACATTATTGTAATGACAGAAGCATTAAAGCTTGTGAAGAAGAAACTGGTCAATGTTATTGCCGAGCTTTCTGCTTTCGCAGATAAATATAAAGATCAGCCTACTCTGGCATTTACACATTTTCAGCCTGCACAGCCTACTACAGTAGGTAAGCGTGCAACACTCTGGACACAGGAATTCCTGCTTGATCTGGAGGATCTGGAGTATGTTCTGGGAACAATGAAGCTTCTGGGATCCAAAGGTACAACCGGAACACAGGCAAGCTTTCTGGAACTGTTTGATGGAGATCAGGAGACTATCGACAAGATTGATCCGATGATTGCAGAGAAGATGGGATTTAAGGAATGCTATCCGGTATCCGGACAGACCTATTCCCGCAAGGTAGATACACGTGTTGCCAATATTCTTGCAGGAATTGCAGCAAGTGCACACAAGATGTCCAATGATATCCGCCTTCTTCAGCATCTGAAGGAAGTAGAAGAACCATTTGAGAAATCTCAGATTGGCTCCTCCGCAATGGCGTATAAGAGAAATCCTATGAGAAGTGAGCGTATTGCTTCCCTTTCCAGATATGTAATGGTAGATGCCCTTAACCCGGCGATCACATCTGCAACTCAGTGGTTTGAGAGAACTCTGGATGACTCTGCAAATAAGCGTCTGAGTATTCCGGAAGGTTTCCTTGCTATTGACGGAATCCTTGACCTCTGTCTTAATGTTGTAGATGGATTGGTTGTTTATCCGAAGGTTATCGAGAAACATATGATGGCAGAGCTTCCGTTCATGGCTACAGAGAATATCATGATGGATGCTGTAAAAGCAGGCGGTGACCGTCAGGAACTTCATGAGCGTATCCGTGAGCTTTCCATGGAAGCCGGAAAGACTGTCAAGGTAGAAGGCAAAGATAATAATCTGCTGGAACTGATCGCAGCAGATCCTGCATTCAACCTTTCTCTGGAAGATCTGCAGAGATCCATGGATCCGAAGAAATATATCGGACGTGCCAAAGAGCAGACAGAGAGATTTGTAAATACAGTAGTTCAGCCGATCCTCGATTCCCATAAGGAACTTCTGGGAGTGAAAGCGGAGATCAATGTCTGATCAGTAAATACTTAACATAACGGTTTGGAATATTACAGAATCTGATATAAAGATAATAAGCGTTGCTGTTTCCTGATGATATCCTGCAGGTCATTCTGCAAGGCCGGGTAAACAGTAATCGGTAAATACAGGAGGAATTATATAATGGTAAAAGCAGTTGTTGGTGCTAACTGGGGAGATGAAGGTAAAGGTAAGATTACCGATATGCTCGCTGAGAAGGCTGATATTATCGTAAGATTCAGGGTGGTGCAAATGCAGGTCATACAATCGTAAATAACTATGGTAAATTTGCCCTTCATACTCTGCCGTCAGGTGTGTTTTATGATCATACTACAAGTGTGATCGGCAACGGTGTTGCACTGAATATCCCGGTATTTTTCAAAGAGTACAATGAAGTGGTAAGCAGAGGTGTTCCGGCTCCGAAGATCCTTATCTCCGAGAGAGCACAGATGGTTATGCCATACCATATTCTTTTTGACCAGTATGAGGAAGAACGTCTGGGCGGCAAATCTTTCGGATCTACCAAGTCAGGTATTGCTCCGTTCTACTCAGACAAATATGCAAAGATTGGTTTCCAGGTAAGTGAACTTTTTTGATGAAGAACATCTGAAAAGAAAAAACTTGCAAGTGTATGTGCGACAAAGAATGTTCTTCTTTGAACATTTATATCACAAACCGCTTCTTAATGTGGATGAATTATTTGCTGAACTTATGGAATATAAGAAAATGGTTGAACCATATGTATGTGACGTATCCCTGTATCTGTGGAACGCATTAAAAGAAGGTAAAGAAGTTCTTCTTGAGGGACAGCTTGGTTCTCTGAAAGACCCGGATCATGGAATTTATCCGATGGTTACATCTTCCTCTACCCTGGCAGGATATGGTGCAGTAGGAGCAGGTCTTCCACCATATGAGATCAAACAGATTGTTACTGTATGCAAGGCATACTCCAGTGCAGTAGGAGCAGGTGCATTTGTTTCTGAAATCTTTGGCGATGAAGCAGATGAACTGAGAAGACGTGGCGGTGACGGCGGTGAATTTGGTGCTACTACAGGCCGTCCAAGACGTATGGGATGGTTTGACTGTGTTGCTTCCAAATACGGATGCCGTCTTCAGGGAGCTACAGATGTTGCTTTCACAGTTCTTGATGTTCTTGGATATCTGGATGAAATTCCGGTAC
>ENA-OQAX01000323-OQAX01000323.1-human-gut-metagenome-genome-assembly--contig:-NODE-323-length-11500-cov-3.831003_pt1 | contig 11500 bp, 19 predicted proteins | sample MGYA00242741_ERZ504539 | MGnify/ENA primary metagenome ERZ504539 (study PRJEB26092, sample SAMD00036277) | human gut metagenome | host: Homo sapiens | study: EMG produced TPA metagenomics assembly of... | reverse complement strand
TGCGGCACGGCATCTGCGTTGCCAAAATGCTCGATAAGACATCCAGTATTATCTGCGCTTTTGGCTTAGCATCTGCCGCACCTCGCTCGCCGTATCGGCACTTAGAATTATGCGGTATTGCCCTAACATAAACAATCACTCCGCCGCGGGTCCGGTTTTCAGCTGGTCCTGCAGGCGGAGTTTTTATTTTTATTAATTTTTTAAGATTTAAGACGACTTTTTATTGCGCGGCACCCGGCGCTTGGGGGCGGCTTTGCGGGGCTGGTTCTGCTTTTTGGGGGCAGCCTTTTTGGGCTGCGGGTGTACCCGCACAAACTGGATGGGGTTGCCGTTGGGCAGGGTACGCTCTTCCACTTCCAGCACCGGGAAGGACGCCAGGAATTTATTCAGGCTCTTGCTGCCAAAGTTACGCACATCAAAGTCCGGGTAGCGCTTGATGAGCTGGTCTCCCACGCGGGAGGTTCGCACCCAGCCGGTGCCATCGTCCATCTCGTCGATCATATCGCAGACCAGGCGGCAGATGGAATCGCGGTTGATGGCGGTATCGTCCCCCGCGCCAACCTGGGCGGCGGCTTCGGCGGCAGCGGTGGAATCCGCGCTGGCATCCTCGCTTCCACCATGCTCCAAAATCAGGTCAAGGTACTTGAACTGGTCGCAGGCTTTCACAAAGGGACCAAGTGCCTTGCTTTCGCCCATGCCGATGACCAGCTTGCCGGCTTCGCGCAGGCGGGCGGCAAGGCGGGTAAAGTCCGAATCGGACGAAACGATGCAAAAGCCATCCACATTGCCCGCATACAGCAGATCCATGGCGTCAATGATCATGGCGCTGTCGGTTGCATTTTTGCCGGTGGTGTAGCTATACTGCTGGATGGGAATGATGGAGTTGTTCAGCAGCACATCCTTCCAGCTTTTCAGGCGGGCATCAGACCAATCGCCGTAAATACGTTTGCAGGCCGCCACGCCAAAGGACGCAGCTTCATCCAAAATCACCTTTACATATTTGGGGCTGATGTTATCCGCATCGATCAGAACTGCCAGTTTCAGATCCTGCATCACAGCCTCACTTCCTTACCGGTTTGACCGGGCGGTCAAAGTACATATAAATCTGGCAGGGGATCATGCCGTTATAAATTTTGCGGCGCTTGGCGGCCTTTTTGCCAAAGTGGGCTTCAAAATCAGCATCCGCCGTAATGGCATACAATCCTGCGGTGGGGCTTGCCTGCCACACCTGGCCCAGGGTGCGGGCCAGGGCGGCGGCTTCGGCGGCATCGCCCAGGCGCTCGCCGTAAGGCGGGTTGGTCAGGATGATGGAGCTGGGGCGCGGGGCAAAGTCTTTTACGTCTGCCACCTCAAAGCGGCAGCGATCCCCCACCCCGGCCAGCTTGGCGTTGGCGTTGGCCAGCGCCACAGCGTTGGGGTCAATATCAAAGCCAAAGCCCTCGAACCCGGCATCCAGGCGGGAAGCCGCCAGTGCTTTCTGGCGCTCCTCCGCCCAAACGGCAGCGGGCACAAAGTCATAGTGCTCGGCGGCAAAGCGGCGGCGCAGGCCGGGGGCGATGTTCAGTGCTTTCTGGGCTGCTTCGATCACCAGCGTACCGGAACCGCAGAAAGGATCCTGCACAGTGCTGTCGCGCCGGACAAAACCGACATCGGCAATGGTAGCGGCCAGCGTTTCCTTGATGGGGGCCAGCGTGGCGTTTTTGCGATAACCGCGCTTATGCAAGCCGTCGCCGGAGGTATCCAGCATCACTTCCACCACGTTTTTACGCAGGGCAAAGCGGATTTTGTACAAAGCACCGGTTTCCGGCAGAGTGGTGGTTTTGTGGCCGTACTGCAGCCGCTTAACGATTGCCTTTTTGACAATGCTCTGGCAGGCAGGTACGCTGGAAAGCTGGCTGGACAGGCTGGAGCCCTTGACCGGGAACTGGGCATCCACCGGGATCAGCTCCTCCCACGGGATAGAGTAACGCCGTCGAACAGTTCATCAAAAGTTGCGGCGGGGAAGGTTTTCAGCAGCAGCAGCACGCGCTCGGCGGTGCGCAGGTTCAGGTTTGCTGCGGCGATCATGGCGGCATCACCCTCAAACGCCACGCGGCCATCCGTCACCTTTACGTTCTGCGCACCAAGGCGTTTGACCTCAAAGGAAAGGGTATGCTCGGTGCCAAAAAAGCAGGGAGCCACCAAAGTATACATGTTGGGCATAGTGTGTCCTTTCTGGGGCTGTGCATGGCGCAGCCGGATATGCGGGGCCGGGCATATTGGGTCAGCCCCGCGGGATAAAAATTAGATTATGCCGTTACATAACCCAAAAAAGGCCCTGCCAAGCAGAGCCTGCATCTTATGGGCGTTGCAGTTGGCGTACGCTGCAGAAATCAGCCGCGGCGGCGGGAATACCCACCGCGATGATTCTCGGTAACGCGCTTGAGATCCGCAATTTTTCTTCGCTCTGGGTCTTATAGCGTGCCATCATATCCTCAAAGCTCAGGTCGCCTGCGGCTGCGAGGGTTTGGGCTGCCAGACACGGGGGGCTGCTTCGCGGCGGGGCGGGCGGCCGCCAGCCGGGCGTGCACCACCGTTACTGCCCTGCTGCCCTTGGGGGCGCGGGCTGCGGGGCGCGCGGGGTGCGCGCTCCGGTGCGGGCTGGGTCTGCTTGATGGACAGTGCAATCTTGCCATCCGGCGCGATGGAGATGACCTTAACCTTAACGGTCTGGCCAGCTTCCAGCACGGTAGCAAGGTCCTGCACAAACTCATAGCTTACCTCAGAAATGTGAACAAGGCCGGTTTTGCTTTCCGGCAGGGCAACGAAGGCGCCAAACGCTTAATGCCGGTAACTTTGCCTTCCAAGATGTCTCCAACCTGTAATGCCAAAACTATAATACCCCTTTGCTGCCCGGCAAAACTGCCGGGTATCGTTATTGATGGAACCTTTGCTTTCAGATTCCGCTTGTATGCCTTGCAGGCAAGGCCTGCACTGTTAAAGGCTGGTTGAGTCCGCAAAAAACAGAAGCCAGCCTTTTGCATCTTCCATTGTACCTGGCATGGTAATCCGGCGTAATGCTGTTACTTGCCGCTCAGATCCACCCAAATGCGCTCATTGGGGCTTGGCATAGCCATCGGCGCGGGCGCTGCGTTCAATAATCGCGTCTTTGCCATCGGCCAATGCGCGTCCCAGCTCTTCGTTTTGGGCCTGCTGGGCGCTGAGCTGTTCGCGCACCGCGGCGAGTTCCTGCTGTTTGGAGCCGATGGTGATCTGGCACTGGATCAAAGTAAAAAACAAAGAACAAAACAGTGCCGCCACAGCCAAGGGAAGCAAACGCCGCGCAATGCTTTTGTGTTGGTTCATGCGGCAGCGCCTCCTTCCGGGCAGGTATCAAAATGCCGTTGTGTGCAAACCATTGTACCGCCTGCCCCGCACAAGAAGGTCTTATGCAGGCATACTTAAATACAGTTTAATTATATAATATTGTGTGCTTGTTTTGCAACACATTTTTCGGCTTTTTTCCGCTTTTCTTGCATGAATCTTGTGCGTTGTGCCGCCGGGCGTGCCGAATCTTTCTGATCCGGGCCAGCAGCCACTGTTTGAACGGGTGTACCGCATAGTCCGCCACAAAGCGCAGCGGCCAGACCAGAACAAACACCGTGCCGCGCAGCGCCCTGTGCACCGCGTGGGAAACGCACCACCGCCAGCACAGTGCCCCCAGCCCCATGGCGGCGGCCATATACCAGCGCGCCGCCCCGGTAGCCGAAGCCCCCGCCGCGAAGCCGCAGCAGACAAAGGCTGCGGCAGCAAAGGCCAGCACATCCCACACAAAGCAGCGCACCGGGCCGCTGCCAAAGGCAAGGGTCGCCCCATCCCGTACAGCGCCAAGCAGCAGGCCCGCCCCAAGACAAAGCAGCACATCGCCCAGCACTGCCCACAACGGCGGCGATGGCACCATCAACGCAGCAGGCGGGCCAGCAGCCCACCGCTCTGTTTTTTGCTCTGCTGGTTCTCGGTATACTGCAAATATTCGATCTGGCCGGAGATATGCACTTCCCCCGTGCGAACCGAAAGCTCGCTGACCTGCATTCCTTGCCCACCGATGGTCAGATCCCCCAGCGGAGTTTGCAGCGTTGCGCCCAGTTCATCACAGCTCACAATACGGGTCACACCGGTCACCGTCAACCGGGCGCGGTTTCCAGCGTCAGGGCATGGGCGCGCGGCGGAGCAGGCAGGTCGGATTGCTGGGGGGCATGTTCCCCAATCGGGTGCGGGCTGGTCAGTTCTGGCATGGCGGTTTCCTCCGGCAGCAGTTGTTGCTTACCCTATACCATATGCCGCACACCGCGCGGTTAGAACTCCCCCGCCCTGGTTTTTCTCAGCCTTCCAGGATCTCAAACAGCTCGCGGGCAACATCCTTGCCCTTGGGTTCATCAATAGAAAGCACCCGCACCTTGACGGGGCGGTTGCCGAAGGTAATCTCGATCACATCGCCGATCTTTACGGCATAGCTTGCCTTGGCGGGTTTGCCGTTCACGATCACGCGGCCCGCATCGGCCACATCATTGGCCAAGGTGCGGCGCTTGATCAGGCGGCTGACTTTCAGGTATTTATCCAGTCTCATGGTTCATCCTCATCTCTATGGCAGCGGTACTCCAGCCACCAGGCGGGAATCATGCGGCGCTGCCTATATCATAAAAGCCGCCGCGTTTGGGTGCGGCGGGCTTTTTCATTCAGAGCGTATCTGACACCTGAACAGATTACTGCACAGCGTCCTTCAGTGCCTTGCCAGCCTTGAATGCGGGGCAGCTTGGAAGCAGCATGGTCATGGGCTCTTTGGTCTGCGGGTTGCGGCCCTGGCGTTCCGGGCGCTCGCGGACTTCAAAGGTGCCAAAGCCAACCAGTGAAACTTTGCCGCCGTTCTTCAGCTCTTCGGTGATAGCAGCCAGTGCTGCGTTGACAGCCTTTTCGGCGTCTTTCTTGCTCATGCCAGCTTCAGCGGCAACGGATGCGATCAGTTCAACTTTGGTCATTTGTTATATACCTCCAAATTAAATAAATTGCGTTTTTTTACCTTTTCAGGCTACCGGCCCGGCTGCTGTGCAAAATGCCTCGTTGGCTTTTTGCAGCGCCTGTTCGGGGTCTACCCCTGCCTGCCGGGCCAGATTGGCGGCGGCAAACAACAGTTCGCCCACAGCCTGTTCTGCCTGCGCGCTGGCGGGCTGCGCCGTTTGCAGGTTCTCCGCCGCGTCTGCCAAGGCTGCAGCATCGGCCCCCTGCAGGGCTGCGCCATGGCGTGCGGCGCGCTTTTGCAGCTTGGCCGCGCGCATCAGCGCGGGCATGGCACGGGGCACACTTTCCAGGTCATCGGCCAGGGTGCGGCGGCCCTTTTCTTTTATTTTTGAGCGCATCCCAGTCCGTTATACCTTCGTAACCTGGTTGGGTGCCAAAAATATTTGGGTGCCGCTCAATCAGCTTTTGGCATACGCCATCGCAGACCTGTTCCCAGGTAAAGCGGCCGGTTTCCTGTTCCATGCAGGTATGGAAAGCAACCTGCATCAGCACATCGCCCAGCTCTTCACACATCAGCACCGGGTCATCCAGGTCCAATGCGTCCACAGCCTCATACGCTTCTTCCAGGAAGTTCATCCGAATCGATGTATGGGTCTGAACTTTATCCCACGGACAGCCGTTGACCGGATCCCGCAAAAGGGTGATAATGCGGACAAGATCATCTGCCGTGTACGGGCGGTTGTGCGGATATTCCATGCATGCTGCAATGCTGCCTGCCCAGGATGTACCAGGGTCCGCCTGAAAAAACAACAGGCAACATCATACCTCTCATTCTACCGTTTTGTCAAGGAAACAATATAAGTTGCTGTTTGACAGCCGCGTTACCTGTTTACAGCTGTGCGCCGCAATGGTTGCAGAACAGTGCGTCTGCATCCACATCTGCATGGCAGACGGGGCACTCTTTGGTCTCACCGCGCGGGCGGTCAGCCGCATCGGCCAGAGGCCTGCTCCTCCTCGGGGGTCAGGCCGGCGGGGTCATCGTGGTAGGTGGTGGGATCGTTGGGTCCTCAGCCTCCTGCTCAGCCTCGGCAGCTTCAGCGGCAGCGGCCTCATCGGGGGTCATGCGGGCTTGATTTCCTCAATCGCCTTTTCGATTTCGGCAATGTTCTCGATATATTTATCCACCAGGGGCTGGTTTTCCTCGTCTGCCTTATGCAGGCTGTAAACCAGTGCGCCCAGCTGGCGCTGTGCCTTGGCCAGGCGGTTCTGCTGGGATGCCAGATCCAGCTGGTTCTTGCCCTTATCTGCAATATCCATGGCTGCCTTGTAAGCGGTATCCACAAACTGCATGCTCTGTTCTTTGATCTTATTGATATCCAGTTCAAACATAATGTAACACCTCGTTATCATCTGGCCCCGGCAGGGCACTGCGCCACAGCTGCGCAGCCGGCCGGGTGGAATGAAAAGCCGTAAAAATTTATTATTTTCGATTTCACGGCTTTTCCCTGTAAGGCTTATTATACCGTATCATTGCCTGGTTTTCAATCTTGTGGCGCAAAGAATTATGTCCAAATCGTAAACATTTGGACGTAACAGGAAGTTTTATTGGTTTTCGGCTCCAATGAACTCCCGCAGCATGCTTTTCTGCGGGATCAGCGCGGCATTAATGGGCACAAAATGCGCAAACCGGCTGCGCAAATCCGCCATGCGGCCCGCATTGGCGCTGGCCGTCAGCTGGTCAATATAATATTCCCAAATCCCCACCTCGCAGCTGAACGAAGTATCCAGCACAAGGTTCGCCCGATTCTTGAACGTCTTGATATACTGGTCCTCTGCCTTACAGACATGGGGCCACAGGCCGATGGTAAAATCGGCATCATGCCCGCGGAACCGCCAGTCCCGCGTAATGCGGCGGGCAAGGCGAACATCGCGGGTGGCGATCAGCCGCGCACCGTCCGGTCCGGCATATTCTTCCCGCAGGCTGGCGTAAATATTCAGCACAGCATCCTGCGGCAAAGTCTCGGTCAGGATGGGGTTAAAGGCGTGCAGTCCCTCCACAACCACCACACCGTCGGTGCAGTCGATGTGCTGGGTCTGCGGGGCGGGCAGCTGGGTCATAAAGTCAAAGATCGGCGCATCGCACACGCCGGTCTGGGCCAGCTGCTGCAGGCAGTGCTGCACCAGCGGGATATCCAGCGCTTCCACGCATTCGTAATCATCCCGGCCATCCGGCTGTTTGGGGTAGCGGCCCTCGCCCACAAAAAGTCGTCCAGGCTCAATACCCGGCTGCGCACGCCTTGCTGCGCATGGCGGCGGCAACTTGTTGGCGCTGGTGGTTTTGCCCGCAGCGGAAGGCCCCGTCAGCATGACAATACGGCGGCCGGATGCCAGAACATAGGCCGCGGCGGCATCAATGCGGCTCTGGTACTGCTGTTCGCTCAGCTGCACCAAATCAGCCGGGTTGTGCGCGGCAAGGTTGAGCAGCTCACACCCCACCATGCGCTTGGGGCGCGCGGATTCACCACAGTTGGGATATTGGTCATAGAACTGTTTCACTCCTTCCTTGCGTGCAAGGATCGTGTCAAAACGGTCGATATATTCTGTCGGGTACTTATAATTAAAGATACGCTCGATCTTGCCGTGACGTGCACCGGGGGCCACCAGCTTTGTAGAACCGCCCGCACCGGCAGAAAGAATGGTGTGGACTTCCTCCATGATATAGATATTATACAGGCACTCGTACCCCGGCTTGCACCAGCCCACGTTTTCCAGGTTTTGCAGGGTGCCTTTTTTGGCGGTACAGGTAGTAGGGGCGGTAACCGGCTTTTTCCAGCAGCTCGCAGCTTTCCACCATAGCGGCCACATCGGCATAATCCGCAGCGCGGTGCTCCACCACCAGGTTGGACGCCCGTTTCAGCGTGAGGGTATGCACGGTGATATTTTCCGGGTCCAAGTCAATGGCCGTCTGCAGGCTATGGCGGAAGCCTTCCACCGTATCTCCCGGCAGACCCGCGATCAAGTCCATGTTGATGTTATCATGCCCCACGCGGCGGGCGGTTCGGTAACAATCCAGGATATCCTGCGCCGTGTGGCGGCGGCCAATGTTGCGCAGCACTTCATCCGAGAATGTCTGCGGGTTGATGGAAATGCGGGTTGCGCCGTATTCTTTGATGATACGCAGTTTTTCTTCGTCGGTACAGTCAGGGCGGCCCGCTTCCACGGTAAACTCTTCCAGGGCGGGCAGGTCAAACTGCTCGGCCATGGTGCCCATCAGCTGGCGCAGCTGCTGCGCGTTGACGCTGGTGGGGGTGCCGCCGCCGATATACAGCGTTTTTGATGCTGAGGTGTGCGGCGTCCGCAGCGGCGCGGGTAGCGGCAAGCTCCTTGCACAGGCAGTCCACGTAGGGGGCCACCAGCGCACGGCTGGATTTATCCCCCACCGTGCGGGAAACAAAGCTGCAATAGCTGCAGCGGGACGGGCAGAACGGAATGCCCGCGTACACACTGCAATCCATCGGCTGGGCGCGCTCCAGCACCGGGCGCTGCAGGTCCGCAATACTTTTGGCCATGGCAAAACGGCGCGGCGTGCAGTCAAAATGCTGCAAAAAGCGCTGTTCGATTTCTTCTTCGGTTTTGCCCTCGGCGCGCAGGTCATGGATGATGCGCACCGGGCGCACGCCGGTCATCATGCCCCAGGGCGGGCGGATACCGGTAACGCCGCACAGCATGTTGTACAGCATGCGGCACAGAGCATACTCCTGCGTGCGGGCATCCCCCTGGGGCGGGCGCTGCTGCACCCAGGTGGTTGTGCCGTTCTGCCGCACCAGAACCAGCAGCAGATACCTGTGAGCCACAGCCAGCACAAGGTCTGCGGTATCGTCCGGCAGGGTCTGGCTCAGCTCCGCCGCCGGGTAAAAGATGCGTGCGGTATGCTCGGCCTCATACCCAGCTGCCGCACCGCGCAATACAATTTGCATAAGAACCCCCGAATTGGAGGGAGGAGTTAGCGCGGAGCCGAGCCTGTTGTAATCCCGCTTATGCCAATACTGCCAAAACAGTACCCGGCGCATTGCAGGTATACCGCAAACTTTTAGGCCGCCGTTGAACTCCTAACTCCTCCCTCCTAACTCCTACCTATCTTAAAATACTTCCCCCATCAGATATGGGTTGGACCGGCGTTCCTGGCCAAGGGTGGTAAAGCTTTCATGGCCGGGGTAGACGGTGGTTTCATCCGGCAGGGGCAGGTCCGCCACCAGAGCAAGGCTACGTTGCATCTCCGCCGGGCTGCCGCCGGGCAGGTCCACGCGGCCGCAGCTGCCCGCAAACATGGTATCGCCGCTGAACAGCCGGTCGCCGCAGGCGATGACCACGCCGCCGGGGGTGTGGCCCGGTGTGTGCCAGATGCGGAACGTCAGCTCATCCACCTGATACTCACTGTTGCCCGCAGGCCACGGGGCATCGATCAGATCCGGAGTCAGCGGGTACATCTGGTCGCCTTTGGCATCGGCCAGGTCCATATGCACCTTGGCGCCGGTGGCTTTTTTCAGAGCCGCCACACTGCCCACATGGTCATAATGGCCGTGGGTGAGGAAAATGTCCGTCAAGGTTGCGTTATTCTCTTTCAGCTGAGCCAGATAGGTTTCGGCCTCGGCAGCGGGGTCCACCACAACGGCATGCCCGGCGGCGGTGATCAGCAAAAAGGTATTAGTATACAGCGGCCAAACGCCATGGATATGGATCAATTTCATGGTTGTGCTCCTTTACTTCCACTCATCGGTATCAATGATGATGGTCACCGGACCATCGTTGACAAGGCTGACCTGCATATCGGCCCCAAACTCGCCATGCTGAACGTCTTTCAGTCCCTGGGCGTTCATCAGCTCCTGCAAAAAGGCATCATAAGCGCTTTTGGCGGTCTCCCCTTTTGCGGCATGGATAAAGCTGGGCCGTTTGCCGCGGGAGGTATCGCCATACAGGGTAAAGTTGCTGACGACAAGAACCGAATAGCCAAGTTCCACCGCGCTGCGGTTCAACTTGCCCTCATCATCGGCAAAAATGCGCAGCCCGGCGCATTTGGCTGCCAGCTTGGGGATAATGGCGGGGTCGTCCCCATCCTTTACCCCAAGCAAGATCATCAGCCCCGGCCCAATGGTGCGGGGATCGCCGCCGTTGACCACAACGGACGCCGAGGAAACACGCTGAAGCACAGCACGCATAACACAGTTCTCCTTATTCAGTCAGTATGGCACACCCGGTTAAACCGCAGGCACCATAAAATAGCAGGAATCCGCTACAAAGAAATTCAGCGAATCATCGCCCGCAAACACCGCCTGCCAGTTTTCCCATGTTGCGCCGTCGGTTGTCACATACACGGCGGTGGGGTCATACTGCCCGGCAGCAAGCCGGGCAGCGGTATCGGCGCGGCTGGCTTCCGCTGCTGGGTGGCTGCCGGACACAGCAATATCCAGATTGGTTGCCAGCCCCTGCTTGCCCGCCAGAATGGCCAGCAGGCGCAGGCGGTCCTCCCGCACTTCCCCGGCGGCAAGCAGCTGGGTGTGGCCAGCGCCAAGGCTGGCGGTCTGGTCGTTGTTTACCACTGTGGCGTTGATGGGGTCGGCAAACTTCTGCCGCTTTTGCTGGGCGGCGGCGCTCAAATCAAACGCCTGAACGCCGACAAACAGCGCCAGCACCAGCACCGCATACCGGCCGGGCAGGCGGTCCCGCAGGGTATACACGGCATACACCACCATGCAGGCCGCTACCAGATAGAACATCCGCCCGCTGGAGCGGAAGATGCCGCACAGCTCCAACAGCTTTGCAGGCAGCGGCAGCTCAATGCCGGTGTTGCCCCAGTAAATTTTGTTGCTGACGGCAAACAGCGTTAAAAACACGCAGGCCGCAAACACCGGCCCGTTGCGGTGCCACCAGGTTTTGGTGTTCTGGGGGCAGCGCACCGCCCGGCGCAGGCTGAACAGCAGCGCCGCCGTGATCAGCGCCAGCACACCAAGCCCCAGGTAATTGAAGCCATCATACTGGCCGGGCTGCTGCGGCATTACCTGGTACAGCCGGGACCAAGTGTAGCCCCCGCGGGAGGTTGGGTTGATGAGTGCATTCAGGTTCATGGAATAATCGCCATAGCCGGAGCGAGATGCCCCGGTGCCGGAGCCGATGGCCCCGCACAAAACGCCGCCCACCACAGCCGCTGCCAAACTTGCCGCAAACTGCAGCGCCGCGCGGCCCCAGGCTTTTTTCTGGCGGCCCAGTTCCACGGCAGCCAGCAGGGCGCACATCATGACCAGCGGCAGAAAGTACGGGTGGATGCCCACCGCCAAAAAGGCCAGCACCGGCATGGCCCAGGGGAATTTGGCCGTGCCGCTGTGCAGGTTTTGACGGTATTCCAGAAAGGCAATACAGCGCCAGCAAAAACAGCCACTGGCTGGCCAGCGCGGTATGGCGGAACGCGCGCTCCCACAAGGTAGGCAGCATAACAAACAGCAGACCGCCC
>ENA-OQAX01000322-OQAX01000322.1-human-gut-metagenome-genome-assembly--contig:-NODE-322-length-11510-cov-3.257489_pt1 | contig 11510 bp, 16 predicted proteins | sample MGYA00242741_ERZ504539 | MGnify/ENA primary metagenome ERZ504539 (study PRJEB26092, sample SAMD00036277) | human gut metagenome | host: Homo sapiens | study: EMG produced TPA metagenomics assembly of... | reverse complement strand
AATTTATATAATAACGTCTGAACAATTAAAAACCGGAGTTGAAAATAAAAAAGTTAGTGCAAAATAACCATAAACAAAAAGAAAGACTATATTATTTTAAAAAAATACGAAATAATTATGGAGATTGTACAATAGCATCATTGAAACCGGAAGAGCGCAAAGAAATGCAAAAAAAGGAGGATCTTTTTATGAAGAGAAGAAAATTGTTCGCGTTACTTATGACTGCAGCTATGGCAGTGTCCAGCATGAGTATGGCAGTGAATGTCTTTGCAGAAGAAGACACAACAGAGGAAGCTGCTGAGAGTGAAGAACCGGCTGAGGGAGAACCTACAGCAGTAACAACCGTAGGTCCTGATGATGGAACAAAGTATGAGATGTGGTCATTCGTAGACCTGCACAACGAGTTCTATGGCAAGATGGTAGAGAAATGGAATGAAGAGAATCCGGACAAACAAATCCAGGTGACATTCAGTACTTATCCATACTCTGACATGCATAACAAATTAATGATGTCCTTACAGGCAGGATCCGGTGCTCCTGACCTCTGCGACATTGAAATCGGACAGTTCCCGAACTATTCCGGTGATGACAGTCCTCTGTATTCCATGAATGATGCACTTGCTCCATATGAAGACACAATGGTACAGTCCAGACTTGATGTTTATTCAAAAGCTGACGGAACAAGACTTGGTGTTCCTTTCCATGTAGGTGCAACTGTTATGTACTGGAACGCAGATCTTCTTGAATCCTACGGATTAGATTACAAATCTGTAAAGACATGGGATGATTATACAAAACTTGGTGAAGAGTTAAAAGAAGCTTCCAATGGTGAAGTGTATTTAACATCTGTTGATACAGGCGGTGTTGACTGGATGTGGCTTGCAATGGCTGAGAACGGTGAAGATTGGACAGGCGGTCCGGATGGAACTGTAAATGTACAGCTTGATTCTGTAAAAGAAATGCTCACAATGCAGCAGAACTGGTTAAATGATGGAATCGCAATGGTATCCACAGACGGACATGTTGACCTTGAAGCTGGTTTCTCCAACATCATGGATGGCAAAATTGCTTCCTTCCCAAAAGCTATGTGTACATGAGCCGTTTCAAAGATTATATGCCAGAGATGGAAGGCAAATATGACATCACAACATGCCCTGTATTTGAAGAAGGACAGAAATGTTCCGTTGGTATCGGTGGTACAGGTACTGTTGTAACAAATCAATGTGAGAATCCTGAACTTGCAGCTGAATGGCTTGCATGGGCTAAATGCTCTGAAGAAGGTGAAAACCTGATCTGGAATGAACTTGGATTTGATGTCTGCAACACAGCTTTATGGTCTGATGAAGCGTTTGCTTATGATGAGTCCAATACATATAACACATTCTTCCGCGTAAGCCATACGAAGTGCTGAATGAACTTGCTGAAAATGATGCAATCGGAACTGTTTATACAACAAAGAACTCTCCGACACTGAACGACTACATGTGTACAACAACTCTGAACAATGTATTAGAGGATGGCATGGATGTAGATGAAGCGCTTCAGGATGCACAGGATTATCTTGATTTCGAATGTGAATAATAAGATGATAATAGTTCACTGATCAAGTGAATAATGAACGGTTACTGCAGTGACCGAAATGATATGGGAGGCCAGGGAAACGCATTCCCTGACCTCCTTTACTGTTATCCTGGTGAGAAATGAGATTTTCACAGGATGTGGAGTCTGATTTCTTTTCAGGATAATGGTAATAAGAAAAAAAGAAATTATCTGTAACTGTTCAGTAAACCATGATTCCATATGATGCTGAAAAGTTACTGCTATTTTTAGAAGAGGAGGAATTCATTGTGAATAAAGTGAAAAAGATGCTCTATTCTCAGAAGGTGGCACCCTACGTATTCGTACTTCCGTTTGTTATCAGCCTTCTGGTATTCTGGTTATATCCGCTCATCAGTGGTATTGTAATGAGTTTTCAGGATATTTCATTTGGCGGTTCTCAGTGGGTTGGTCTGAAGCATTATCAGAAACTGGCTTCCGATAAGTTCTTCAAGACGGCTGTATTTAACAGTGTGGAATACATGCTTTTGACACTGCTCCTGCTGATTCCAATCCCAATGATGCTTGCAGTACTGATGGAAAGCCGTCTTACCAAAGCCAAAGGCGTATGGAAAGTGATCATGTACATTCCGGCACTTACATCTGTAGTTATTTCCGGTATGTTATTCCGACTGATGTTCTCAGAAGGTGATAACGGACAGATGAACCAGTTAATGCATTTGCTTGGAAATGCAAGTATTCCATGGCTGAAAGAAAAGACTACCGGATGGATAGCTTTGTTATTACTCTGTATGTGGAGATGGACAGGTGTTAACATGCTGTATTTTATTTCCGGTTTAAAGAGTATTGATACATCTCTTTATGAATCAGCAGATATCGACGGTGCCAATGCAAAACAGAAATTCTGGTATTTGACACTGCCGCTTCTGAAACCGACAACCATCTATGTTATTACAATTTCCGTATATGCCGGTCTGTCCATGTTCCTTGAGAGTTTCATGTTGTGGAATGGTAACTCCTCACCGAAGAACATTGGTCTTACTATCGTAGGATATCTGTATAAACGTGGTATTGAGAAAAATGATATGGGTTATGCGTGTGCTGTAGGTATGGTGCTTCTGGTCATTGCCCTGGCTATCAATGTTGTCCAGCTTGTGGCAACAGGAACATTCAAGAAGGAGGAAAAGTGATATGGCAAAAACAGCAGCTCAGCCAAAGACAATGGAATCAAATCATAAAGTTGCGTCTGTATTATCCACAGGGCTTTTCGCTATCCTCTGTGTGCTGATCGCATTCCCGCTTCTTGCAGGTTTCTTCGCTTCCTTCCAGGAAGGCCGTGAAGTAGTTATGAAGGGTATGTCCCTGAATCTTGATTTCTCCAAGATGCATCTGGACAACTACAAATACCTGTTTTCCGGAAATGAGGATTCCCGAAAATATTTTATGTGGTATAAAAACAGTCTGATCTTGACACTGATCACGGTAGTTCTGACACTGTTGGTATGCTACTTCATCGCATACGGTCTGACCATGTACAAGTTTAAACTTCAGGGATTTTTATTCTTCCTGGTAATCGCAACCATGTGTGTTCCTTTTGAAATCCTGATGCTTCCTCTGTATAACGAAGTTACATCTCTTGGGATCATCAATACAAGAGCCGGTGTTATTCTCCCCGGATTATGTGGTGCGTCGACGATTTTCTTCTTCAAACAGTATATGCAGAGTCTTCCGAAAGAGCTTCTGGATGCAGGAAGAATCGACGGATGCACAGAGTATGGTATCAGTGTTAAGATTATGATGCCGATCACCAAACCGGCATTTGCATCCATGGCAATCCTCTGTGCAATGGGTTCCTGGAACAACATGTTATGGCCGATGCTGGTATTCCGTGATACAAGCAAATTTACACTGCAGATCGGTCTGAATACATTGCTTACACCTTATAGGAAATAACTACATCAACCTTCTGATCGCAGTCCATGTTCGGTATTCTTCCAATCCTGATCATCTACCTGATCTTCCAGAGATACCTGATCGATGGTATGACATCCGGTGCTGTTAAGGGTTGATCAAAAGTTGTAAATATTCAAATCGTAACTTGCTGACATGATATAAAATGAGCTGTCCCATTGAGTTTTGAAATTAATGTTACTGTAACCGGTGATCATTTGACATTACTTATGAGGCAGCTCAAATAATATAACGACAAACTAATTTCTCAAACTAAATTTAAGAACGGAGGTTCAAAAAACATTATGGCAAAACAGGCAAAAATGGTAGTGGACAAAGCATTCTCCATTTCCAAAATCGACAAAAGAATTTACGGTTCCTTTATTGAACATCTGGGAAGAGCTGTATACGATGGAATTTATCAGCCGGGACATCCGCTTTCCAATGCTGACGGATTCCGTAAAGATGTTATTGATCTGGTAAAAGAACTGGACGTGCCGATCGTACGTTATCCGGGCGGAAACTTTGTATCCAACTTTTACTGGGAAGACAGTGTAGGTCCGGTTGAGGAAAGACCTCACAGACTGGAACTTGCATGGAAAAGTCTGGAAAAGAACGAAGTAGGACTTCATGAATTTAAGAAATGGGCAGACGCAGCCAATTCAGAAGTGATGATGGCAGTCAATCTCGGAACAAGAGGAATCACAGATGCCTGCAACCTTCTGGAATACTGCAACCATCCGGGCGGAACCAAATACAGTGATCTCCGTATCAAACACGGACAGAAAGATCCATACGGATTCAAAACATGGTGCCTCGGAAACGAAATGGACGGTCCGTGGCAGATCGGTCACAAGACTATGGATGAGTACGGAAGACTGGCAGAAGAAACAGCCAAAGCAATGAAACTCATCGATCCGTCTATCGAGTTCGTTGTATGCGGAAGTTCCAACAAAGATATGCCGACCTTCGCACTCTGGGAAGATCATGTACTGAGCCACACTTATGATTATGTAGATTATTTATCCCTTCATACATACTATGGAAACCGTTCTGACGACAGCAATGACTTCCTTGCAAAATCCGATGATATGGACGAATTTATCCACACCATTATCGCAACCTGCGATTAATGTAAAGAGAAAAAACGCAGCAAAAAGAATATGTACCTCAGCTTGATGAGTGGAATGTATGGTATCATTCAAATGCTGCTGACAATGATATCACAGAGAATCATCCGTGGCAGATAGCGCCGCCGCTTCTTGAGGATATTTATAACTTCGAGGATGCCCTGCTGGTAGGTCTGATGCTGATTGTTCTGATCCGCCATTCAGACAGAGTAAAAGTAGCATGCCTTGCACAGCTCATCAACGTTATCGCTCCGATCATGACTGACCCTAATGGCGGCGGTTCCTGGAAACAGACTATTTTCTATCCGTTTATGCATGCTTCCAAATATGGACGTGGTGTTGCGCTCCAGCCGGTAATCTCATCCACTGAGCATGAGACAAGCGGACATGGAAGCATCACAGATGTTGAGGCAGTTGCTGTTTACAATGAAGAGAAAGAAGAAGTTACAATCTTCGCAGTAAACAGAAACCTGAAAGAGGATATTGTTCTCAACACAGACGTGAGAAGCTTCGAAGGCTACAGAGTTGCTGAGCATATCGTACTTGAAAGCGATGACCTGAAGGTAGTCAATGCTTTCGGACAGGAAAATGTAAAACCAAAGACAACACAGCAGACAACAATGGACAATGGGGAATTGACAAGTATGCTGCATAAAGCATCATGGAATGTGATCCGTCTTGTAAAAGACAATAAATAAAATAATCCCTCTTAAGTAGACAAGGTAAATAACCAAAATCTTCTTAAGAGGGATTTTCTATGGCTATTTTGGCAGTGGATAGTGTCGGGAATGTTTCCTGCATATCAGAATTATTTAATCAGAAATGGCTGAAGTGTCTGTATCGTATATTCATGCAGAGCTTCTTTTTTTGCTCCTGTCAATCTGCAGATAATGTGCATAAAGTACATCCAGAACCAGCAGAATAGGAAACTGTGGGGAAATGATATTTCCATATTCCAGATGTTCCATGCTTGCGAAGATGAGCGTTTCATCGCAGAAGTCCTGATAGGATTTGTCCTGTCTTGCGGTCATAAGAAGTGTATAAGCTCCGTGCTGATGTGCAGCCTTCAGAGAAGAGATAATATCATCCGTCTGTCCGCTGACACTGATACCGATGACCAGACAGTTCTCATCCAGAATAACAGAATTCACCTTCATAATATGACTGTCTGTAAACTGCTTCGATATTCAGTCCGATACGCATGAAACGAAGCTTCATCTCCTGAGCTACGAGACCGGAACTGCCTCTTCCGTAAACATAAACACGAGGTTTAGAAACCAGCAGATTTGTGATCCGTGTGATCTGCGCTTTGTCCAGCAGAGCGTTAGATTTATTCAGAAGTTCCTGATAAGTATTAAATTCCGATACTTCAAAATTCGGAATATTTTCTTCGGGACCTGGTGCCAGGTTCTGCTTTATACTCATAAATAAATTCTCTGTATCCGTGAATCCACATTTCTGGGCGAAACGTGAAAGTGAAGCTTCAGATACATAAAGAAGCCCGGAAATATTTTTGGAAGAAAAATCCTGCTCTTCAGTATTATGAATAAAGAAATCGGCGATTGTTCTTTCCAGCGGAGTGAATGTATGGTAATAAGATTCAATTAAAGGAATAATTTTTATGTTTGTTTAATGACATATGGAATCCTTTCTGTATGGTGGAATTGCTATAGATTACTATAACATTGTAGAATTTGTTTCACAAGGAGAATGTAAATATTTTCATGAAAAATATAAACAAGGAAAGTAATTTCGGCAAGCTTTAAAAACCGAACTGCAAAATGGCTCAAAATAATAAAAAATGAAAGAAGATTCTAAAACAATACATTCATTGAAAATAGAACCAATGGGAATTATAATGAGTTTATAACAAATCGGAAGTGTCAGATGACACGCAAAAAGGAGAAACTATGATTATTTATGTAGGTAAAGATTATCAGGACGTAAGCAGAAAAGCAGCTAATATCATGTCTGCCCAGATTATTATGAAACCAAACGCAGTTCTTGGACTGGCAACAGGCTCTACACCGGTCGGATTATATAAACAGCTTATCGAGTGGTACAACAAAGGCGACCTTGATTTCTCACAGATCACATCTGTAAACCTGGATGAGTATAAAGGACTTTCCGGTGACAACGACCAGAGCTACCGTTATTTCATGAACACAAACCTGTTCGATCATGTAAATATTGACAAAACAAGAACTTATGTGCCAAACGGACTGGAAGAAGACAGCGACAAAGCATGTGCAGATTATAATGAGATCATCCGCAGTGTAGGTGGAATTGATATCCAGCTTCTGGGAATCGGCGGAAACGGACATATTGGTTTCAATGAACCCGGAGAAGCTTTTGAGAAGGAAACTCATTGTGTAGACCTTACAGAAAGCACTATCAAGGCAAATGCAAGATTTTTTGAAAGTATGGATGAAGTTCCGAAACAGGCATACACCATGGGAATCAAGAACATTATGGCAGCAAAGAAAATTCTTCTTGTAGCAACAGGAAGTGCCAAGGCAGATGCTTTGTACAAATCTCTGTACGGACCGATCACACCGAATGTACCTGCATCTATCCTTCAGCTTCATCAGGATGTAACTGTAGTGGCAGATGAAGATGCTTTAAGACTTATTAAAGAAAAAGGACTTTTATAATACCGGCTCTTGTGTGATAATAACAGTATCAGTGGAAAGAATTGCCTGACAGAGATAAAGTCGGGGAAATACTTAATAATTCACTTCAGCGAGAAAAGAGGCAAAAATCAGATGATTATAAAAAATGGAAAAGTTTTTCAGGAAGATGGCAGTTATAAAGTCACAGATCTGTATGTAGAGAACGGCAGAATTGTGGCTTCAGCAGATGAAGTAACCGACAAAACGCAACTGGATGCATCAGGACTGAAAATTCTGCCCGGACTGGTAGATATCCACAGCCATGGTGCAGTCAGACATGATTTCTCAGACGCAGATGTTGATGGGTTAAGAACAATCCTTCAGTATGAAAAATCTCAGGGAATCACATCCTATTGCCCGACATCCATGACACTTCCGAAAGAGGAGCTGCTTAAGATTTTCCAGACTGCAAAAGATGTAGAACAGGATGAAACCTGTGCCCGCATTGTGGGTATCAATATGGAAGGGCCTTTCCTTGATCCTGTGAAAAAGGGAGCACATGTAGAAGGTTATATCCGTAAACCGGATATTGAATTTTTCAGAGCATGTAACGAAGCTGCGGGCGGAATGATCAAACTGGTAACTCTTGCTCCGAATATGGAAGGCTCTGAGGAATTTATCAGAGAATTACATAATGAAGTGGTTATTTCTATCGGACATACAGCAGCAGATTATGGCTGCGCAGCAGAAGCGATGAAAGAGGGAGCACTTCATGTAACTCATCTTTATAATGCCATGAACTCTATGGGACACAGAGAACCCGGTGTGATCGGTGCAGCAGCAGATAATCAGGACTGTATGGTAGAGATGATCGGTGATGGGATCCATATCCATCCTGTAACTGTACGCAATACCTTTCGTTTATTTGGAGACAGCAGAGTCGTCCTTATCAGTGACTCCATGATGGCAACAGGTATGGAGAACGGACTGTATGAACTGGGCGGACAGGAAGTGACCATGAAAGACAGAAAGGCAACTCTGGCAGACGGAACGATCGCCGGTTCTGCAACCTGCCTTTTTGATTGTATGAAGTGTGTTATTTCCATGGGTGTACCGGAGAGAGAAGCGATTCTGGCAGCAACAGCAAATCCGGCGAGAAGTATTGGGATTTATGATGAGGTGGGTTCCCTTGCTCCCGGAAAACGGGCAGATATTGTGCTGACAGACGAAGAGTTGAATATTGTTAAGGTACTGTAGTGTAAAAGAAAAGCTTTCCGACAGAATGTGCACAGATAAGAGTATGGACATTTTGCCGGAATGCAGTTCTGTATCAAGGAGAAAAATGATAACTAAAAAAGAGATTTTAGATGCGATTCATGGAAAAATGATCATTTCCTGTCAGGCGGTAGAAGATGAACCATTATATGTAGAAGAGAAATCCATTATGTACCTGATGGCACGCGCTGCAAAACAGGCAGGCACACCTGCAATCCGTACAAGCAGTATCCGCGATGTCATAGCGATCAAAGAAGAAACAGGTCTTCCGGTGATCGGTCTGGTGAAAATCCAGTATCCCGGATATGAAGGATATATCACACCTACCATGAAAGAAGTAGACGATCTGGTAGCAGCAGGATCTGATGTTGTAGCTCTGGATTGTACACTTCGCAAGCGTGGTGATGGCATAACTGTCAATGAGTTTATCGCACAGATCAAAGAGAAATATCCGGATATTATCCTGATGGCAGATATTTCTAATTATGAAGAAGGTATCAATGCATGGAAGTGTGGTGTGGATATTGTTGGAACAACCATGAGCGGTTACACTGATTACACTTCCAAAAAGGATGAACCAGATTATGAACTGATGGAGAGACTTGCAAAAGATACAGATATTCCGGTTATCGGAGAAGGCAAGATCCATTATCCGGATCAGGCTGTAAAAGCACTACAGACAGGTGTATGGGCGATTGTGGTAGGCGGAGCAATCACACGTCCGCTGGAAATCGCACAGAGATTTCAGAAGGCAATTGAAGCAGGTAAATAAAATGCGAACAAAAAAGGATGTGTCAGAGTTGCACATCCTTTTTTGTTATAGCAAGTGCAGTATTTTATGGAATGGTTATAAATAAACAGCTGGCCGACTTTTGCAGTAACTGAACCGGACTGCAGAGAATTTTTAGTGCAGAAAGCGGAACTTGGTGTTAGAATAGAAGCGTCATATGATAAGCAGAACTTATCCACATCAGAAGATATTTAGTTACTGTGAACGGAGTGAACAGTAACGATATTTATGAGGAAACAATCCCTCCGGTTACAGAAGAATGTGGAAATTAAAAAAACTCAGATAAGATCTATGAATGGAGGATGTCAGACTATTTGGATACGATCTGATCTGAGATAATAGAAGAACTGAGACAAAAGAAAGGAACAATACGAATGAGATTATTGATCGTGCGACATGGAGATCCGGATTATTCCATTGATTCTCTTACAGAAAAAGGCTGGAAAGAAGCAGAATATCTGTCAGAAAGATTGTCAAAACTTGATGTAAAGGATTTCTATGTATCACCTCTTGGAAGGGCAAAGGATACAGCTTCTTTTACATTGAAGAAAATGAACCGTACAGCAGTTGAGTGTGACTGGCTGAGGGAATTTGATGTTCTGATCGATCGCCCGGATGTTACTGACAGGCAGAAGAGATTATGGGACTGGCTTCCACAGGACTGGACACAGGACGAGAGATTTTACCAGTATGATCACTGGTATGAAAACGAGAGACTTCAGCAGTCTGATGCCAAAGGATACTATGACTATGTAACAGGAAAGTTTGATAAGCTTCTTGCCGAACATGGTTATGTACGTGAAGGACATTATTACAGAGTGGAGAAACCAAATGAAGATACGCTGGTATTCTTCTGCCATTTTGGTCTGGAATGTGTGCTTCTTGCGCATCTGATCGGTGCTTCTCCAATGGTACTGTGGCATGGATTCTGCGCAGCACCAAGTTCAGTGACAACTGTCAATACAGAAGAACGAAGAGAAGGAATCGCAAGTTTTCGTATCAGTGCATTTGGTGATATTTCCCATTTATATGTGCATGATGAACCACCGGCATTTGCTGCAAGATTCTGTGAAATGTACAGTAATACGGATGAGCGCCACGATTGATTAACCAGGTAATTCACCTGCGGAGCCATGCATTTCCTGCAGGAACTGGTTCAGGATTATCTGATCCTGGTACATCCACAGGCAGATCTTCCGCAGATTGAGCATGCAGAGGAAATTACACATGGAGATAAAGAAGAGATATCCACCGGAAAGCCCGCTCCTGTGGAGTTTCCATCACTGTTTTACTGACAGCAATGATGCTGTGTTCTATTCGGGAAGAGATTCCAAAGAATCAGCAGAAACGACCGGTAGCATTGATGATTCCGGTGAATCTGAGAAATTATTTTCCGTCTCAGTCTATGACAAATTTCTTTGGATGGATTGAGGTGGGATATATATTTTCTGATGAAACAACCTTTGAAGATGTACTTTTATCTGTGAAGAAACAGTTCGAAGAAGAACTGGTAAAAGAAAAGATTGCCATGCATATGAGCGGATATGTGCGCATTGAGAAGAATCCTTTTGTACGTGCTGTTCCGTTGGAGATCAAGAAATATTTTCTGATGATCGGAGCCAATCTGGGAAGCAGGAGCATTACGGCAGTTTATTCTAATATCGGCATTATTCGTTTGCCGGAGGAGTACAAAGAATATATTCAGCATTTTGGGATTTTTGCAAGTACCAATTCTCTGCAGATGTGTTCCTGTTCTTATGGGGATGAGATGGTACTGGGATTTACTTCCAAGATACCGGATGACAGTATCCAGAGGAATTTCCAGCGGATGCTCGGCGAGGAGAATGTTTCCCACAGAGAATTAAAGAATGAATTTCCGGGATATGGGGAAAAGCACAGGCTTGAGAAAAAAAGAAAATCAGAAGGTTATCCAGACTTTCAGCTTCCTGTGTCTGGCAATTGCGGTAATTTGCGGAATGATTAATTTTATGATGGCAGGTGTACTGAATTGGTTCTGGTTTGCAGGAGCAGGATGTGCCTGTGCATGGCTGGTTGTTATGGTAGCATATTATAAACGCAGGAATATTCTGAAGAATGAAATGTGGCAGCTTTTGCTCATATCAGTAATTGCGATCCTATGGGACCGGTTTACCGGATGGAAGGGCTGGTCTGTGGATTTTGTGATTCCTTTCGGGA
>ENA-OQAX01000321-OQAX01000321.1-human-gut-metagenome-genome-assembly--contig:-NODE-321-length-11524-cov-2.059577_pt1 | contig 11524 bp, 16 predicted proteins | sample MGYA00242741_ERZ504539 | MGnify/ENA primary metagenome ERZ504539 (study PRJEB26092, sample SAMD00036277) | human gut metagenome | host: Homo sapiens | study: EMG produced TPA metagenomics assembly of... | reverse complement strand
CCTCCATAAGTAGCAATAAACTCGTTTGTTTGGGAAAAGCGCTGGAAATTGGGGGTGGTCAGCCTTAACATTACTTCTCCGAATGTAACGACTTTCTTGTTTTTGGTAATAGCTCTTGTATTCATAGTATGTTTTTAATCAGTATGTTAATTTGCACGAAGATACGATCAAAATTTTATATAAGTGCAAGAAATGTATAAAAATAGCCTTCTCTATTCTATATGGAAAAGATAGAGAAGGCTATTTTTATACATTCAATATTAGTGGTTTATTTATTGAATCGTACTTTTAGTTTGGCAAGCATATCCTGTGTCATACTGTCTAGATCATATTCCGGTTTCCATCCCCATTCCTCACGGGCACAAGTGTCGTCCAGTGAGTTCGGCCATGATTCGGCGATAGCTTGACGTAGTGGATCTACTTTGTACTCCATATGGAAGTCGGGCATATACTTCTTTATATTGTTATAAATAATTTCCGGATCAAAACTCATTGAAGCAATGTTGAACGAATTGCGATGAATTAGTTTGTCGGGATTCGCTTCCATGATTTCAATGGCTGCACGTAAACCGTCAGGCATATACATCATATCCATGAATGTACCGGCTGCAATAGGACATTCAAATTTTTCACCTTTTACAGCCGAATAATAGATGTCTACAGCATAATCGGTAGTCCCGCCACCCGGAGGTGTGACATACGAAATTAATCCGGGGAAACGAACGGAGCGGGTATCTACGCCAAAACGGATATGGTAATAATCGCTCAGTAATTCTCCTGATACTTTTGTAACGCCATACATGGTACGCGGATTACGGATAGTGTCTTGTGGAGTCTTGTCTTTAGGGGTGTTGTTACCGAAGACACCGATAGAACTTGGGGTAAATACGGCACAACCCATTTCGCGTGCTACTTCCAATACATTAAACAGGCCTCCCATGCCTATTTTCCATGCTAGTTGAGGTTTGGCTTCTGCTACAGCCGAGAGTAAGGCTGCCAGATTGTAAATGGTGTCGATGTTGTACTTTGATACAGTTTCGGCAATTTGTTGTTCATTGGTGATATCTACGATGGCAGAAGGGCCTGATTCTTTTTAATTCCCCTTTAGGCTCGGCACCGGGAATATATCCGGCTACGATATTACCATTGTAAATACTTCTCAATTTCATGGTTAGTTCCGAACCGATCTGACCGGTGGAGCCGATAATTAATACATTTTTCATAGTTCGCTATTTGTCTTTAATGTTTTACTTTGAAAGCAAAGATAGATAGAAAACTGCATATTTTATCAAAATTTTCTCTATAATTTAATCGGATATCAAAAAAAAATAAGAACTTTGTCAAGTCAGACTGATTTTTAAACTTAAACTATATACTTAATAAAAAACAAAGCTATGTATGGTAAAATGAAGGAGTTCCTTGCGAAGGAACTGGCTGATATTAAGGCAGCCGGATTGTATAAAAATGAACGTATCATTACCACACCTCAGCGTGCAGACATCAAGGTGAATGACGGAGAAGATGTGTTGAACTTTTGTGCCAACAATTATTTAGGTTTGTCAGATAACCAACGTTTGATCAATGCTGCCAAAGAGGCAATGGATACACATGGCTTCGGTATGTCTTCCGTACGCTTTATCTGTGGGACTCAGGATTTACACAAACAGCTGGAAGCTGCCATTTCTGATTATTTTTAAAACAGAAGATACTATACTTTATGCTGCTTGTTTTGATGCTAACGGTGGTTTGTTCGAACCGCTGTTTACAGAAGAAGACGCTATTATTTCAGATGCGTTGAATCATGCATCTATTATAGATGGTGTACGCTTGTGTAAGGCAAAACGCTATCGTTATGCCAATGCTGATATGGCTGACTTGGAACGTTGCTTGCAGGAAGCGCAGGCACAGCGTCATCGTATTATTGCTACAGATGGTGTATTCTCGATGGATGGTAATGTGGCTCCATTGGATAAGATTTGTGAACTGGCGGAAAAGTATGACGCGTTGGTTATGGTGGATGAATCTCATTCGGCCGGTGTAGTAGGTCCTACAGGGCATGGCGTGGCAGAACAGTTTAATGCATACGGGCGTGTGGATATCTTTACTGGTACATTAGGTAAAGCATTTGGTGGGGCAATGGGAGGATTTACCACCGGTAAGAAAGAAATTATTGATATGTTGCGCCAGCGTTCCCGTCCTTATTTATTCTCTAATTCTGTAGCTCCTGCCATTATCGGTGCTAGTCTGGAAATGTTTAAGATATTGAAAGAAAGTGATGCTTTGCATACTAAGCTGATGGATAATGTGAATTATTTCCGTGACAGGATGCTGGCTGCCGGTTTTGACATCAAACCAACTCAGAGCGCGATTTGTGCTGTGATGCTTTATGATGCGAAAACTGTCTCAGGATTTTGCCGCCAAGATGCAGAAAGAGGGCATATATGTAACCGGTTTCTATTATCCGGTTGTTCCGAAAGGACAGGCACGTATCCGTGTCCAGTTGTCTGCCGGGCATGAAAAGGCACATTTGGATAAGGCAATTGCTGCATTTATTAAAGTGGGCAAAGAACTTGGGGTGATTAAATAAGCAGATTTGAAAGCTATCCAGTAAAAAAAGAGCAGTAAACGGTTGTATAACAATTGTTTACTGCTCTTTGTAGCCCCGAGGGGAATCGAACCCCTATCTAAAGTTTAGGAAAGTCTTGTTCTAACTCTAATAATCAGTGGATTACAACGGATATTGTGATTTTTGTAGAATATTTGTAGAAATAGTATAATAATTAGGCTTTCTACAAAATGGAAAACCCCACTTCTACAAAAAGAAGCGAGGTTTCACTAATGCAACACCGATATAAATTCGGCACTGCAAAGATACAAAAAACGTGCGTACTTCTCAGTATGCACGTTCTGAAATGAAAAAAGTATTCTACAAAAGCTATTTTTTTAGCTCTATATATTCAGTATATGTAATTTTGTTGTGTGGATTTGAATTTACAACATCCATCTTTATAGCCTTCACCCCAAATCGGAAGAAAAGAAACTTTTTCGGTATCTTGTGTATGATATGGTGTAATGTATCGGCACTTTCTATCTTAGCGAATAATACCCCTTTATCAATAGTTCCCCTTAAATCTATCCAAGAATCACGCCATCGAAAATTTAAAAGAGTATCAAGCTGGTTGCGATACACTATGCTATCACGTACTTTTGTTTCTATTTCTATTTCCGTTTTAGTGGCTGTTGTTGTAGCTGCCTGAATGCGTTTGAGCTTTATATTCAAATCATCTACTGTTTTGGTAAGATCCTTGTTTTCTTTTCCAACTCATTTTTCGTCAATTCCAGCCTTAAAACAGAAGTAGCGTTTTTCCCTGCTTCCGTTTTGTAGTGTTCCACATCTGAAAGTAATGCTGCTTGATTACTATCCAAGCGATCACGTTCTTTCCTTACGCTATCCAATCGTTTAAACAGAAAGATATTTGTTCCTACGAGTAAAACAAGCGCAATAAATAAAAATTTACGCATACTCTTCTATATATTTAAGGATTGAATCAACGTGCAACTGGATAATTTGAGCCTTTCCTTCTGGAGATAGTAGAAACTTGCAATCTGTTTCATTATCCATAAAGAAGTTTTCCGTTAAAACAGCCGGGCATGAAGTCTTTTTGAGAATGTAGAAATTATTTTCCCAATCTCCATCCCCATCCGACCAATCACCTCTAATTTTCCAAGTTCCTCCAAACATTCTATTAGCCATATCCCAGAAAACTTGCGCCAAATCATCAGCTTTTGTTTTTTCCAGGACTGGTATGTATTTCCCATCCTGTACCCTTGCCAGTTCCAGAAGCGTTTACAATGAATAGAAACAAGAAGCGTTTTTGTCTTACCGTATCGGGCTGCTATCTCGTTTGCTCTTCTGGCTCTTTCTGCTAAAGGTACGTCTATATTTTCCTTTACCAACAATTCGGCATCTATACCTTTTTGCTCGTAATTGGTTATATACGCCTTTGGCAATTTTCTCTGGCATATTCCCACTCAAATAACTGTGATCCGTCCGACCACTTCGGAGATCTTTTACCTGGTGTATTTTCTCCGTGTCCGTTGTCTAATAATACTTTCATACGTTTTTTATTTTCATTTTTTTCGCTTTAAACATTTAGTTACTCCAGCCGAAGCAAACAAAGCAGTGATAGCACCGACAAAAGCCGATAATCCCATAAGATCGGTTTTGATAGACTTGTTTACGATTACTTCATAAACCAAAATAAAAACCGACAATAAGCAGAAGGAAGCACCCCATTAAGGTAACGGCAACAAGAAAAAAACTCTTGCTACTGTGCCCTGATCCATTTTTGATAAGTTCTTTCAGATATTCTGTTACTCTCATAACTTGCGCTCTTTTACTTCTGGAAGGATATACTGAATGTGCATGGCTGCAAAATGAAGTTTTTTCCTGATTGCTTCCTCATCAAAATCATCAGGGATGGATTCTGTAAAATCACAGACCAAAGAACCAACCAATCATGGGTAGTATCATGTAATTTTTGAACGATTAAAGACTGTGTTCCATTGGAGCTAAACATAGCCTTTGCACGTGTTCCATCCAAACTATCAATATCACGTATCAGCATAAGTTCATTTCGAGCCATTGAAGCCGTAAACTTTGGAAGTTCAGACATCTTAATATCTTGCCAAAAGTCACTAATACGGGCAACCCCTTTAGCGGTAACTTCATACAAGATTGTGAGATAATGATTATCTCCTAAGGATATGGTTGTATAATATACACACGATCACATGAAGATCATTCAACACTTATGAATTTCACCATACACACGAGCAGAGTTTTCACTTCTGCGATGCTTTTTCTTTCTAATTGTCTTTCAAGTTCTTTAGCCTTAATATCAGCAAGCCGATTATGCTTTAACTGATTATACGCAAACCAGCCCGTACCCAAAGCTGTTATACACGCAAATAATGCTGCCCAATCCATATTTTATTAAGTTATTGATTAATAACTGCAAATATAATTTATTTGGTGTACATATACACCATTTAATACAGAGAATTATATTTTTGAAGCTATTAAGGCTTCCAATTTGTTTATTTCATCCCGTACACTCTGCCTTTGCTGGTGAAGATTCTCTATATCATACGGCATATCAAGCCCGATTAAAGAAGCCTCATAACATTTCGTTATACGATAATCACCTATAACGCTGTCATTGCTGGTAAGAGAGGCTTTCAGTTCATCTATCTTATTCCGAACAAGTTTAGCGTTAAATCTTTGCTCGTATTTATAGCTTATTTTATCTCCAGCGTCATAAGGTACAATACGAACACTATAGTATTCAGGACATTGTAATTTAGTATCATCCACAAGCTCTACATGTTTCCATCCTAAAGCGGACAACTCAGCTTGTTGCTCCTGGATTGATACTATTCTCGTTTCAACCTCTCCAGTTTCTTCATTTTTAAACTTCTCACTGTATTCCTCTAAAAATTTAGAAACAAGAGATCCGTTTTCGTCTATATAGCCATATTCAATCATAATATTAAAATTTATATCTACTAACTAACCATGCTGATTTTTTTACACCATCGACATACCCCACTGTAAAATGGAATATAGCACCCTGACCTTCGCCAATATCATAATAATCATTTTGGGTGTGATCATCATACAACACATTTCCGCTACGTGGGTAAACTCTCATATATCCTGTCCACCATTGCTTAAAAAATATAGTCCTACCAATCACACCATCAGAAGGGAGGTAAACGATTTGCTGGTTTCTTGAATATCCAATAACCAAGCTGTCTGTTTCAGACAAATAAACAGAAGAAGAGCTTTCTTCTATAGCCTTTCTATGTAAAAATAGACCTGCTGCCATCAAATTCTGGAAGAAGCCACCATAAGCGGGGGGCTGTGCCACTGTTTGAAGCTCTACCATATACGCCAGCTAAAAAGTTTTCATTGTTCCAATCACTTTTTATTCACAGTACCAAATCCAAGCCCTACGATAGAAGCCTTATGCGTATAACCCAAAATAGCCGAAACAGCTTGTGTTTCTGCATTATTACAAAAGATACCCGTAGGCGACATATAGGCTACACGGCTATTGCTTTTTACTTCGGGCTTCAAATCAAGCCGTTATTCGCATCTATCGTAATTTTAGATCCCTGATATTGGCTTTCTGAATAATCACCACCAGAACGGCTGGATTCTATCAATATACGAGCCATAGAAGCATCAAGAATGATCTTATTACCATCCAAGAGTGTAGAAACAATCTTTCCACCACTCATAAACCAATCTCCGATATTAGCACCCTCAGCCAATAGCAAATTAGTTGCTATACTCTCAAACTCAGCACCGAAATCATTCCAATAAGCAGTATCGGTAGGTACATGATTTTGAAAGCCATTTCCGGCATCCACTCTGGCAACATAATAGTGTCCGTTATATTTTACTGCATCTACACGCTTTGAAGTACCATAGTAAACTTTAGAGCTGCCATAGACACCACGATAAACCATAGTCGGACCAGTATCTCCATTTCTACCATCCACTCCATCATACGGAGTTTGCCGGGCTGGTGTACTCCAGTTCTGTATCAATGAATTTGTTTCACCATTGATTTTTGCTACTGTAAACCATAAGTATTGCAAGTTTCCTACAGTTGGAACGGTTGTGCTCCATCCCGAAGGATTACGGCTCGTTTTACTCAGTGAAGGCGGTGTACTTCTGGAGCCATTAACAGCGTACCGATATTCAAAATAATCACCATTTATACCATCATCCCCAGTTTCTCCTTTTTCTCCAGTAACACAAATAGCCTCTGTAGTAATGCTGTTGCCGTTTGTGTAATTAATAACGGATCGTGTCCATATATACCAACCATTTTTCCAAGTTGGACGTGAATTAGACCAGCTACCATTAAAAGGGAAGTTGCAGAGGATGATAAATAATATTGCTCAATTATTGAACTTATACCATTGCCTGTTTCTCCCTTGCCACCTGTGATACAAGCTGCATCTGTATATACTATGTCGCCATCCGTGTAAACAACTTTAGTTTTACTCCAAATGTAATATCCATCTTTCCAGGCTGGAGCTGTTGTCTGCCAACCGGATGTTGGTGCTGTAGTATTACTGGATGATATGGCATACAGAACGTCTGTATTTGAAATACCCACACCTCTTTGGGCTACAATAATCCAATAGTTTCTATTATTTGGAGAAATACCTTTAACGGGATTCTTTGATACAAAACGATACATAGAATAGCCAGTTCCATCATCATAGATAACCTCATCACCCCAATAATAGGTATAAGAGTTGTCATATACGCCACGAAAACAACCTATAGGGCTTTCATCGCCACTTTCACTTTGCACGATTGTGCCTTTCAGACGTAATTTTTTATCTCCTTTGGTATTCCAATCAAAATAGCTGTCTGAATTTCCTACACGAAAAGCGTTATTCACAAAGTCCATGAAATTTAGCCCATCGCTTGAAACGATTCTGTCTGTAGTTATTCTTCCTGGAAGTATCTCTGTAAATCCGAATAGTTCGACAAAAGAACGATCCTCTTCAAATTCACTGTTTAGAATACCTACAAGGAAATGATAATAACCCTCTACACCTTCCAGCTTGATAGCGTTTTTACTTAAGACGTATGATCCAGTAGTGCCATTTTTATTAGCCTTCACATAGAGATAATACCCTACTGTTTCTGTTAAGGTTGGAGAAGTATATTTTTCAATATCCCAAAACTTATACTCACTGGCTTTATGCCCAGAGGAAAGTGTATCAATCCCGATAGTCATGTGCTGCAATATTCCACCTGGAGCCGAAAGCACTTTCTTTTTGCTGTCATAGGTAACGAGATATTCTACTTGTGTCGGATTGGTTTTGTTGTTCACGAAACGGAACTGCAAACTTTCATCGCCAACAAGTAAACTCATTGTTTGTACCGAAATCGGACTGATAGAACCTGAGAAATGCAAAAGAGCGTCATTCAACATTGAAATAGTTTCTTTTGCATCCCTGAAACGTCTTTTTTGTAAACTGAATAGAGTTTTTATATTGGTTATCAGTTTTAACCTCGTTACTCTCTATCTTGTTTAATTCGCTTGAAACCGTTGCGCCAGTAGTCGTATTGGATAATTCAATAATCGGGCTGTAAGGTCTGTGTATATACTCCTTAATACTGGTAATCCTTATCTTTATACCTTCTGGTATGAATTGCGGATCTTTTAAAGAGTATGTAACCGCCCAATTTTATTTTGCCACCAATAGAGAGCCAACGCTTTTTGGAATAAATGCTATCCAATTCTCCTTTGAATGTGAATTTTGGATCTTCATTCTCATAAAGATATTTGGCTGCTTCCCTGAACATATCCCAGCTTGCACCTTCTTTCGTTGAGTTATTGCAAATGTACGCATCCGGCAACTGTATTCCGAACACAGCGTATTTATCCCCCAGGTTAGGCTTATATATGTCATTGGGCATAATCTGACCGTCTATTTCTTGTGGAGTTATCAAGAATTTACGTTCTTTATGAACGTATTTAACTTCAAATTCTTTATTACTACCAGCAAGCATACCAGACTGAAATATAACAGTCATGTTATTACCTTCTATCACATAATCCTCAAAATTCAGATCATCAGGAATAGAACTATCTATAAAATCATAGAAATTCTTTTCTTTATCGGAAACAACAACATTAGAAACACTGCCTACTCTTTTAGGTGAAATATGAGAACAATCCAAACTATCCTCTTGAACATCCGTAAGGGTTGTATCAGCCCGTTTTATATACAAGCCTTCCGCATCCGAAACGTAAGCACGCCCTTCATACTCCAATCTTTGATTTTTGGGCAAAAGCAATTCCTTAGATCCATATTGCTAAAGTCTATATTCTGCTCCCCACCTTGAACGTACAATATGGTAACTGGTCTATTTCCGTCCTTGTTGGAGCGTCCTAAACCTGGAACAAAACCTTTATCTTTCCCATATTCAAGAGGCAAAGGTTCACCCTTGTTATATTCAACTTTACGCAAGTGTATTGTTTTGATAGCCGGATCTATTTCATACTCCGTCTTAAAGGTATCGGCAATAGTAGGCAAAGCTTCACTACAAAAGATATGGTTGTAGTTAATAGTCTTTTCTTCTGCTTCAATACATTCGCCAACTTTCCAACCGCTATCTCTCATGTTGAGATTATCTACAATCAACTGTAGATGCTCGTGAGGCTTTGCAGTGTAATCGAACTTCAAACGCTTAGAAACAATATCCCGGCATTTGTATTTACCCAATATTGCGCCTATATCATACATTACAAGAGTGTATTCAAAATTCCGACTGCTTTTCTTCTTGAAGTCGTCAGGATCCATAAGGTAGTAAGTGATATTCTTGTAGATACAATAAGCTCCTACGGGAATGTTTATGAACTCTTCACTGGCAAAGTACAGATAAAGAGTGCCTACATTCTGTAAAGCCGTATATCGGTAGCTGCTTGTATCTACCAGAATATCAATCTCCTTGTTGTTGAAATGTATTTTCATGTTTACTAAGTGAATTGATAGATCTTACCATTTCCGCATTTTCATCCCTTTAATCGTAGTGCTGAAAGGGAAAGCGTCTTTGGGGATCTGATCCAAAGTTTTTCTTTTAAAGAAGCTGCGTTTGTGAAAAACTTACCATCCGCACCATTGCTATGTTTAAATTTCACAAGGTATCTTCCTTCACCGTGCGAAGTCTTTACATCTGGAATGAAATCTTCTACAATGATCTCACAGTTCAGCACGTCCGAAATAGAACCTGGCTACAGTTGAACATTTTACGTTCATCTTGTACGGTTACACCTAACTCACTAAACTTTCTCATCACAATATAATATTAAGTTCCTTACAATCGTTATCTATCATTTCTTTGATAGCTTTTCTCTTTTGCAAATATTCCTTGTAATCATTGGTAGCTGATTTTTCAGTGAGAATACCGAGCTGGGCAGCGTTATAATCATTGATAATTTTGGCTTCTTTATCCGAATCCCACAAATGGGTAATAACTGCCTTTTTTAGCTTATCATTTGTAACCATTCCCCAAACAACAACTTCGTTACAAGTCCATTTTGTAGTTTGCCCATTATCTCCAGCTTCTCCAAAATGGTTTTCTACTTGAACTTCCTGAATATCCCAACGGTATGTGTAAGAACCATTCCCGTTAGCCTCTAACTTAGAAGGCTTAAAATCGTAGTGTATCATATACTTGCTTTTTAATTATTGTTTTTAATAGATGCTTAGAATTACTGTATTTAGCCCAGCCAAACCAACTGCAAATAACTTGCTTGTATTCCATATCGGAAATGTGCTTTTTCTTATTCAGCTTGGCTGCCTTCCTACATAGGTTCTTTTTGATTCCCTTCCGAATAAGGGTATGGGTATGGTAAAAGACATACCCGACAAATCAATACCTCTATGGCTATCAATTTTGAATACTTGAAACTTCCATTTCTTTTTTCCAGTTTTAGGATCCACTTTACGAAGTGATAGCTTTAAATTGTCATGCAGATATTCTTCAATCTCTATACGGAGTTTGTGAAGCTGTTTAGGATCATCGCCTAAAATCACAATATCATCTGCATACCTAAAGTAATATCTTACCTTCTTAACCTCCTTTATCCAGTGATCGAAGTAAGCCAGATAAATATTAGCAAAATACTGACTTAGATAGTTCCCTATGGGTACGCCATCGGCACTGTCTATAATCACGTCAAGCAACCAAAGCAGATCTTTATCTTTGATTTTCTTCCGTAATATTGTTTTCAAAATATCATGGTCTATACTTGGATAGAACTTCACTATATCCATTTTCAAGCAGTAAGTAGTGTGTTCTGGATCTTCTTTCAAAGCCTTCTTTACTTTATCTGCTGCTTTATGAATACCACGATCCTTAATGCAAGATAGGTATCTTCTGTAAATAAGGACACCCATATAGGCTCCAGAATATTCATAATGGCATGGTGCAAGATTCTATCAGGATAATAAGGCAAACGGTAAATAAGCCGTTCTTTGGGATCTCTGATTATAAATACTTCATATTTAGAATTTACAAAAATCTTGTTTTTCAAAGATTCGTGAAGAGCCAGTATGTTTGCTTCCCTATTCCTATCGTGTCGTTTGACACCATAAGAACGCAACTTGCCTTTTCTGGCTTTTTCATCAGCCAGGCGCAAGTTGTCAAGTGAAATAATTTTGCTCGTATTAAAATTACTTAATCTCTTCATATTCTTTGTTTTTCGTACTCAGAGCCTTCGGTTTCCCTACCAGCACCTTTATGAGTTATGTTATCTTCTACCAATAGGTAAGGTCGTTGCTTCGTATGTTGAGTTAATTTTGAAAAATCATAGCTGAGAGCTGACATTCGCATTCGTATTCGAGGGGGTGTTATTCGAATTCGCATAAGCGAGACCTGCATTCGCACTGTTATTCGCGTTACCGCTGAACAGGACACCAC
>ENA-OQAX01000319-OQAX01000319.1-human-gut-metagenome-genome-assembly--contig:-NODE-319-length-11574-cov-1.574124_pt1 | contig 11574 bp, 11 predicted proteins | sample MGYA00242741_ERZ504539 | MGnify/ENA primary metagenome ERZ504539 (study PRJEB26092, sample SAMD00036277) | human gut metagenome | host: Homo sapiens | study: EMG produced TPA metagenomics assembly of... | reverse complement strand
AGGACGTGACCAAACTGCCGGGAACGATTTTGTAAGAGGTATACTTATGGAAAGCATTCACCCCGCGTGGTGGAAAGAGGCCGTCGTCTACCAAATCTACCCACGCAGCTTCAAGGACTCCAACGGTGACGGTATCGGCGACCTGAACGGCATCCGTGAAAAGCTGGACTACTTAAAAGACCTTGGCGTCGATGTGCTGTGGCTGAACCCGATCTATCAATCGCCTAATGTGGACAACGGCTATGACATCAGCGATTACCGCGATATCATGACAGACTTCGGCACGATGGTCGACTTTGACGCCCTGCTGGCGGATGTCCATGCCCATGGGTTAAAGCTCATCATGGACTTGGTGGTCAACCACTCATCGGACCAGCACCCGTGGTTTATTGAGAGCCGTTCCAGCCGCGACAACCCCAAACGCGACTATTATATCTGGAAAGACCCCGCCCCGGACGGCGGTGCCCCCAACAACTGGCGCAGCTGCTTCAGCGGCTCGGCGTGGAAGTACGACGAGAAAACCGGTCAGTATTACCTGCACCTTTTTGCTGAAGGACAGCCCGATTTGAACTGGGAGAACCCGGAGGTTCGCGATCAGGTCTTTGACATGATGAACTTCTGGTTCCAAAAGGGCATCGACGGCTTTCGCATGGACGTCATCAGTATGATCTCCAAGGCCGGATATGCAGACGGGCCACTTTGCGCCGATGGTCTGTACGGCGACTATACCGACCAGTGTACCAACGGTCCCCGTGTGCATGAATACCTGCAGGAGATGAACCGCCGTGTGCTGAGCCACTACGACTGCATGACGGTGGGCGAGAACGCCAACGTCACCCCGGAGCTTGCCTGCCTGTACGCGGGCGAAGACCGCCATGAACTGAACATGGTGTTCCAGTTTGAACTGATGGACGTGGACGGCGGCGAGAGCCGCAAGTGGGAACCCGAACACCCGTGGAAGCTGACGGATATTAAAAAATACAGACCCGCTGGCAGACCGGTTTGGACGGCAAGGCGTGGAACAGCCTGTACTGGAACAACCACGACCAACCCCGCGTGGTGTCGCGCTTCGGCTGCACCAAGGACGAAGAATCCCGTGTGCGGTCGGCCAAAATGCTGGCTGTCTGCCTCTACCTGATGCAGGGAACGCCCTACATTTATCAGGGTGAGGAACTGGGCATGACGAACAAGCATTTCGACAGCATCGACCCCATTAACGATGTTATGACTCGCAACGCCTACTTTGAAAAGACCCAGCGCTGCGGCGAGAGCGTGGCGGATTTCATGAAGGCGGCCAACTACATCAGCCGCGAGCACACCCGCACCCCCATGCACTGGGATGATACCGCCAATGCAGGCTTTACCACCGGCACACCGTGGATACCGCTGAACCCCAACTACCCGCAGATCAACGCCGCCAAACAAGTGGGCGACCCGGACTCGGTGTACAGCTTCTACCGCCGCCTGCTGGCGCTGCGCAAGTCGGACAAGACCTTCGTCTACGGTCACTACGCCCTGCTGTTGCCCGACGATGAAGAGATTTACGCCTACACCCGCACATGAACGACGAGCAGATACTCGTGGTCTGCAACTTTACCGACCATGACGTACCTTGCCCATTGCTGAACGATTGGCAGAACACAGAGCTGCTTATCAGCAACTACAACACCCCCGGAAACCCCGGAAGTCTGCGACCGTTTGAAGCGGTGGTTTACAGAAAGTAAAACGCAACGGTAAAGAGTCCTGATGCCGAATTTCGGCATCAGGACTTTCTTCTTTTAAGGCACCAAACGCAACGGATCAATCTGAACCCCACCCTGCATTACCTCAAAATGCAGGTGCTGTCGCCCGTGCCGCCTGCCTACATATCATTCTTTCAGTACGATAGTCTGTACTTCAATTCCTAAAGTTCCCTTTAATCGTCTGTCTAATCGAACTCAACGAAATCAAGTGACCGTGCCTTGGAAGGACGGCATAAAACAGCTACTGGATAGGTTGAAGCAGTCAACTACATAACAAGCTACACCGAAAGAGCAGCCGCACAACAAAATGATGGTTCTAGACAAGACGAGAAATCGAATAGCCGCGTATAAATTGTTAGAATCAAAGTATTAAAGTAAGCCTTGTTAACGTATTCGATTTTACACCCCAAAACTAAAACTAAACAAAATCACCCCCGGTATCCGTCCTCGCTCAGACAGATACGGGGTGTGCCGTTTTACCTCACCATTCTTTTACGCTCGGCGCTTTCGGCAATGTCAGCGTGTTTGCCATCGTTCGGGCACTTAAGTTTTTGGACTGCGAATCCAGATGCGCGTAGATATTCGCCGTGGTGGAAATATCACTGTGGCCCAACCACTCTTGAATCTGCTTCATCGGTACACCCTCTTTCAGCAATAGGCTGGCGCAGGAGTGGCGCAAGTCGTGGAATCGGATCCTGCGCAGACCATTCTCTTTCAGCAGCTGTGGAAAGCCTGTCGTCACGGAATCCGGCTGGATCAGGTTGCCCATTGCATCCACAAATACATAGCCAAGGTACTCTTGATTATAGCAGTTGCCGCAGACTTTCTGGTTGTATTCCTGCTGCTCTTTGACGGCTTTTAAGCGCTCCGCAATCGGGTCTACCAGCGGCAAGGTACGCAGACTGGATTTTGTTTTGGCTCGGTCAGCTTCTACCAGAATTTTCTTACCGTCGATGCGGGTGCTGGTCACGATGTGGCGGATGGTCAGCGTCTTGGCTTCAAAGTCGATGGCCTCCCACCGCAGCCCCATCACCTCGGCACGGCGCAGTCCGTAAAAGGCTGCAAGCTGGATAATCAGTTCCAGCTTATGGCCTTGGGCGGCTTCAAAGAGCTTTTCCATTTCCTCGGCGCTGTAATAGCTTGCCATGAACGCCTGCGGCTTGGGGCGGTCCACCTTGTCCACCGGGTTGCTGGTGATCAGGTCGATGCGCACGGCGTATTTCAGCGCTTTGTGAAGATTGGCGTGGAATCGCAGGATAGAAGTGTTTTTCAGCGTTTCCGCTTCGTGCAGATAAAAGCTCTGAATCTGACGCGGCTGCAGCCCTGCCAGCGTTACGCCCAGCGGTTCAAAGTAGGGAATAATATGTTTCTCTACATTGAAGCAATAAGACGAGTAGGTCGTTTCTGTTACAGCGGTCCGCATCATTTTCAGCCAGTACCGCATATAGTCGCTGAATGCCATGTCGGGGCTGAGTTCGGACACCTGACCCTTGGGAATCGTGAAATCCTTTCGCGTATCCGCCAGCATTTTTTCGGCGCGTTTCTTGTTTCCCTTTACCGTCAAGCCCGTAGCAATCCACGGCTGACGGCGTTTGCCCGCCGAGTCCGTGTAACTCAGCACGATGTAATAAAATCCGTTTTTCTCCTGTAAGCGTCCTGCTACCATAGGCATCTCTCCTTTTTCAAGCTGCTGCATTTTGGGTTCGGTACAACGATACCAGCAATCCTGCCGGAAAGCTATTCACAGAATTGCACAAGAACCGTCCTGCACATTGGGTGCAAACTGACATCATTCGCGCTCCTGTTCCCGTCTGCGGCGGCGTGGTCTGGGATGCAGCGGCATCCTGTTTTCCCGGTCAATACGGTTGGATTCGCGCGTGCGTTGAATACGCTTGATGGCTCCCTCTGCAATCTTGTCCTCTTTGCGGAGTTCAGCAATCTTACAGGTAAGCACTGCACGGCGGTCTGCCAGTTCCGGCGGTGCATCCTTACGGCGCATCTGCTTAACGACTTCCGCCGCTGCGCGGCGAGGGTTTCCATCTGCCGGGACAAACTCTTGCGGTAGTCCACGATGGCCTGCAAAGAGGGGAACTTGTGGTCGTGAACAAAAGCGTGTTCTGCAAGAATTTTCTCGGTATCTTTCCAGATGCGCTCCAGTTCCGGGCGGTTGATGCGGGGCTGTTGTTTCTTGGGCAGAATACCCAACTGATAACAGTAGTACAGATACAAACGGTGCATCTGGGATTCCCCAAAGAATACTTCGAAGAAAATCTGGAGAACACCTTTTCCCGCACAGCCATCCTTGGGGCGATACCGTTTCGGCGTATGCTGCCAGGGTGGGTGTTTCCGTTCATACAGCCTTGGTCCATACAACAGGTAATTTCCGCGCAGTCGGTCATCTATGGCAGGTAAATCGTATTCTTCTCCCAGCCTATAAAGCCGCACGGCTCGACCACCATCCCGCGCCCGGATGGTTGCGTACCTTCGGTTCGGGTCACTGCTAAAAATGTACCCTTGCCGATACAGCGCCCTGTGGAAATCCTCGGCAGTGCTGGCATCCTCACAGGCTTGGTCAATGGCCTCCCGCATTCGGGCGTACCGCGCCGGTTCCTTTGCCTTGGGCTGCTCCACCACAGACAAGCCGTACTCACGGCACAGCTTGTCTGAAGTTTCTCTAAATTCCGCATATTGGCTGCGGCGCTGTTCGTACTTTTTGCCGTCCACATACGATACGGAATTGATAACGAAATGGTTGTGCAGGTTATCCGTATTCATATGGGTAGCGACCAGCACCTGAAATCGCTTGCCCCAGACCTTGCGTGCCAGCGCCACGCCGATCTTATGGCACTGCTCCGGGGTGACTTCCCCCTCGCGGAAGCTCTGGTAGGCGTGGAGCGCTACCACGCCGTCTGTTTTACCAAAGCGTTCCTGTACAGCCCGCATATCTTCCCACGCATGATTTGCCCTGCAATGGATGCCGGTGACGAGCTGGGCGCTCTCGTTCAGCTTGGTCTTGGCATCATTTTCTGCATAGTGCAGCGTTTGGGCAAGGGCATCGTATTCGGTTTTGTCCGGGTTGGCCGCGTAGTCAAGGACACGCTGCAGGCTGTCCTTGATCGTCCAAATCTTAGTTACCGCCAATGAGCAGTCCTTATTTCATCTGCACAGGCTGCAATTTTTAGTACCTGCACTCGGTTGACAGCTTTCTGCAATCTCGTCAATCTTGTCCAACACATCAAATACCTCCTTGGGCGGATGTCCGCCCGGTTCATATCCCAGCGCCCGCTGGCGTAAGTATTCCGAGAGAGACAAGCCACACTTTTTAGCCAACATCGTCACCTTTTTCTTTTCGGTGACGGTGACCCGGACATTGATTCCAACCGTTCTGTTCCTCATGCGCTTGCAGCCTCACAGGGGTTCGGGGCTGTCCCCGTAGGCTTTTCGGCGGGTGCCTGTGGCAACACTTCGCCCATGCTTGCTTCCCTCAAGCGACCTTAATGACGATGCTGACGATGATGACGATGTTTGTGGGATACCCCAGTGGAACAACTCCGATATATCAATATCATCGTCATCACCGTCATCATCGTCATGGAAGAACTCAAACAGACGTTTTTGCTCCGTGCGGGTGTACTTATACTCGATACCGCGAGGGCTGAATATATCGCGGGCATAGTGCGCCATCTTCCGGGTGAACTGGTTAGGCTTTACATCAGAAATATTCGCTGCAACAAGCAATTCCGTAGCTGTGCCCTGCCATTTTCCAACCGAGTCAATGTAGTCTGCAACTTTCCAAAGGTAGTCAGGAATAGCTTTCAACGCCTGCTGTTCTGCGGTTTCTTCCTCATCCAACGTCCAGACGCAGTTTTCTTCGCGGATATGCAGCATTTTCTCGTCCATATCACGTCCAATTACACGAATTGTCGCGGTTTACTCATGCGCTGACGATGCATAAGCCATGTCGTATCCGCCACACCCATAATGCCCGTCGAGCCGGAGATTTGGTCGTAGGGGTCTGACGATGATGCTTACGCAAATGATGCACCAGCAGGATGCAGATGCCGTACTTATCGGCAAGTTCCTTTAATGCACCGATATCCTTGTAATCATTGGCATACATACTACCATTCTGGTCGCTTTTTCGTACCTTTTGCAAGGTATCGATGACGATGAGGCTAATATCGGGGTAAGTATGGATGAAACTGACGATTTGTTCCTCCAATCCCTGCCCAATTCCGTGACTTTCCGTCTGCAGAATGAGCCGTTCCGGGTCTTCTTCTGCATCGACGAGCTGGTAAAGGCGCTCTTGCAGACGACCCAGTGTATCTTCCAGCGAGAAATACAGCACGGTTCTCGGTTCTATTTCACGCCCCCACACGGATTTCCCTTGCGAAATCTGTAAGCAGAGCCAAAGTGTCAGCCAGCTTTTGCCCGCCTTGCTGGGGCCGGCAAAGATTGCCAGACCTGCCGGGAGCAAACCGGGGATAATCCATTTTACGGGCGGTATCGGTGTTGCAAGTAGCGCGCCGGCGGTAATGGTTTTCGGTAATCTTGTGGTAGTCATTCACATCATCCTTTCTTGTTTGGTATACATCTATTATCTCATACTATCGTCTTTTTGTGTGTAGTAAGTTTTATTCTCCAGTGTTAAGTTGTACGGCTCACGCTGCCCCACAGCCCCACAAACGCGCCAAACGGCGGGTGCGTTGGCTGTTTCGTATCCGTGTGCTGCGTGTGGCATCTGCCCTACACAGGGCGGATTTGGGCGGTTACTGCGAGTGAATCAGAACTGATTCACTTTTATGTCTTACGCTCTGGAAAGTGAATCAAATCTGATTCACTCCCAATAAATTCCCCGAAAGTATACGGTTTTGATTCCCTACTTTTATTAGACTGGGAAACGCGAATCGGTTTCGCATACTTTCGGGATAACTTTTCGATTTGCAGCTGCATTTGTCCACTTTGCCCCAGCTGCGGGGACGACTTGCAAGGCTGCCGTTCGGCTGCAACGGCATCATGGGTATTTTTACCCCAGCCAGGTTCTCTGCCTGCCGCCCTCATTGTGTGAACTATGACTGGACGGAAGTATCTTTACGACCACATCTGTCATTGCGCTCCACTCCGCCACGGGGTGTTTACCAGAGACTGAATCGCTCGTGCCCGGTGGCAGTCATGGCGCGTACTCTGTCTGCGCTGCCGTACTCGTAAGTTGACGGCAATGTGGTGAATGTACCTTGCTTGTCGGATATGCAGTTTTCAAGGTGCCGAATCTATTTGAGACGGGGCGGTGCTCTTGCCAGAATCAAGGCAGCTCCTACGCGCTCACGCGGGTCTGACCGCACGGACTTTTCAGAACATAATTGATCACATTGATTTTGGGGATTTTGTAAGCGTTTGCCAGCCGGATGCAGCTGATTTCGCCCTCCCCCAGCAGGTCATAGGCCGCATGACGGCTGATGCCCAGCATGGCTTGCAGATCCTTGACCGTTACAATGTCCGGGTACTCCGCAAACATGAGCTTGTACATTTCTCTGATTTCTTTACACTCCATTCGATCACCATCCTTGAATTTCAACTTTCGCATATTTGCGATGTAAATATAGGATACTGCGCTTTTATGCGAATGTCAATAGCTTTCGCAAAATTGTTACTTTTTTTCTTGCGCTTTTATGTTATGGTGTGGTACAATAAGGAAAATCCTGCAAAGAGAGTGAACGAAATGAACATCGGAGAGAAAATCAAGCGCATCCGCCAGCACCGCCGCATGACCCAGAAAGAGTTGGGCGAGTTGGTCGACCTCAGCGCAAACCGCATTGCGCAGTACGAAATGGGTTACCGCGTACCAAAAAAGCCTCTGCTAAATCAAATAGCAGAGGCTTTGCGTGTTCCCCGCTGGCACTGTCCGATGGCGGAAACGGCCCGGCGAATGATATTCTGGAGCAGCTTTTCTGGCTGGACGAGGAGCAGCCCGGCGTTATCAAGCTAGTCCCCACCGAGCGCGGCACAGCACGGTATAATGCCAACCCTAACTTTGCGCTGCACTATGATGATAACGATAGCTGGCCGCCGCGCTCCCCGGTAGCCATGTGGTTTGATGATACGATTCTGGATGATTTTCTAAAGGATTGGGCTGCGGTACAGCAGAAACTACTCAGCGAAGAAATCACGCAGGAAGAATATTTTGAGTGGAAGATTATGTGGCCGGAGAATAGCGGCTCACTATTACTTCTCAAAAATTAGACTTCTAAGATGTTTGATTTTATGGTCGTCAATCGCATGGAGGTGAACGATGCAAATAAGAAAAGATATTCCGTCTAAGATGTACCATTATACTTCATTAGAGTCTCTGTGCAGTATTGTGGAGAATCAAGAATTCTGGCTTGGGGATACACGCCAAATGAATGATTACAATGAAGCACTCGAACTGTTAAACATATTGAACAGCCTTTTGAACGAGGATGCCGACTTGCGTGATGACCCTCAATGTCGAGATGTCATTCTTTCGATAAACAGAAACACACTACTAAAGACGCTATCTATGTTGCTTGTTTTACTAAATTGGCGGATGATGCAGCACAATGGGAACGCTATGCCAATAATGCTGCCGGTGTTGCCATCGAAATTTGATGTTGCTAAATTTGAAAGGGCAATGCAGTTTAATTCACAGATGCTTCGATGCATCACCTATATTCAAGGGGACGTAGTAAAAGAAGAAATAGCACACAGTGACATGTATCGGCAGGCAAAAGAGTACATCCTTTCAGATAACAAGGGGAAAAATCCCTTTTATGCTATTACGGTTGCAAGCTATGCTTTGTGGTTCAAAAACAAAGGCTTTGAACAAGAAAACGAAATACGTTTTTATGCTGCCGTCCTTTTTTGATGGACACGGATTTGATATGGAAGATTTAGGAAAATGTGAGTATGTACGGAATAGCATTGTAAAATCTTATTATAAGCTAAACTTACAGGCTGCAGCTGCTTGTGCTGCCAAAAAGAAAAATGCAGAAACTTTTTTGGAGTGCCATCAGCTCTATCACACTGGGACCACGCTCAAAACAAAATCCTGATATTTTTCAAGGGATACTTACAGGATGTTCTCGGGAAAAATGGCTTTAGCGGGGTTCATATCGCGGTAAAGCCCTCTGCTTGTTCGCTACGGTAACAAAAAATATCAGCCTGCCCCAAGTCGTAACCAACTCACTTGGGCAGGCTGATATTTTTATGATTCTTGAATTATTCCACGCTTATAATCAATGCCGCCGCTTACACTGCGCTGAAACTACTTCTAATTCTTCTCAGCCTAGGCCATAAAGACACCTCTCAAACTTTGGAGTTCAGGTATTCAACGAGTTCATAGACTGTTGTCAAAGGATTGCTTTGGCGTGAAATTGGTTCAGTGCCTTGGTTCTGGATTTGCTCAGAACGGGTCTTGGCTCGTTGAACCGCCACGGCCTGCAAAGGCTTTAATGTATCGAAGAAATCCTTGTTTTTCTCGTAGTCGGGAAGTCTGCCCGGCTGCTTCAGCAACCGGATCAATGCCTGACAATCCTCAACTTCCGTTTGTTGATTGGAGAAGTGCAACAGAAACCACAACTCAAAGGACGGATTGGAATAGGCCAGGCGGTAGCCTCTTTAGTTGCGGATTGCTTGGCACGCAGAAGTACCTCATTGGAATTATCGTCACGGTCAAATACACACCAGATGGAATCGCCATCTTCCGGGTAATACGGATTATTGCCCATCGTTGCCTTGGCCTTCTGCACAAGCCTGTCAGCAGATTTATACTGGGAAGAAATTGGGATGATGTCGATGTTGCAGCCCCGACTACGGAAACGCTTGAAATACCGGATTTCGGTTTCACTGCCTTCGCAGATGAGGTATACGACCGGATTCCGCTTTCTGTTTCGGGCGGGTCTGCGGCCGATTTCCTTTATTCGTCCCATGTTGCATTCCCTCCAATGAACGGAATCGCCCCATACCGGCCTTGCAGGTATCCTTTGGCGATGTTTTCGCCTTTTCGCGGGGAGAAGTCTGTCAAGGCATAGACGTCGGTCTGCATGGTTTTTTCGTTCTTCTCTGCAAACCAGATCTGATCCCGGCGCAGCAGGGTCAGGTCCAAAAGCCCGGTATCATGGGTGGTGAAGATAAGCTGCGCGTGGCTGGTGTTGATGGCAGCATCCTGTACCATCTCAATCAGATGCCGGGTCAGAAGTGGATGCATACTGGACTCAATCTCATCCACAACCAGCACTGCGCCGGATTCCAAAGCGGCCAGCCACATCCCGATGCGGGAAAAGAAACGCTGTGTGCCGACTGATTCCAGCCCCAGAGGAAGCCAGAATTCCTTGGAAGCGCCATCTTCTGAATCTATCGTGTGCAGCGCCGAGATGATTGGCTCATCCTTGGTGCCGGTAACACGGATGTCTTTGATGCCGAGGTCTGCATGTAGCATTTCATGCAGGACGCGATTCTTCTCGGAGCTGCCCTGCCGTATGGCGGACAAAGTTGCATCCAATCGCATTTCGGTTCCCATGAAGCCGGTCAACTTTTCAAAGAACCACAGATATGCTTTCTCGGTTTGAGGGCAGTTCCACTCATTTGGAGCTGGACAGGTAAAGACGGTTTTCTGCTGTGCGTCCGGCAAGAGTAAGCTGTTCCTGAGCATTCTCACGGAACCGATAACTATTGCCTTCCCTGGAAAAGACCAGCGCCTCCCTGTCATTGGGCCAATGATAGAGATATTCGTTCAGTATTCCGGTCTTATTAAAGGAGAAACCATAGGCATACTTGATGCCGTTGTAGAAGTAGATGACCTCAAAACTGGTCGGTTCTGAATCTTGATCAGTTAAGGCAAATGGCTCCTGTGGCAGAGTTTCTCCTTTCAACAGCTTGGCATACCGGCCGCAGACCATCTCACGCATGAGCAGGAGTGCATGGAGAACATTACTCTTTCCGGCTGCATTTGCGCCATACAGGGCAAGAACAGGCACAAGCTGTTTTTTGCCATCTGACGAAATCAGGCAGTCCGACAAACTTTTATCCGTGGACGCTTTCATGCTGATGATGGCGGTGTCCTTGATGGAACGGTGGTTTGTGACCGAAAATTGAAGAAGCATCGCAAATCCTCCCAAGTGCTTTCTGCGTTCAGTATACTCTATTTGAGGGAGAAAATCAATTTTTAACTTCAATATTTGCAAAAAATATTCAAAATCAGAACATAAAATTTGATTCGGATGTTTTTGATATTGGAACAATATCGTGACAGAAGGTTGAAATCGCCCTATGTAATACTCTTTTTCTTACCCGAACCTGACAAATTTTCTGAGCTTTCAGACACATTATCTATCTTTGCTTGAATTACTGATTTCCTTGATGGCGGTGTAGTGTTTTCCACATTTTCGGCTGATCTCGTTGAAAAAATCGGATGTCACAAATTCCAGCAGCCATACTTTCGGAATCATGTACTTGGGTGTCTGCAAGATGGTTTTCAGCAAGTCCTTGCTGCACCATTTCAGAATTGTGTGGCGTTGATAGCCTGTCACCTCGCAGACTTGCGCAACGGTCAGTACATCCGGGTAATTTGCCAGTTGCTGCTCGTACCATTGCTTGGCCAGCAGCCGTTCCTCGCCCTTATAGTTCAGCTTGCGCTCTAACGATGCGGCAGGTTTCTTGTGTTTGGGGTAGTTGTAATACCATCCGCTGGGCGGAGTGTAGTGCATCGGGTCGGACTCTCGGCGGTAGAGATACTCGGCAACATCTTTCTTGGCGATTTTATAGCAACGTGTTTTTCTTTCCGTTGTTTTTGCAGGGAACAAGCCCGCTTTGCAGG
>ENA-OQAX01000318-OQAX01000318.1-human-gut-metagenome-genome-assembly--contig:-NODE-318-length-11574-cov-2.802743_pt1 | contig 11574 bp, 14 predicted proteins | sample MGYA00242741_ERZ504539 | MGnify/ENA primary metagenome ERZ504539 (study PRJEB26092, sample SAMD00036277) | human gut metagenome | host: Homo sapiens | study: EMG produced TPA metagenomics assembly of... | reverse complement strand
TGTCAGAACAAGTGTTTTGTGATTTTTTATAAATTTGAGCAGACATGCTCGAATGTGCAATTCATAGTGCAATTCCATCCCATCACCTATAGAAGGCCACTGAAAAAGTCCTTTTTGCGTATAAATTAACACAAAATAAAGTACATCAATCAACTTTGAGACACTGTATATAGTATGAAAAAACAGTTTTTCAGCGGCGTCCCTATAGAGGTGAGGGAATTCTTGCTACGGTTGTTAAAAAGAAACTTTGTAATCGGATATTTTAATATGAAACATTTTTCTTTTTTTACACGAATTTTTATACTTCGTGTGCTATGATAAAACTATAAATCTAGAAATTCAAAAAGGAGACTATCATGCACATTTTAATTATAGAAGATGAAGAACAGCTCTGCCGTTCCATGGCAGAGGGGCTCCGCATGGACGGATACGAAACAGATACCTGCTTTGACGGAGAAGAGGGACTGGAATTATGTATGACAGAGAATTACGACCTGATTCTTCTGGATCTGAACCTGCCGGGAATTGACGGTCTGGAAATCCTGCGTCAGTTCCGTACCTTCAATACCAATACTCCTGTTCTCATACTCTCCGCAAGAGTACAGATCCAGGATAAGGTAGAGGGGCTGGATCTGGGAGCCAACGATTACCTCACCAAGCCATTTCATTTCGAAGAGCTGGAAGCCCGCATCCGCAGCCTTACCCGACGCAAATTTATCCAGGAGGATGTCTGCCTGAGATGCAGCCGCATTACCTTGACACACGTACAAGAGAAGCCAGTGTAGATGGCACGCCTCTGGCTCTCACCAGGAAAGAAAGCGCACTTCTGGAATATTTTCTGCTTCACCGCAACCGGATCATCAGCCTGAGGAAATGATCGAGCATCTCTGGGACGGCAGCGTGAACAGCTTCAGTAATTCCATCCGGGTGCATATTTCTTCTTTAAGAAAAAAACTGCGAACTGCCCTTGGATATGATCCTATACAAAATAAGATTGGACAGGGATATATTCTGGAAGAATAAAAATCATTCATATCTGTACAATAAATATTTTCAGATTTCAAATACTACTATGTCATTATAATGAAACGAAAGGATTTATCTATGAAATTTTATTCAGAAAAACTTTCCCCCCGCAGGCTCTCTCTCCAGTGGCGGCTCACATTGCTGATCTCCGGGCTGGTTATCACAGCCTGTGCACTGATGTATTTCTTCATCAGCCGTTCTGCTGTGACCGGCCTGGAAGGGATCTCCGACTATGTGGTTCTGGTCACCCCCGATAATTCAAACCCGATCTCCATCAATGTAGATCCAAAAATCCTCATCCCTGATCTGGAAAACCAGATCCAGAATACCAAAAACAATTTTTGTTCCAGAGCATGATTGCCACAGGTATCATTATTCTTCTCAGCAGTATCTGTACCTGGTTTGTCACCAGAAGAGCCCTGACCCCCCTGCGCAGATTCAGCGACAGGATCCGCCAGGTACAGGCACAGAATCTGTCTGAACCGCTGGAAGTCCCACTCTCAGAGGATGAAATCTCACGTCTGACCAGATCCTTTAATGACATGCTTGCCCGCCTGGACAATGCCTTCTCTGCACAGAAACAGTTTGTGGCAAGTGCAGCACATGAGCTTCGCACACCCTTAGCTGTAATGCAGACAAATCTGGAAGTTTTTTACAAAAAGCCGGAGCACGCACCCCAGGAATACGACAGACTTTTCACCATGCTTCAGGAACAGACCGGACGGCTTTCCCATCTTGCGGAAATCCTGCTGGACATGACAGGTCTTCAAACAGTAGAGCGTTCTGACACTATTTCCCTTGCAGCACTCACAGAAGAGGTTTTCTGCGATCTGGATCCGGTTGCAGAAAACATCAGGTCCGGCTTATTCAGACAGATGGCGACTGTACTGTTACAGGCAGCTATATCCTTCTGTACCGGGCAGTTTATAATCTGGTTGAAAATGCGATCAAATATAACCGGCCTTCCGGTTCCGTCACTGTAAGCATTCACACTGCAGAGTCTGCAGTCCTGGAGGTAACCGACACAGGCATCGGTATCTCCCCTGAAAATCAGGAAAAAATCTTTGATCCTTTCTACCGTGTGGACAAATCCCGCAGCCGTGCCATGGGCGGTGCAGGTCTGGGGCTTGCTCTTGTAAGCGAGATTGCCAGACAGCACAACGGTCAGGTAAAAGTAACCCAGAGCAGCGAAAAAAGGCAGCACCATTGCCCTGATGCTGCCTGTAACACTCCTTTAAATCAACTGACCACTGATTTTTTCTCTTATTTATTTTTTTCCAGAATCTGAATCAGTTTCTGTGTATCTTCCATAGTAGTAGCCCAGCTTGTGGCAAAGCGGATCACAGAGTGTGTCTCATCATACTTCTCCCAGAATCCGAACTCCACATCCTGGGCTATTTCTTTCATTACATCATTAGACACAATACAGAAGATCTGGTTGGTAGGCGTATCCAGAGAAAGCTGATATCCATACTTCTTCAGTGCAGCCTTGATCTGCTCTGCAGCTTCCATTGCAGGTTTGCCGATCCGCAGGTACAGTCCGTCCGTAAACAGCTCACCAAACTGGATCCCGGCGATTCTTCCTTTGGCAAGCAATGCTCCATGCTGCTTGATGATTGTAAAGAAATGAGGAATCCGTCCTTTCTGCGGTATAACCACCGCTTCTCCAAACAATGCTCCGCATTTGGTTCCTCCAATGTAAAACGCATCACTAAATTCAGCCAGATCAGTGAGAGTCACATCGTTCTCCGGACTTGCCAGTGCATAGGCAAGGCGGGCGCCATCCACATAAAGGGGAAGATGATTTTCCCGGCAGACTTTGCTGAGAGCTGCTAATTCTTCTCTGGAATACAGGGTACCATATTCTGTTGGCTGGGAAATATATACCATTCCAGGCATTACCATATGCTCATAATTGGCATCATCATAGAAATCCTTCACCAGCTTCTCAATCTGCTGTGCAGAGATTTTTCCATCTTTCTGCGGTACTGTCAGAACCTTATGTCCACCAAATTCAATAGCGCCAGATTCATGGGTTGCAATATGACCTGTATCCGCAGCCACAACTCCCTGATAGGATTTCAAAAGTGCATCGATTACTGTGGCATTGGTCTGTGTTCCGCCAACCAACAGGAATACGTCTGCCTCCGGTGCATTGCAGGCTTTTCTGATCTTTTCTTTCGCATCTTCTGTATATGGATCCTGACCATAGCCCACTGTTTCTCCAGGTTTGTCTCCATCAGCTTCTTCATGATCGCAGGATGCGCACCTTCCATGTAGTCACTGGCGAAATATAAACGTGATTCTGTATTTTCCATTTTTATCGTTATGTCCTTTCTACTGCACTATCTGCGCATTTGACTTTTTTTATTCATAGCTTCTGTTCTGTACCGGAACGCTATTCATTCTGTTACTCTATTTTTCTTAGCATTTCTCCCATCTACTCTTCTGACTTTCACAGATGGAGTTCCACTGACAATTCCCACAGATTTCTTTCCTCTTTCCTGATGCCAGGATTTTCTTTTGAACAACATCTGTAAAATCATCAAATTCCATAATCTGTCCATTTTCCAGACCGCACAGTTCCAGCACTGCATTGTCATATGCTTCTACAAGCGAAAAGGAAGAACAGCATCCTTTTTCATTTATTCGGACAGGCAGAACAGATCTCGTCTGTATCTGCATGAAGCTGTATCTTTGCTCCCTTCTGGAAAATATCCAGCATTTCCTGCATATGTGCGGAAAACCCATTACTGTATCCCTCACCCTTGAAATATGCAAGGCACATTCCATGGTGAGGGCGTAGTGGAATATTTTTTTATAAAAGACATCTTTGTGCACCTTTCTCCTTAATTTTTTAACATATTGGATACTTTAACACAAAGCGTTTTTATTGACAACTTTTTTTTACTTTATAGTTTACAATCCAATAATTCTATATACTGATCGGATTTCATCAGACTTACTGAATAAAATCAGAAAAATCCTTTTTTACTTTTTCTTCATTTACCAGCCTTAGCTACCCTCATATTATAAAGAAAGGTACCCAATGATGCCAGAATAATCAGCACATATCCTGTAAAGCTGTACTTATCCGGAATCTCTCCAAACAGGATAAATCCCAGCATCGTAGCAAAAATAATCTGCGAGTAATCAAAGATGGAAATCTTCCCTGCAGGTGCATAGGTGTATGCAGCCGTAATCGTAAACTGTCCACCCGCAGCGAATAATCCTGCCATCAGCAATGTCACAAGCTGTTTCATACTCATGGATGTGAAATGGAACAACATCCAGGGTACAACCGACAAGCAGGAGAAAAATGAAAAATAAAACACGATAACCGGTCCCTTCACTCCGTGAGTTCCCAGTACACGCACCATCGTATACGCAATTCCCTGCTCCCAGTCCACCGCAGACTCCTATCAGTGCCGGAACAAGTGCCGCATTCTGAAATCCCGGTTTCACTACAAATAAACATCCGATAAATGCCAGCGCAACACACGCAGCCTGCGCCGGTCTGATCTTTTCCTTTTACCTTAAAGAAAGGAAATAAAAAATAATCGCAAAAAACGGAGACAATTTATTCAGAATCGATGCATCTGCCACCAACAGATGATCAATGGCATAAAAGTTACACAGAATCCCCAGTGTCCCGCACACACAACGCAGGATCAGCGGTCCCCAGTATTTCTTATCCACCTTCGGCACTGTACGATTTTTACAGAGAATCACCGCTGCAAACACAGCCGCCACCAGATTCCGGAAGAAACTCTTCTCCACAGACGGCAGATCACCTGCCAGACGTACGCTCACATTCATACAAGCAAAGAAAAACGCCGACAGGATGATCATTATCATACCCTTTATGTAATTTTCCTGTTTCATCAGATTTAACCTGCCTTTCTGTCCATGCAGACAGCTTCTTTTTATCATATGCTGTCTGTCATCTACCTGTTAATCATAGCACGGACAATCGTTTTAGTACAAATAGATTTTTTATTTCAATTCGTCCTAAACCCTGATATACTATAAGAGCTGTCGAACCTCCAGCAGAAAGGAGGTGAGTTTCATGGAAGAAATTCTCGTCACATTTCTTGTCTCTGTTTTAGCAGGCGTAGTTAGCTACTACATATGCAAATGGCTGGACAGCAGACGCTAGACATCAACAGCCCAAACGGAACAGCTCACCGTAACGAGCAAGAAAGCCCTCAGAGCTGCAACTCTGAGGGCTTTTATTTCTTTAGGTCGCTTCATGGAATCTCGTCACATTCCTTAGCTACTGTTAGTATATGCTGAAAAAAATAAAAAGTCAACTTAAAAATAATATTAGGTAGTGTAAATTTACTGTAGGAAATTTACCCTGCTTTTACATCCCATTGACTTTTCCAAAAGCTTGTGTTACTCTAAAGCGTGTTTGAAAAATTGTAACGCACATCTTGCGTAAAGCATTTTTCAAATACGCTCTAACAAAAGAAAATCTGCATAATGGATAATAACAACGGGAGCCTGTGGGACAGGCTGAGAGGAAGATAGATCTTCGACCGCACCTGATATGGATAATGCCAGCGTAGGGACTGTATTTGTATATTAAAATCTGCCAGTGTGTTATTCCGGCAGATTTTTTTTGCAGGATTTTATCTGTTTCCTGCACAACTGATAATGTCTGCTTCGGCAGACCAAATCTTCATTTCAAGGAGGTTCATTATTATGAACACAGACAGATCAAAAACACTCAGAATGGTCATGCTCGCCATGATGGTTGCCATCGGCGTTGTCATCTCACCTATTCTGAGAATCGAGGGTATGTGTCCTACTGCACACCTGATAAACATCGTCTGTTCCGTACTTCTGGGACCGTGGTATTCATTGCTTTGTGCCACTCTCATCGGAATCATCCGAATGATGTTTATGGGTATCCCGCCACTTGCACTGACAGGTGCCGTATTCGGCGCATTTTTTATCAGGCGTTTTCTACCGCGCTTCTCATGGAAAGATTATCTGCGCAGTGATCGGTGAAATCTTCGGAACCGGTATCATCGGCTCTCTGGTTTCCTATCCTGTAATGGCATTTCTTATGGGCAGAAGCGGACTGAACGCATTTTTCTATACACCAATGTTTCTGGCAGCAACCTGCATGGGCGGCACCATTGCCTATTTCTTCCTGAAAGCATTAAGTCACGCAGGAATGCTTGCCAAATTTCAACAAAGCCTTGGAGCAAAAGTATATGATCGTAAATCAGACAAATCCCAGACAATTAACCAGAGCAGCACAGCCGCTGATTCATTGCATCACTAATCCGATTTCTATTCATGACTGTGCGAATATTATTCTGGCGGCCGGAGGCCGCCCGATCATGGCAGAACATCCTGCTGAAGTAGCTGAGATCACCAGCCATGCTCAGTCACTGGCACTGAATCTTGGAAATATCACCGATGCGCGTATGAAATCCATGCCTGAATCTCTGAAAATCGCTGCCAGTCTCCACATACCTGTTATGCTTGATCTGGTAGGAACCGCCTGCAGCAATCTGCGCTATGAATTTGCGCAGAAGCTTATGAACATCCACATGCCTGAACTCCTTAAAGGAAATATGTCTGAACTTCTTGCCATGTCCGGACAGACCGCACATGCAATCGGAATTGACGCAGGTGTACAGGATGTGCTTACAGATGCCAATCGTTCCCATCTGAAAGAACTTTTCCAGGAAAAAGCTTCCCAGTGGAATACCACACTTCTTATCACAGGCAAGGAAGATATGATCGTCTCCGCCAGTAAGTGTGAATTTATCACAAACGGTACTCCTGCCATGTCACAGATCACAGGAACCGGATGTATGCTTGGAATGATCTGTGCCACCTATCTGGCAGTTACAGACCCATTTACAGCTGCCGTCTCAGCACCAGAGAATTTGGCACAGCAGGAGAAAGAGCAGAGAAAAACAGCTCCGGACCCGGAAGCTTCCAGACAGAGCTGTTCGATCAGTTTTACAATCTTTTATAAAAAAGTTCCCGTCAGACAATATGGAACTAAATTTCCTTCATATCATCTGCGACTTTTTTTATACTATTTCCGCACTGCGCATTTTTCCCAGTTCTCGTCTCGCAAACACAATCGCCAGCGCAAATGCCGCTGCATCTGCGATCGGTCCTGCATACATCACTCCATCAATTCCCATAAACAACGGGAAGATAATGATCAATGGCAGAAGAAAAATCACCTGTCGTGTCAGAGACATTACAATACCCAGCTTCGCCATACCGATAGAAGTAAAGAAACCGGAAGATACCGGCTGGATACCGTTTGCAAAGGTCATAAACATAAATATTTTCAGATAACGTTCTGCAAACTGAAAATACAGCTCACTTCCTGTTCCGAAGATACCCACGATCTGGTGTGGAAATATCTGGAAACAGAAAAAAATATCGTTGCAATTACTGTACAGGCAGTTACAGAATAACGGTATGCCTGTCTTACTCTGTCATATTTCTTTGCTCCGTAGTTAAATCCCCAGATTGGCTGACTGCCCTGAGAAATACCAATACAGATTGCCATAAACATCTGATTACTTTAGAAATAACACCAACACATGCAATCGGAATGTCACTTCCATAAACTGAATCTGCACCATAATGACGAAGAATATTATTCAGCACAATCTGCACGATTGCCATCGCAATCTGGTTAATGCAGGACGCAAGACCTAACGAAATAATTGCCTTCAGATATGGCATCTTCGGTTTCAGCATAGCTCCTGTCAGATACATATTTCGGAATTTCCAGAAATACACAATAACCAGAACTCCAGAAACAACCTGACCAATCACAGTAGCCCATGCAGCCCCCTTAATTCCCCATCCAAATACGAAAATAAACACAGGATCAAGAATCGTATTAATGATTGCTCCAATCATAATGCAAGTCATAGAATAAGTCGGACTTCTATCAGCTCTGACCACATGGTTTCCACCAACAGACAGAATATAAAATGGAAGTCCGAGTGCCGTGATTCCTGTATAATCAACTGCATAAGGCATCACATCTGTAGTCGCTCCAAACAAAGTCAGCAAAGGTTTCAGAAACACCAGCGCAATTACTGCAAGAATCAAACCGCTGATTACCAATGATGATAATGCAGTTCCTGCAATTCCACTTGCTTTCTTTTCCTGCCCTGCTCCCATCTCCAGGTTATAATTCGACGCACCGCCGATTCCCAGAAGCAATGCCAATGCCGTCGCAATTGTCGTAACCGGAAACGCCACATTCGTTGCCGCATTTCCCAGCATACCTACACCCTGTCCAATAAAAAATCTGGTCCACGATATTATACATCGCACTGACCAGCATACTGATGATCGCAGGAATCGCAAACTTAGCGATCAGTCCACCCACAGGTGCTGTACCCAGCGGATTCTGTGCCTGCGAATTTATTTCCTGCGTACTTTGGTTACTTTTTCCCAAATAAACTCCTTCCTCTCTTTACATATTTGACACAATTTCTATCCCTGATAAATAATAACACACTTGTAGGAATAACTTTTTATTATGCCGTTTCTTTATGCCGTATTATTTACTTTAACATTTATTCTCCTTCTCTGCAACGAAAAAGCAGGGGATTTATTGCATCCGTCAATAAATCACTCCTGCTTCTATTCTTAATGCCATCACTTTATGAACATTTTATATTTATTTTTCATACAAATCCTCTGATATTTTCTATACCTCCTCCAGACAAAACAGTCTAGCACTAACCGGATTTGGAAATTCTACGGTTAACTCTCCAGCCTCTTTATTCCACTTATAATTACATGGTTCTGCTTTCGGATAACCACATACCACTTTCAAATCCTGACCTTTTCTGTGCTCAACAGGAATTGTTGCAAAAGCAGTCTGACTGTTTCTTCTCCATACAGCCACATAATCTTTCTTACCTGCATTCAATCCCATGCTCACCCACGGATCGCGATATTTAGAAAGACCTAATGGCCAGAACGGTACTGCATTCTTGATATCTACACGGATTGTTTTATAATATGAGATCGCCTCTTTTACAAGATCAAATCTTTCTGGACTCAGGTTTACCAGATGACCACTCTGATGAATTCGAAGTAAAATTGCATTAACCATATTGAAAATTACTTCTTCCTTGTCACCTTCAGTCAGTGGATAAGACCAGATAGCAGCCTGCTCAGGCGTTAATGCCATTGGAGAATTTGCTGCGATTGTAGCATATCTTATATAGTCTTCCTGGTCACTGGTAGACTGAATACTGTAACGTGAAAGCATTGCATAGTCCATTCTCAGACCACCGCTTGAACAGTTCTCAATAACCAGATTCGGATATTTTACAAAAATCCCATCCAGCCATTTCAGGTATGCACGGTTATGACCAAGAAGTCCGTCACCTGCGCTGTCCGCATTCAGTTCTGTACCAATTCCCGGTTCAATGTTGTAATCCATCTTAATATATCCAACGCCATATTCATTTACCAGACGATCGATAACTTCTGTTGCATGAGCAATAACTTCCGGATTACGAAAATCAAGCTGATATCGGCTTCTGTCATAAACCTTTTTTCCATGTCTCATAAAGTACCAGTCATCCGGAACCTTATCTGCTTTCGGGCATTTGATTCCCATAACTTCAAGTTCCAACCATACTCCAGGGACCATTCCTTTCGAACGGATATAATCCATCACTTCTTTTAAGCCGCCCGGAAATCTTTCTTTGGATGGCAGCCATTCTCCAACACCATCCCACCAGAATCCTGCTGAATACCATCCACAGTCAACACAGAAATATTCGCAACCCGCTTCTTTTGCTTTATCAATCAGCGGAAGTTCTTTTTCTGTCGTAGGGTCTCCCCACAGACAATTCATATAGTCGTTAAAGATTACCGGAAGTTTTTTCATTATCTTCATTCTTTCTTCTGATAGCACGACGATATTTTGTAAGTTCTCCTGCTGCCTCTTCCACATCTCCACATGCAGAACCGACACTTACCGGAACACTTGCAAAAGTATCACCCGGTTTCAAATTCTTCCACCAGTGAGACTGATGTTCTGTGGGGCCGGATAACTGCAAATACATATGTCCATCCTGATCACTGATTTCCCAGTACCAGGAACCATTCTGCTCAATCTGCCAGAACAGGATAGAATCTGTTTCTTTATTCTTCAGGCATCCCATAGGAAGATAATTCTTAGTAGACCAGTTTCCGGTATTTCCAACACTGATTGTCTGAGAAGAACGTCTTACTTTATCCGGCTGTGAAATAGACATACCTAGCTGATCCATACTGAAACGGTTCCAGATTAATTCCTTCTGCCATGCATTGCGTGCAATCAGAACTTCCAGTTTTTCATCAGTACTTAAAAGACCTTCTTTGTCAATACCAAGCAATGCAAAAGAAGATACATACTCAACTCCCAGATCTTCTTCTCCATTATTTTTAACTCTGTCCAGCTTCTGATCACAGAGATTCCATCATAGAACTGAATATTACTGCATACTTCCAGTCCTGTAGGTTTATCTTCCATAAGTATCTCAAGTTTTCTTCCTGTCTCGTTTCGATAATCTTTCATATCTTTATATTTCAGGCGATAGCCAGGAGCAGTATAAGTATACTTTGTTCCATGGCGTTCACCCGGACGGTTTAAACCTGAAAGCAACACTTCTACCGGTCTGAAAGAAGCTGTTCCTTCACAGGAATTAATATCATTTTCATCAAACGGTAAGTTTGAAAAATGTAATAACTTAATCTCATTCTCATCTGTGATCTCATAGACCATGTTTAAATTATTTTCTTTAATTTCAATTCTCTTCATGATGTCTCACCAATACTTTCTTCTCTAAACTTATTCTCAATTTGCATCAACCTTTGACAGAACCACTCATTAAGCCTGCAAGGAAATATTTCTGCAGGAACAGGAAAATGATAGTTACCGGAATTACCGCGATAACAGATCCGGCCATCAGACCACCCCAGTCAATAGTATTTGCACCTTTGAATAACATGATCGCCGGTGTCAGTGTTCTGTATTTATCTGTAGAGATAAAGATGTAACCAAACATAAACTCGTTCCATGCATTAATAAATGCATATAATCCGGTAGAAATCAGACTTGGAACAGATAATGGTAAAATAATCTTGAAAATCGTCTGTGCTTTTCCACATCCGTCAATCTCAGCCGCCTCTTCCAGTGCCATCGGTACAGTATCGAAGAAACTGCTCATCATAAAACGTACACAGCGGTATAACGAAAGTTGTATATGCCAGAATCAGACAAAGGTAAGTTTCCAGAATATGGAATTTCTGCATGATCATATATAACGGAACCAACAGAAGAACACCAGGGATCATCTGAGACAACATCATTGCAAAGTTGGAAACCTTTACAAGTTTCTGTTTATAGTAACGACTTAATGCATATCCTGCCATTACAGCAATTACCATAGAAAGTCCACAGGCAATTACAGATACGATAAAACTAGTTCTTAATATAAATTTAATAAACCCTGCCTGGAACAGTACCTTCTTAAAATTCTC
>ENA-OQAX01000317-OQAX01000317.1-human-gut-metagenome-genome-assembly--contig:-NODE-317-length-11583-cov-4.027409_pt1 | contig 11583 bp, 19 predicted proteins | sample MGYA00242741_ERZ504539 | MGnify/ENA primary metagenome ERZ504539 (study PRJEB26092, sample SAMD00036277) | human gut metagenome | host: Homo sapiens | study: EMG produced TPA metagenomics assembly of... | reverse complement strand
ATCCAAATTCATTCTCGCACTTCATCACTGCGCAGCTTTTTGCGGGCGCGCATCAGGGCGTTTTTCCACCGCTTGGGGGTGCAGTGCAGCAGTTGGGCTGGTCTGGGCGGCGGTGTGCCCCTCCAAACTGGCCAAGCAGACTGCCGCGTTCCAGGGGCGGAAAGCTGCGTGTTGATGCGTTCCAGCACGGCGGCGCAGCGCTCGTTGGCAATGGCAAGCTCTTCCGGCCCGGCGCAGCAGAATTTTCCGGCAGGGGCACACTGTTGTTCAGCGGAGCATGCTTTTTGCGGGTGGCACTGCGGCGGGCATCCTGCTGTGCGTTGGCAATACAGGCTGCGGCATACGCGGTAAAGGGGACTTTTTTATCCGCCCGGTAGCTGCGCACGGCATGGAACAGGCCAATCAGCCCTTCCTGCACCGCATCGTCAAAGTCAAGGCCGGGTGCTGCAACGGCAGCGGCGCCTTTGCGTATGGCAGGCATCATGGCGGTGATCAGCGCGGCAATAGCGCTTTCCTCCCCAGCCTGTGACTGCTGCAGCAGCTCGTCATCCATCTGCTGCGGCATGGCTACTTTCCTCCCTGGATAAATGCGATTGCTCTTATTTTACCGTTTAACGCCGCGTTTGTCAATAAAAATTTTGCCCTGTACGTTAAATAATCCCTTCCTCAAGAGAGGGATTTGCCGCACTGTGGCTGCGCCATGCTCCTACCTTCCTTTAGAACCCCCATCGTCGGCAGATCTCCGCCAATGGAAACGGTTTCAGAGTTGTTCGGCAAATCGGACATTTTACTTTTTTCGGTTTGTAAAATGCTCCAGCAGCTCCACCGCCGCCACAATGATAATTGTTACCGCAAAAACACCCAGCCAGCCAAGGCCCGCTTTGGGCAGCACCTGCATAAACAGTGTTAAATTCATCTTGTTCTCCCCTTTTGTTTAGAGTGTATCTGAAAAGTCGAAAATATCCGTCATTTTCTTTGGGCAACACCGCACAATTCCCGCCTGACGGCTTAAGCACCGCTCCGGCGGCTGCGGCACGGCATCTGCGTTGCCAAAATGCTCGATAATACACAAGTATTATCTGCGCTTTTGGCTTAGCAGCTGCCGTGCCTCGCTCGCCGTATCGGCACTTAGAATTGTGCGGTATTGCCCTAAATCGTTTTCATCTTTTCCAGCAGCTTTGCGTACACATGCTCCACGAACCACGGCTCGGTGGATTTTACCAGTGCTTCTTCCGGCGTAAACCAGGCCACACCGCTGTTTTCGTCCGCCTTAATGGCAACCGCTTCCTCAGAGTCGGCTTCCAGCAGATAAGTTACATTCAGATGCAGATGGCTGGAAACATAGCATCCACGCTTCACATGCCCATCCACGGTAAGTGACTCCAGCGAGAAAATCTCTTTGGAAACCGGCTGTACGTGCCGGATTCCTGCTTCCTCTTTTACCTCGCGAATGGCAACAGCCAACAGGTCGGTTTCGCCATCCGCGTGCCCGCCCAGCCAGGACCAGGAGTGGTAAATATTGTGGTATACCATCAACACCTTGCTGCGGTCCTTGTTTACCACCCAGGCGGATGCCGTCATGTGTGCCACGGCGTTTTCGCGGCTGAATGCGTTATCATTTTGTTTTGATCCAATTCAAAATCAGGGCTTTGTCCTTTTCTTCCTGCTCATTGAACGGGCAGTAACGCTCAATATCATAAATCAATTCCCGGCGGGCCATACCCATGCAACTCCTTTGCTTTGCGTTATCACTCGCGGTTATCCAGTACATAGATCACGCAGGCAAAGCCCACGATCATGGCAAACAAAATGGTACCGCCAAATCCGCTGCCGGAAAGGCTGACATTCGCATAGAACACAACCAGTGCGGTAAGAAGCATCAGGATGATGGGCGCAACCGTTCGGAACTTATCCATAAAGATACCCTCTTTTGAGCAGCATTCAACGCAGCGTTTACTTTGCTTCCAGTATAGCAGGAACCACCGGGAAAATCTACTGTGCCACAGTGGAAATCTGCCCGCTGCATACAATTTGCCGCGGCTGGTTCTACTGCTCCGCTGCCCGGAATACAGTGGGGGTGTGGAGGTGATACCCCAAATGGACGAGTATTATTCCGTGATCCAGTTCTTGCCGGAACCGCTGCGCACCGAGCTCAAAGCCATGCCGCCGGAATGCGCCGCCCGCGTGCAGGAAATCCGCCTGCGCGCCGGGCAGGCGGTGCAGTTTACGGTGGGCGGGGCCTGGCAGCCTGCCCAACAGCTGCTGCCCGTGGCACAAACCGCCCTTGCCATCGGCCCGCGCATGCTGCGCAGCTGCTTTGCCGCCCTCTGCCGGGACTCCGCCTATGCCTATGAGGACGAGCTGAAACAGGGCTATTTCACCCTGCCCGGCGGCAGCCGCGTGGGGGTGGCGGGTGTGTGTGGCCCGGCGGGCTTTGCCGATATTACATCTCTCAATCTCCGCGTTGCGCGCCAGGTGCCCTGTGTCCTGCCGCCCCAGCTTCGCCGCACGTTGGATGCCTTGAATGGCGGGATTCTGGTCGTAGGCACGCCGGGCAGCGGCAAAACAACGTTCCTGCGCAGCATCATCCGCTATCTGGATACCGCCCGCCGCATTTTCTGCGTGGCGGACGAGCGCGGCGAGCTGCTGACGGCGGGGCACACCGTACACTGCGATGTCTACACCCGCTGCACCAAAGCGCAGGCCATCCAGATGGCGCTGCGCTGCATGAACCCTCAGGTCATCGTGTGTGATGAGCTGGGCACCCAGGCGGACCTCCAGGCCGTGGAAGCGGGCCTGCCTGCGGCGTGGTGTTTGTGGCAAGTGTCCATTGCGATACCCTGGAAGCGCTGAACCGCAAACCGCCCACTGCCCGCCTGCTGGCGATGGGGGCCTTTGAAACCCTGGTACTGCTGGATGGCCGCGTGAACCCCGGCCATGCAGTGAAGGTCCGCACCCTGGCATGATGCTGTACTGCCGTTTGCTGGGGGCTGTGCTGCTGGTGTGTACAGGCTTTGCTGCCGGCCAGGCGTACTGCCAGCGGCTGTGGGCACAGTGGCGGGCGGTGTGCGGCTTTGAGCGTTTGCTTACTTATCTGGCGGACCAGCTTGCCTTTTGCGCCCTGCCCAGTGCGGAGCTGCTGGCCGCCGCGGCGGAACACCCGGCGTTTGCCGCCTACTGCCGCCGAATGCTGCATCCTTTGCGGAATTACGCCTACCCCCGCCGCTTGATAAAACCTGCGGAGCGGAGCTGCATGCCGGGCTGCACACCATTGCCCTGTGCAGCAGGCAGCAGGCCCCGCAGACCATGCGCACGCTGGCCGCCCTGTGCCACCGCACCGCCCAAGGCCAGTATGCCACCGCCCAGCAGGCCGCTGTACTTGCCCCTAAACTGGGACTTTGCGGCGGGCTGCTGGCGGCCATTCTGCTCTGGCCCGCGGGGTGAAGCAGGGGATAACTGAAAAGGCGAAAGCGCGGCCGGCTTTTTATAGGGGAACCATCATGAACATTGATCTTGTATTCAAAATTGCGGCCACCGGCATTATTGTTGCGGTGCTCAACCAGCTGCTCACCCGCTCTGGGCGGGAGGATCAGGCTATGATGACCACCCTTGCGGGCTTGATCGTGGTACTTAGCATGCTGGTGCGCCAAATCAGCGATTTGTTTGTGCTGATCAAAGCGCTGTTTGATTTGTGATTGGTCATGGATAACGATGCTTATCTTAAAAGCGGCCGCCCTTGCCATTGTCGTCTGCGTGCTGGTGCTCTGCTTAAAAAAGGACCAGCCCGGCTTTGCGTTCCTGCTTTCTTTGTGCGGCGCGGCGGGGCTGCTGTGGTTCGCGGTGCAGCAATTGCGCCCACTGTTGGCCCGGCTGCAGCAGCTGGCCGGGCAGGCTGGCGGCGATTCGTTCAGCATTCTGCTGCAGGTGCTGGCCATCGCTTTTGTGGCCCAGCTGGCGGCGGACCTTTGCCGCGAAGCCGGCCTTGCTGCCGCCGCGTTCTGTATGGAATTCGTGGGCCGCATTTTGGCTATGCTGCAGGCATTGCCTCTGCTGCAAAGCTTGCTGGCCTCGTTTTTGTCCTTTTTATCGTGATAGCCTTCCCGCTGCCAGCCGCCGCGGCAGAACTGCCCGCTGGGGTGCAGCAGATTTTGCAGCAAAGCGAACTGACGCCGGACAAGCTCGTTCACATTACCTTGCAGGAGCTGCTGCAAACGCTGGCTGGTTGGCTGAAAAACGCCTGGGGGCAGCCGCTGCAACTGGCCCGGCGCGCGGTGCTGTTTTTGCTGCTTTCCAGCTGTGTGGGGCTGCTGGCGGACGGTGGTGCCTGGCGGGACTGTGTGGACCTTGTGGCTGTGCTCGGCTTTGGCACCATTGCGCTGAATCAAATGACATCTCTCGTGCAGCAGGTTGCCCAGGCAGCCAACACCAGCCAGTTGTATGTATCCGGTTTTGTGCCGGTGTTTGCCGGGGTAGCATTGCTGGCGGGCCAAACCGCCGGAGCTGCCGTGTACAGCACGATGTTTTATGCCATGGCGGCCTTTCTGGCGGAAGTGCTGCAAAACTTACTGCTGCCGCTGCTGCAAATCTATTTCTGCTTTTCCGTTTCTGCGGCCCTTTGGGGGGATAGTGGCATTGCCGATGCCGCAAACCTGTTTGCCCGCTGTTTTACTTTTGCGCTCAAACTGTGCGGTATGCTGTTTACCTTTGTGCTGGGGCTGCAAATGTGTTGGCCGCCGGGACTGACCGCGCAGCCTTAAAAATCGGCAAAAGCGTGCTGAGTGCTGCCGTGCCCGTCGTGGGGGATGCCGCTGCGGCGGCTCTGGGCAGTGCTTCCGCCGCAATCGGACTGCTCAAAGGCTCATTGGCATTGGCGGCGGTGGCAGCCCTGGGGGCAGCGTTTGCCCCGGTGCTGGCGCAGTGCGGGCTGTACTGGCTGGTGTTTTCCGGCATGGGCATTCTGGCGGCGGGACTGGGGCAAAAGCGCAGCAAGCAGATCTGCACCCTATTTGGCCAGGGGACGCGGCTGTGCGGGGCTATCTTGGTACTATATTTCTTTCTGGTAATTCTATCCACGCTGTTGCTGCTGCTTGGCGGGAATGGGGGCTGACTTATGGATACGCTGTGCCACGCGGCACTGGTTTGCTGCATCTTGTCCGCCCTGGCTGGGCTGGTGCGGACATTCTGGCCGCAAAATGGGTTCAAGCCAGTCATAAATGCGGTGCTTACGCTGTATATTATAACATCGGTCCTCCATGCGGTATCCGGCATGAACTGGCAGGGCTTTGCCGCGCAGCTCCAAAACTTTGCCAGCCAGAGCGCCCCCGGCGAGGACTATACCGCTTACGGCGCAGAGCTTGCCATGCAGGAATCCGCCGCAGCACTGCAAAAGCTTTTGCGGCAAAGCGGCATCGAATCCGTTGTGCAGCCGCAGGCGGGCGGCGTGCATGTGCGGCTGGTTTACCCGGCGGACCGGGAACAGGCGGAAACCCTGCTCAAATTTGCGGGGACCGTGCCCTATACGCTGGAGAACACCCAATGACCGCAAAACAGAGCATCGCCTGGCTGCAGGCGGCGTGGAAGGATGATAAAAAGCGTATCAATCTCTTGCTGGTATCCGGCCTGGCGGGCATGCTGCTGCTCTGTATGTCGGAATGGCTGCCAGCCGGGCAAAGCACACAAAATGCCGCGCAGAGCAGCCAGCAGAGCCAGACGGCAACGGAGTATGAACAGCAGCTGGAAACCCGCCTTGCCGCCCTGATCCGTGCCATGGACGGCGCAGGTGAAACCGTTGTTATGGTAACGCTGGACTGCGGGGAGGAAACCACCTATGCAGCGGATACCCGGACAGAGAAAACCAGCGAGGACACCCGCAGCAGCGCCGCCAGCCAGCGCACCCATCTGCTGGCCGGTGCACAGCCGGTGGTGCAGTCGGTTCAGGCACCGCAGGTGCGCGGCGTGGCCGTGCTTTGCCAGGGCGGGGGTAATGCCGGGACCAGCGCCGCATCACAGAACTGGTCAGCGCTCTGACCGGCGTGGGGGCCAGCCATATTACCGTAAACAAAATGCAATCATAGGGAGGGCTAACGATATGGAAGGCAGAGCAACCAAACGGTATGCCACATTGGCGGCGCTTACCCTGGCGTTGGGCGGTGCAGTGTTTTTGAACTGGTCGTTCGCCGGGCGCACCCCGCAGGCGGGAACGCCGGAAGCCGTTGTGCAGACTTCGGCGGAAGCTGACGAGGACACGGTACAGACTGCCGCCCGGCAGCCGGAAACAAACGCGGCGGTGGAACCCATGACCGCCCAGGCAGTGTTTGATCCGCTGGAAAGTGAACCTCAGACCGCCGCCCAGGTGGATGCAGCGGAAGAAATGGAATCGGGCGGGCAGGCAGGCAAAAATTACGGCGAAGCCCAGCTTGTCAGCGTCAGCAGGATTCCGGTACGGAATTTTTTGAACAGGCACGCCTGAACCGCTCCAAAGCGCGGGACGAGGCACTGGACGCTATCAAAAAGACACTGAAAAGTGCGGATTTGAGCGAAAGCGAAAAAGACAGCATTACCCAAAAGCTGCAAAACCAGATCAGCAGCATCACGGTGGAATCTAGCATTGAAAGCCTGATTAAATCCAAAGGCTTTGCGGACTGTGTTGTCAGCATTGGGGAGGGACGCGCGGATATCACCGTTATGACAGAAAAACGACGCCCTGACCGCGGATGAAGTGACCCGCATCCGGGATGCCGTTTTAGGCAAGTGCAAGGGCCTGAGCGCGCAGGATATCACCGTTGTGGAGGAAGATAAACCATGACCGGCAGGGAAGCGCTGCATAACCGCAGTCAAACCCTGCGGTTTTGCTTTTTTATGCAGGAATCATGAATAAGTATTGCAAAAAATAGCAAAAGAGGGTATTATAAACTAATAGTCAACCTCTTCGGTGTACTAAAGCGCAAGGTTGGCGTGCAGTGCAAATGTGCAGCACTGCAGGAATGGTGCGGAGAACTTGCTCAGCACTGGTATAGATAAGGGAGGAAATGTTATGAAAAAGTTGATTTCTTTTGCTGTGGCGGGCATGTTTGCCCTCAGCCTTGCGGCCTGCGGCTCCAGCAGCAGTGCAGCTGCAAGCATCACGGAAAGCTCTGCCGAAAGCACGGCAGCATCCACCGCTGACAGCGCCGCTGCAGACAGCGACTTGGCCTACCTGCAGAACAAGGGCAAAATGACCATCGGCTACACCGTGTATGAGCCGATGAACTACACCGATGAAAGCGGTACCTTTACCGGTTTTGATACCGAACTGGCAACAGCTGTGTGTGAAAAGCTGGGCGTGGAGCCGGATTTTGTCGAGATCAACTGGGATACCAAAGAGACCGAGCTGGCTGCCAAGAGCATTGACTGCATCTGGAACGGCCTGACCCTGACCGATGACCGCGAGGCCAATATGGCCTGCACCAAGCCTTACGTCAAGAATGCACAGGTGGTTGTGATGAAGGCTGATGCCGATTACACCTCCACCGCAGACCTTGCCGGTAAGACCGTTGTGGCTGAGTCCGGATCTGCTGGCGAAACTACCATTGAAGAGGACGAGGGCCTGCAGCAGGCAGACTTTGTTGCCAAGAGCGTGCAGACCGACTGCCTGATGGAAGTTGCTGCCGGCACCGCTGACGCCGCTGTTCTGGACCTGACCCTGGCTAGCGCTATGATCGGCGAAGGCACCGACTATGCAAACCTTGTCATCAAGGACGAGCTGAATGTGGAAGAATACGGTGTTGCTTTCCGCAAGGGCAGCGATGTCGCCGCCGCTGTGGATACCGCTTTCGATGAACTGAAAGCGGACGGTACCATGCAGACCCTGGCCGACAAATACGGCCTGACCCTGGCAGACTGATCATGGGGGAAGCGGGTGTGATTTGGAGCCGCCTGACCAGCGCCTTCCTAATGAACTGTCAGCTTTTTGGGCTGACGCTGTTGTTTGCCCTGCCGCTTGGCCTTTTGGTGTCACTTGGCTCCATGAGCCGGTTCACACCGCTGCGGGGCGTGGTCAAAACCTTTGTGTGGATCATCCGCGGCACGCCGTTGATGCTGCAAATCATCGTTATCTACCTTGGCCCCGGTCTGATGGGCTTTGCCAGTCCCTGGGGTTCCAGCACCAATGGCCGCCTGCTGGCGGCGGTGGTGGCGTTTGTCATCAATTACGCCTGCTATTTTTCCGAAATTTACCGCGGCGGTATTGAGTCTGTTCCCGTTGGCCAGACGGAAGCCGGGCAGGTGCTTGGCATGACCAAGAGCCAGATTTTTTCCGCGTTACGCTGCTGCAGGTCATCAAGCGCATCCTGGCCCCCATGGGCAATGAGGTCATGACCTTGATCAAAGATACCTCCCTTGCCAATGTGATCGCCAACAAGGAAATCATCATGATGGCAAAGGAATACAGCGCCAAGGGCTTGATCTGGCCGCTGTTCTCCACCGCGCTTTTCTTCCTGGTGTTTGTCGGGGCAATGACCCTGCTGTTCAACTGGCTGGAAAAAAAGCTCAGCTATTTCCGGTAAGGGGGACGTACATATGGCACTTTTGGAAGTTACCGGCATCAGCAAAAACTTTGGCAGTACCCATGTGCTGCAAAACATCTCTCTCAACCTGGAAAAAGGCGAAGCACTGGCCATCATCGGTTCTTCCGGCTCCGGCAAAACAACGTTGCTGCGCTGCCTGAACTTTTTGGAAACGCCGGATACCGGTGTGATCCGTGTGGACGGCAAAACCCTGTGGGATGCCGCTGACCCGGCCACCCACCGTGAAAGTGAAGTGCGCAAAAAGCGCCTGCATTTCGGCCTTGTGTTCCAGAACTTCAACCTTTTCCCGCAGTATACGGCTTTGCAGAACATTACCCTGGCCGGGGAGCTGCTGGCAAAAGAAAAACCGGAGTATAAAGCCAACCGCAAAGCGATTCATGCGGAACTGGAAGAAAAAGCCCGCACCCTTCTGGCACAGATGGGCCTTTCGGAGCGGGAAAACCATTACCCGCACCAGCTTTCCGGCGGCCAGCAACAGCGTGTGGCTATTGCCCGCGCCCTGGCGCTGGAACCGGATATCCTTTGCTTTGATGAACCGACCAGCGCCCTTGACCCGGAGCTGACCGGCGAAGTTCTGCGCGTTCTGCGCGATCTGGCCGACCAGAAAACTACCATGATCATTGTCACGCACGAAATGTCTTTTGCACGCGATGTGGCAGACCGCATCCTGTTTATGGATGGCGGCGTGGTGGTCGAGGAAGGCCCTGCCCACCAGGTGATCGAACACCCGCACGAGGAACGCACCAAACAGTTCCTTTCCCATTACGGCACCTGATGCCCCGGATGACCGCCGCTCGGTGGTCATTCCAAGCGACATAAAATAACAAACAAAATGCTCCCTGCCTGTTTTACCGGCTGTACGGTAACCAGCAGGGAGCTTTTTGCTATTTTTATAACTCCGTGAAGCGATAAGAATTGAAAATAATGGAAATCAGAGATAGAACAGCAAGTTTATTTTGCCTCGATCTCATCCAATTCTTTCAGCCACAAAGCGTTGCAGGCATCGCTCGGCATACGCCAGTCGGCGCGGGGGCTGAGGGTGACGGAACCGACCTTCGGTCCATCCGGCAGGCAGCTGCGCTTGAACTGCTGGGCAAAGAACCGGCGGTAGAAGTTGCGCAGCCAGGCCAGCAGCACTTCCGGCTCATACCGCCCGGCAAATGCGGCCAACGCCAGGTGATAAATCTTGGCGGGTCCAAACCCAAAGCGCAGCACATAATACAGGTAAAAATCATGCAGTTCATACGGCCCAACCAGCTTTTCAGTCTGCTGGGCAATGGTGCCATCCGCGGCGGAGGGCAGCAGCTCCGGGCTGACTGGGGTATCCAGAATATCCACCAGCACATCACGCAGCACCGGCTGGCCGCAGGTATCGGCCACATACTGCACAATGTGGCGCACCAGCGTTTTGGGCACCCCGGCGTTCACACCGTACATGCTCATGTGGTCGCCGTTGTAGGTGGCCCAGCCGAGGGCCAGCTCGCTCAAATCTCCGGTGCCGATCACAAAGCCGCCGTTCTTGTTGGCGTAATCCATCAATTCCAGCGTGCGCACACGGGCCTGGCAGTTTTCAAAGGTCACATCATAGGTGTGCGGGTCTTGGCCGATATCGGCAAAGTGGCTTTCCACCGTGTTGGTAATGTTGATTTCGGTAAAGCTGACGCCCAGTGCTTCGCACAGATCTCCGCGTTGGAGCGGGTGCGCTTGGTAGTTCCAAAGCAGGGCATGGTAATGGCAATAATGTCCTTGGGGTCACGGCCCAGCACCTTGCAGGCGCGCACGGCAACCAGCAAAGCCAGGCAGGAATCCAACCCGCCGGAAATACCCACAACAGCGCACTTGGCGTGGGTGTGCTCCATACGCTTGGCAAGGCCCTCAGCCTGGATGCGCAAAATCAGCTCGCAGCGCTCGGCACGAGCAGCATCATTCTGCGGCACAAATGGCGTGGGGGAAACAAACCGCGTCAGCGGTGCTTCTGCCACTTCCAAATCAAAGCTGATGGTCGTGTATCCGGCGGCATCCGGCACAAAGGTCGTGTTGCGGATACGCTCCTGCACCATGCGGCCAAGGTCCAGCTCGGTTGCGGCGGTACCGTTGGCGAAAGGCTCGGCCTCGCACAGCAGTGTACCGTTTTCCGCAATCAGATTGTGGGCGGCAAAGGTCATATCGGTGGTGCTTTCACCGTGCCCGGCGTCAGCATACACATAACCGCACAGCAGGCGGGCGCTCTGCCCAGCCACCAGCTCCCGGCGGTAGGCAGCTTTGCCTACCGTTTCATCGCTGGCAGAAAGGTTTGCAACCACCGTTGCCCCGGCCAGCGCATGGCTACAGCTGGGGGGCACAGGAGCCCAAAGGTCCTCACAGATTTCCACCCCAAGCACAAACTCCGGCATCTCGCGGCAGGCAAACAGCAGGTTGGTGCCAAACAGAGTGCGCTGCCCGGCAAAGGTGATTTCAAACGCATCTTTTGGGCCCGGCACAAAATGGCGGCGCTCGTAAAACTCGCCGTAATTGGGCAGGTAGGTTTTGGGTACAAGGCCCAACAGTTGCCCCTTGCAAACAACCGCTGCACAGTTGTACAGCTTGCCGTTATGGCGCACCGGCAGGCCAACCAACGTCACCACGTCCAGCTCTTTGCTGGCATCGAGAATCTGAATCAGCCCATCCTCGGCGCCGCGGCACAGTGTTTCCTGCAAAAACAGATCGCTGCAGGTATAGCCGGTCAGAGCAAACTCCGGCAGGCAGAGCAGTTTGGTTCCGGCAACAGCCTGTGCGCGCATGGCGGCAATGATCTGCTGCGTATTGTAGGCACAGTCAGCAACATGCAGCGCAGGGCTGACGGCTGCTGTGCGCAAAAATCCGTATTTCATGGGTAGCCCCCTTAATCATAAGGCAATACCGCATAATTCTAAGTGCCGATACGGCGAGCGAGGTGCGGCAGATGCCAAGCCAAAAGCGCAGATAATACTGGATGTCTTATCGAGCATTTTGGCAACGCAGATGCGTGCCGCAGCCGCCG
>ENA-OQAX01000316-OQAX01000316.1-human-gut-metagenome-genome-assembly--contig:-NODE-316-length-11591-cov-1.492411_pt1 | contig 11591 bp, 18 predicted proteins | sample MGYA00242741_ERZ504539 | MGnify/ENA primary metagenome ERZ504539 (study PRJEB26092, sample SAMD00036277) | human gut metagenome | host: Homo sapiens | study: EMG produced TPA metagenomics assembly of... | reverse complement strand
CCACATTTTTTTCCATAGCCTTTTATTCTTCTTTGAAGGTTCTACAGCCAGACAATGCAGCACCATAACTTCACTGTCCTCTGCTTCCACTCTCCACCGGGCATATTTATATTCCTCAACCTGGATCTGATTGATGACCGCTGCTGCCACAACTTCATTTTCCTCTTTCATAACGAACAGATCATTCCGTCTCAAAGCATCTTCTGCTGTCTTTCTCACCGGATATACATTCCGGATCCATCCGATCACAGCTCTTCCATTTTCTTCCTCATCATGAATATGTTCATAGATTCTCTCGATATCATCAATATCTGTTTCTTTGCTTTTAATATTTCCACTATCCTGTCTTTATCCTGTCTTTATCCTTTCTTCTGATCTGATCCAGCAGAGCCAGGGCCGCTTTCCTATCTGCTCAGACACTCTTTAAGCTCAGCCAAAAATTTTTGCCTCCTCAAGAGGTTTGGTAAGATGCTGGTTCATCCCGGAAATACGGCTGTTAATGATATCCTCAGAAAATGCATTGGCACTCATGGCAATGATCGGTATTGTTCCGGCATCCCTTCTCTTCATGGAACGGATCTTGCGTGCCGCATCCCAGCCATTCATATTTGGCATCATAATATCCATGAAGATCACATCATAATACCCCGGCTGCGCTTTTTCAAATTTTTTCACTGCTTCTTCCCCATCAGCCGCACACTCTACGCGGATTCCATTATTTTCCAGCATAAATTTTGCAATTTCCATATTCAGTTCATTATCTTCCGCTATCAGGGCGCACATTCCCTCGAAAGATATTTCCTGCCTGGTTCCGTTATCTGTTTTTGAAATTTCGTTTTTTTCCGGCTGTCCGATCTTAAACGGAAGTGTCATTGTTACAGTTGTCCCACTGCCTTTTTTGCTTTTTATCTCAATGGTACCTTCCATTCTTTCTACGATCTTCTTAGCGATCGCAAGGCCAAGCCCCGCACCTTCGTATTTTGTTCTGCTGGTTTCATTTTCCTGAGAAAACATCTCAAACGCATGGCTTATAAACTCTTCGCTCATGCCGATTCCGTTATCCTCGCATACAAATTCATACATCACATGACTGTCATCCACAGATTTTTCTGAACACCATACATGTATCGTACCTCCTGGTTCTGTAAATTTCACTGCATTATCCGCAACTATCGTCAGAAGTCGCTCCAAATAAGCCGGGTTTCCTACCAGATATACATGCTTTTAAATTTCCTTTTTTCCAGTCCACCACATAATCAATATTTTTTTTTCTTCCGCCAGAATCTGCTTATCGGTATTTGCTCTGCTTAACACCTCTGTGAGATCAAAATCCAGTTCCTGTTCAATAATATCTCCGGATTCCAGTTTACTCATATCCAGTATATTGCTTACAAGAGAAACCAGATGTTTGGAGGATTCCAGAACCTGATCTCTGCATTTTTGCTGCATTTCAAGATCATTTGGATAATGGTTTGCAAGATCGATCATACCGATGATCCCGTTCATTGGTGTACGGATATCATGACTCATGTTTGACAAAAACCTGGATTTAAGAGCTGCATCTTTTTTCGCTTCCGCCACCTGATACAGAAGCGATGCTTCCCGTTTCTTTGCCGCACTGATACTTCGGATCGCACAGAGCACATGTGTCAGATTTCCATTTGTGTCCCTCTTTTTTTCAATAAAACGAAGTTTATGCCAGTTTCCATCCTTCATCCGGTATTCCATGGCAATGGTTTCTTCATTCTTCATTCGTTCCGGCAGCGTAGAAATATCTGTAAATTTAAAAAATGCCTCCTGATATTCCTCCGCAATATATTGTCTGTATACTTTTTTTTATTATTGACTGACAGAACACCGGAGTTTATAAAATTCAACTGTTCTTTATCTTTGTTTGAAATTTCTTCAAACCAGTCCGCCTGGATATCAATTCTTGATATATACTGATATGTTTTTGCAATGGAAGATATGATCTCGTTTCTCAGTTCCGCTTCCTCCAGTGCTTTCTCCAGTCGTTTCTGTGTCGCTTTTTCCTTATAAAGAATACTGTCTATACTGCGATATCCTAAAAATATGGTAAATGTTTTCTCATCGCTTTTTCCCTGTACCGCATAGGCTTCATAATATTTATTTTTTTCTGTTTCTGAAACTGCTCTGGTAATATAGGTAATCTTTTCCGTATTACAAAGCCTTCTCTTCATATTTCTGCAGATGCCAGTTCAGGAATTCTTCTCTGTCCTGTTCTAAAATAAAGGAATCCGCATATTCTTTCGCATAATCATCAAAATTGGCAAATGTTTTGTCTTTCCTGTCCGCCAGTTTTCTGGCATTTGTATTTTCAGCAAGACGGAGAATCTCAAATTTTTCGGAATTAAGTTCTATCCGATACAGGGAAACGTACTCCGGAAATAGTTTTCTTATGATAAATTCTTCATCGCTTAGCGGGTCCTGTATCTCGTCATCTGGATTTCTGTCCTTATCCCATGCCTGGATCAGTCCGGAACAGAATCCGCTCTTCCCGATAGGTGTGATTGTCACATGATATTTTTTTCCTTTTCGAATCACCATTCACTGACCTGTTCTCATATGCCGCCCCACTAACAGGCGTATAACCACTTCTCATCAATTTTCGGGAACAGATCCAGAAAGGACCGATCGATCATCGCTTCCAGCCTGTAGTCTTTTATATCTGCAAAGGCCTGATTACAGTAACGGTAGATCCAGTCCACCGGCTGTCCTTTATCGTCCAGCACAAGTTCCAGCACGCAATATCCTACAGAACTATGGTCAAAAATATTCAGGTTAAATTGTTCTTTATATGACGGCATGGCATCACCTCCTGATGATGTTGATTATTTTTTTATCAGATAAGAATATTTTCGAATCTGATAACGCAACAATTCCCTAATTCGATTACAGATTTCTTCAGAATATATCCCCGCAACGGAATCCAGAATGGCATTTACATCCTCAATGTTGAAATTAAAATCTATCTGGGTTCCATATAATTCTTCTGCTGCCTCAAGCTGAATGTCAAAATCCATGCTAAAAGGTTTTGATTCTATTTTTTCCAGGCAAGCCTCGTAGGATAATTCTAGTGGATAGTCCACACTGGTATCTGCAAATATGCAAAGTCCCTGGTCAAATAAAGGGCTGAGCGAATATCGCTGTGTTTTTTCATTATAGATCACAGCAATATTATTGGTATGTCTGTCCTCATTTACAAAAAAAAGCATCAATCTCCAACATTGCCGTAATATACTTGCCAAAACCTTCAATCTCAGTTATACGTTCAACCTGTTCTACCATATACTGAATTCTTTCCGTAACTTCTTCAAAATCAGTCAGCCCAGAAGCTTCGAAACAAGTACCTCTGCCAGGCTCTCATATCCCATATAATCCGCCTTGTACCACAGGTTCTCAATCTTCCATTTACGTTGATCACCTTTTGATATATGCCCTGTCTTATGCAAAGGAGAATATTTATCAATTTCAACTTTATCCATAAAAATCATCTCTCCTTTTTACCATCATGATCCATTGGTGATCCCCTTCCATATATCCATCTGTTTTTTCAATAATCAGAAGTGGATCGTAAAAAGGAATTCTCATATCTCTCAGGATTTCTTTTGCATGATCGCGTGTCCTGGGAAAACATCTGTCCTCCAGAAAATACTCAAAATCATTCCAGCTTGGATTATCCACAACTCCAAATGCTCTTAATGGTATCTGATCCGTATAAATTTTTTTAATATAAAATTTTTTTTCGTGTAAAAAAATCTATATCTATCATCGTGCACAGATAATCCCTGTTCATAAAATACATCCTCATTTTTACATCTGGATCTTCACTGAAATTATGCACACGTTTTTATCTGACTGTAGATCGTCTGTCTGGATACATGGTATTTTTTTGCAATTTCTGTAATCTTCACACCCTGCTTCTGCAACGCAAGGATATTCGCAAGCTGTGGATCTGTAAAAGAATTCTTTCTGCCGACAGGACTCCTGTTTGCAGAATTTCCTTTTTTTCTGTAGCATGCTGCATCTTCTGCGATTCGCCTTAATTCTTTAGCATCTGTTGTACCAAAAATCTCTCTGATCTGTTCCGTTAAGTCTGGTTCTTTTTACTTTCATATAACCACCTCAGTTTGACTATAACATGCAAAAGAAAGAAGTGTCAAGTTTTTATTTCTTGACACTTCTTTCTTACGCAAATATTAGCTCTGTCATGTTTTATCAACCATATTCCTTTTGACTTTTCCTGAAATTTATGATACCGTTAGTTAGTAGAATCTAACAGTAAATCAATATCAAGGAGGCGTTGCTATGACCCCCTGAAGAATATAAAAAAAACTTTTCTGTCAAAGAAATTTACGCAGGCAGCCAAAAATCTATGACAGCGGCCATGCCGGTATTTACGAAATGTGCAAAGACGATTATCCTCCGATTCTGGCAGAACTGGAAAAAGAATCTTTTCATGATGTCCTGGACTGCGGCTGTGGAACCGGCCCGATGATCGAACTTCTTCATGAGAAATATCCGGATAAACACTACACCGGTCTGGATCTTACTCCTGAAATGATCCATGTGGCCCAGGCCAAGAATCTCTCCAACACGGAATTTCTTGTAGGTGACAGTGAAAATCTGCCCTTTGAGGATGATTCTTTTGATGCCGTTATCTGTGCAAACAGCTTTCATCATTATCCAAATCCCCAGGACTTTTTTAACAGTACCTACCGTGTCCTGCGTAAAGGCGGCCGCCTGATCCTGCGCGACTATACTTCCTCCAACTTTGTTGTCTGGCTTATGAATCATCTGGAGATGCCCCTGGCTAATCTGTTCGGACACGGCGATGTAAAGATACACAAACCTGCAGAATTCATCGCATGGCAGAAAAAGCCGGCTTCACCGTACTGACTATGGAAAGCAGAAAGGCTTCCGCGCACATCTTGTTGCGAGGAATGATCTATATATTTCCCAGAAATCCCGGATCACTTTTACATAATCATCCGCTTTCAAATCGTAGAGAGATGTCCGCCTGAAACATACTGGATGACAGGATCATGCATCAGTTGTATAAGGTCTTTCTGCATCTTTCCGGAAAAGAAATCCTGGTCTGGAAGTATCAGAAGTATTTTTCCCTTAAGCATCCTAAAATCCGTTTCCGTAACCGGCGTCTGCTTCATCAGATCAGCCAGCAGACCAGAAATATGCACATCTTTTTCTTTGGTATAATCTTTGAAAATGGTTTCAAACATATCTTTGGCATATGCAAGTTCTTCTTTGCTCTCGTTCCGGCTGTGTCCCATTCCGACTTTGATCAGTTTCGGTTTCAGTTTCTCATAAATCCCAAGCTTTTCAAAAAACCGTGCAAACTCTATTTTTTACAGCTCTTATCTATTCTGTCTCTGACTTATTTTTTTCCATACAGAATGCCCATTCCACTTATCATCCACGGTGTTGTCACAAAACCTGGAATGAACTCCAGCTTCTTCTCCAGGTTCCCTATGTAATGTACTTCTGAGATTCCCTCTGCTTTTAATATACGGACAAATTCATCCATATCTCCGTACAGTGCTTTCTGAGAAAACATATCCTGGAAGGAAAAAGCTCCACCTTTTTTTACTACTCTGAGCGCTTCTTTTACCACATCTCTCTTGTCTTTTGCAGAGCGCACTTCATGAAATACAAAGTTGCTCACTGCAGCATCAAACGTTCCGTCCGGAAAATCCAGTTTTGCAGCATCACCTTTCCAGAAAGTGATCTGATCTGCAACTCCCTCGATCCGCGCATTTCTCTCACACTGCTCTTTTGCATAACTCCATTCTACTCCCCAGTAATCCACTGCGGTGATCCTGGCCTCAGGAAACGCTTTTGCACAGCGAACTGTAAGTGCAGCAGCTCCGCATCCGATATCCAGAAGCTTCCCTTCTCCGTTCCATTTAAGATAATCCACAAGATGCTCATGGACTCCTGCCATCATATTGCCTTTTCCAAATGCGAAAATTTCATGGCAGATCAGCATGTAGACTGCATAGAGCAGTGACAGTATGCAGAGCGCCCCCAGCACTATAGCAATCACCGGCTTATGCAACACAGCCTTCGCTGCTACAGTAATTACAAAAAAGACTGCTGCCAGCCCTAAACATCAGAATACAGCATTTTCTCTGGTACCCAGTTTCCCATAATTTGTTTTTTCTTTCATTGCTTCTTACCTCCAATTCCCACATATTCCGTCATTTTTTCAGTTCCTCTCAAATCCAAGAAATCTGGTTCCCTGAAAACTTAATTCACCAACATCTCCCTCTGCCATCTGACCATATTCCTTTCCTGCGACAGACAGCTCCATCCGGTCACCGCTTTTTACTTCAAAAGTCACATAGTAACTGGTTGATGTAGTGGTGCTGAAACCATCAGACTGCTGATTATGGAAACCTTCGGTCGCTTTGCAACAATCTTAGCAGTGACCGTTAACCTGGGAGAATTGTTATTTTTATTTCCATGTGCTGATATTTTTCACAAAAATATAAACCATCGTTCCTAAGACACAGAAAAATATAATTGCAAATAAAATATTAAATACCTGGTCAAGTCCATAAAACATAATTTCTTCCCCCTTTATCTGCCCAGAGATTCTTTTATTATATCGGCGTTCCTACCTCGATCAGATTTCCATCATTATCCAATATCATATCCAAGCCAAACAGATCATGATAAAACTGTTTTCGATTTTTCGATGTCTTTTACTACTATCAAAAACGTTTTTTAATTTCATAGACACTCCTCCAACTCTTATTAATTGAAGTTTACCATACTATAATGTTCTATACAACTAACATATTTACTGTCAGTCACTTCATCTTCTGAATTCTTTCGGAGTACTCGGATGTCTGAGAAAATTTCAAAAACATGACACTGATGAATAACACCACAATTTCCACCACCGTAATTTGTTGCAATAATCGGCTGAATATATTGACCAACTCCTGTAAAATGAATTGAACCAAATAACACAGTTGAAGATCACAGCCGTTCCAACCGTTCATTGATCGTAAGATATTCTATAAACTTCCTGGTTGCCGGAGTCAGCTTTGTTCTGTCTTTCATCGCCAGTCCGATCTCTCTGAAATATGGATTCCTGAATGATCGGATCGCGATCTGGTATGGAATCCGTTTCAGGATCATATCTGGAAGCACTCCGATCCCCAGTCCCCGCTCCACCATTGACATGATGGCGTAATCTTCCCATGTGGTAAAACGGATATTGGGATGTGCGTGGTTTTTCTCCAGCAATTCGGATACCTCCGTTTTTTTCCTCCGTGCTCCAGAAGCAAAAACGGTTGATCGTTCAGATCTTCATAATCCAGTAATTTTTTCTCTGCAAGGGGATGATCTACCGGAAGTACAACCTTGTATTCATCTTTTTTAAGACTTATCACATCAAAGGCACCACCCGCCGGCAGGCGCAGAAAACCACAATCTACACGTCCCTCATCGATCCATTTTTCCACTTCCTCATAATCGCCCAGAAGCATTTCATAATCAATCCCCGGATAATCTTTCTGAAACCTTGCAAACACATCCGGCAGCCAGTTGATCGCCACGCTGGAAAAAGTTCCGATCCTGACAGTACCGCTTTGGATCCCGTTGATCTCATTCACCTTTTGCTGTATTTCCTCGAAATCGCTTACTATTTTTCTTACATATGGCAGGATCTGTTTGCCGGAAGAAGTCAGACAGACACCCTTTTTATTCCGCTGCAATAACGAAATCCCCCACCCTTTTTCCAGATCCGCGATCATCTTGCTGATCGATGACTGTGCATAATTCAGACTGTCTGCGGCTTTCGTAAAGCTCCCTGTATCTACTGTTTTTACAAAAGCAAGATATTTCAGCAAATTCTTATCCATTTATTATCATTCCTTTTTTCTGATGTTATTTATCAAATATATTCGTTTTTTTCATTATAATAATTGAGTTACAATGATTCAAGATTATTGGGAAAGGATTTAAAGATATGCGCTATTCAGAAAAAAACATCGATATGCTCACAGGTTCTTTATACAGAAGTATTCTTTTTTTTACCATTCCGATTGCCCTCAGCAGTATGCTGCAGCAATTATTTAATGCAGCCGACACTGCGATCGTAGGATTATTCGACACATCGTCTTCTCTTGCTGCCGTAGGGACCAACGGAGAAATTATTGCCCTGATCGTGGCTCTGTCATCCGGATTATCTGTAGGAGTCAATGTATTGGTTGCTCAGCAGATCGGGCAGCTTTACCGATGCAGAAAAAATTCTGCGGATATGTCTGGTCTTCTCTATTGTGAGCAGTCTGATCCTTATTGAACCACTTGTCATATTCCGGAATTTTTTTTGCAGGATTTTTTTCTGCAGATCAAACAGTGATACAAAATGCCTGCCTTCGTATCCTGTGCATTCTTTTTTTCGAACCGCTGTGCAACCTGTACGAGATCCCGGCAGGCGATTAAGAGGTACCGGACATTCCCTGTACCCGGCTGTTGCTACTATTATTGGAACCTGCTGTTTTCGCATTGTATGGATCTGTACGGTTTTCAGACATTATCATCAGTTAAATATTCTGTATTATGCGTTCCCGATCTCATGGGTGTTAACGATAATCCTTATTACAATCGGATTCATTGCAAAAAAGCCAGATAAGACGTTTTTGACTTATCTGGCTTTGAAGTATCATATTCTTCCGTGCGTAAAGAGGACATTCGCAATCCGCTTCGCGACCTGTGTTCAGGATGTTATCTCATTCCACAATTTCCCTTCTTTATAATGTTTTCTGCAAAGCGCCACATAGCTCTCATTTGATCCCAACATGATCTGGGCACCTTCCCGCACAATCTTTCCGTTGGAATATCGGGTATTGCACTGTGCACGCTTCCCGCACCAGCAGACAGTGGGAACTTCTTCGATAACATCTGCTATTTCCATCAGACGTCTGGAACCTGGAAACAGGTGGTTCAAAAAGTCTGTACGAAGGCCATAGCAGAGAACCGGAATCTCATAAAAATCCACAATATCTGATAATGTATCGACTTCTTCCGGGGAAAGAAACTGTGCTTCATCCACCAGAATGGCATTTACTTTTTTGCCATGATACAGATATTCTGTTTCCTTTCCATTCCATAATTTTGAAATTTCTTTCAGAAAATCATCCACATATTCAGCCGGAGCCGACAAGCCTATCCGGGACTGGATCTTATGCTCTCCATCCCGGTCGTCTGTTCTTGGTTTTAACAGTATCGCATACTGACCACGTTCTTCATAATTATAACGAACCATCAGAATATTGGCAGATTTCGAGCTTCCCATCGCCCCGTATCGGAAATATAGTTTTGCCATTTTTTGTTTTCTCCTTTATTGATCATACTGCTCAGGTCTTCGAAGTGATAAATAATCCAGACTGCTTCTGACTTTTTTTACCTCCTGCAGATCGATATCACACACCAGTAACTGCTCTCTGTCATCTGCTTTTGCAAGGACTTTCCCTCTGGGATCGATCACGATCGATTCCCCGGCAAACTGCATTTTATCTTCTGTTCCGACACGGTTGCACATGGCAATGAAAACCTGGTTCTGCATGGCCTGAACCCGCATTTCCCATTCAAACATTTCCATTGGCTCTACTTTTGTATTTGCAGTCGGGACTATGATCAGTCTGCGCCTTTTAATGCACAGGAGCGGATGCTTTCCGGCATATGTCTGTCGAAACATATTACTATACCAACCTTTCCAAACGGTGTGTCAAAAACTTTAAAGCCATCCTCTGCCGGTGTATAGTAATCCTGTTCATAAAAATTTCGTTCTGTGCAATGTGGACCATTTTTGCAGTGTCCTGGATTTTTCCCTCCGGTGAGATCCATAAGGAAGTATCGTATCTGGATCCTTCTGATTCCAGATAGACATTTGGTGATAAAATAATAATGATGCTTTTTTTGCTTTCTGGCACAATCCTGCCAGCGCATCATGATCCATATCTATACAGTAATGATCCACGCACATATCATGATACTGGGGGAAAAAAACGGTGTCAGCTGTATTTCCGGAAAAAAAGACCAGATCACAGTTTTTCTGCCATATCACAGTATTTCAGGCTTTTATCAAGGTTCTCGCATATTTCCTTTCCCATACTCATCTGTACAAGTGCAATTTTCATTTACCGTTCTCCTTCACATCATTCATTTTTTCCAGAAGTTTGCTGTAAACATGCTCCACAAACCACGGTTCTGTAGATCTCTCCAATGCTTCTTCCGGTGAAAACCAGGCTACACCGCTGTTTTCGTCTGCTTTTATGGAAACCGCTTCTTCCGGATCTGCCTCAAGGAGATATGTGATATTAAAGTGCAGATGGCTGGATACATATTTTCCTTTTTTCACATGGCCGTCTACAGTCAGGGATTCCATGGAAAAATCTCCTCAGACACCGGATGAACGTTGGAAATCCCCGCTTCTTCCTTTACCTCCCGGATTGCAACAGACAGAAGATCCGTCTCCCCATCCGCATGTCCTCCAAGCCAGGACCAGGAGTTGTAAATATTGTGATATACCATAAGAACTCTGGTTCGCTCCCTGTTCACAACCCAGGCGGAAGCCGTCATATGGGCTACTGTATTTTCTCTGGAAAAAGCATTCTCATTGTTTCTGATCCAGCCCAGGATCAGACGTTTTGTCTTTTTCTTCCTGCTCATTATAAGGCTTGTATTCTTCTATCTGATCAGTCAATTCCTGACAGTTCATTCTTATCCTTCCCTTTCTGCTTTATTAGCACAGTCTAAATATAGCACTGATAAATCCCGCATCCTGTACTTACCCATAGGCAAATAATCGCTTTGCTTATCTGGATAATCTCATATACAAAAGCGGATACGGATTCCCTTCCTCATCATGATCCGTTCTTTTATAAGTCTGAAATCCCATATGTTCATAAAAACCCACTGCCTGGGGATTCTGTTCATTTACAGTGAGTTCCTGAATGTTATAAGTTTCAATACCGTACTGAAGCAGCCGCTTTCCCAGACCTTTAAATAACTGCCGGAGCAGCTGTGGAGTTCTCTCCTGAACCTGAACGATCTTTTTTTCCATCTGTTTATCCTCTCATTCTACCATCAGCAATCCAAAATGATTCTGAATCTCACCTTTTTCCCGTAATATATGGATCTCCAGTCCATTATTTCGGACTGTAGCAAAAACATCTATGCCGCACGCTTCCATAGCCGGAACTGTTTTATCCGGAAAATTACAGTACTGCGGATTGCACTTCTTACATTTCTTGCAGGGTCCGCTGCCGAAACCGATTACCTTATAATATCCGAACTGACAGCGGTACACGGTCCACGCTGCAGTCTGAATACTCTTTGCCGGGATCTTCATGGCCAGGTCTGCTCCGCCTTCTTGTCAAGCGGATATTCGCAATCCGCTTCGCTACGCAGCTCTACACCAAATAACTGCTCCGCAGTTTATCAGGAGGAGCTTGCACTCCTCCTGATACAAGCAAGTCCCCACCCACTGCTTATTGCTTTTCGCAATTGAAGCAGGGGACTTACTTGATTTGATT
>ENA-OQAX01000315-OQAX01000315.1-human-gut-metagenome-genome-assembly--contig:-NODE-315-length-11625-cov-1.891894_pt1 | contig 11625 bp, 18 predicted proteins | sample MGYA00242741_ERZ504539 | MGnify/ENA primary metagenome ERZ504539 (study PRJEB26092, sample SAMD00036277) | human gut metagenome | host: Homo sapiens | study: EMG produced TPA metagenomics assembly of... | reverse complement strand
TTTATATTGTAATCTTTCATCTTTTCTGATATGAATTATAATAGGAAGAAGATAAGTCGAGAAGTTTCCAGGATATTTATCCACTATATCCTGCATGCATTTCTCCCATCTGATGGAAAGCAACTGACCGGTTTTCTTTCTTCTATAAGTCAGCATACCATTATTTAAATCTGTTTTTTTAAGAAAAGCCATGTCCACAAATGACATTCCCCGGGTATAAAAGCTGAACATAAACATATCACGCGCAAACTCCATTGACTGAGAGTGACTTAAATCCATCTCCTTCAGTTGTCTGATTACTTTAAAAGAAATGGCCCGCTTCACCGTTTTTTCCACTCCCGTATAGACGTGCTTAAAAGGAAAACGCTGTCTGATCACCCCTTTATCTACTGCACGATTATACGTTGCACGCAAAATACGCATATAAAAAGAAACGGTGTTCATACTTGCTCCCTGCTCCTTTAAATAAGTTTCATACCCCATCATCAACTCGGCATCCATATTGCTCAACAGAACATCCTTGCCATCCATAAATTTCATAAAACTGTTCAGTGTAGCTCTATACGTCTCACTGGTACGCAATTTTCCCGATTGTCTCAGACTGGCAATATTCACTTGCATAAAGGAAGACAGTGTCTTCTTACCTGAAAAGGATAATCTTTTACTTCTTACTCTAGTTGATTCCACCATAATACTTGTTTTTAAGTTGATTCTTTTTTTCTGTAAAAACCTCAAGCCAAGATAAACGATTATTCCCAGCGGTCCTTTATAAGGTATGCAATAGGGGAGATTGTTCAAAGAAACAGGAATTTTTCACTGCATTTAAAAACAAAAACGCATGTTTATTCCTTTTAAAGAATTATATTTGTAGAAGAAAGCCACAAACCTGTGTCTATGATGAAAAGAATAGAATTCATATATTTATTGACCGGTTTCTGTACAATCTGCTCGTGTACCTCGAAAGCAAATAGCGAAATTAAGGAAGTGATAACAGAGGTACACAATACTGTGACAGAAGCCATCACCGAGATTGTAGAAAAAGATATCAAACCCGAAGACATCAGGCTTGACAAGGAACTGCTGTATGATAAAACATACTTTGAAGGATACCTATCCTTATAAAGACACCACCCGCCATTTCCAATGGGAGAAAATAAAGGAGCGGCTGGCATTGTTGGAGAATATTCGAAAAAAGCCGGCACAATGGTGCATCTTACAGAATTATAAAAACCGGAACGGAGAAGCGCCTTTAGTGAAAAGTTTTAAAAGGGATGCATACAAACGGATAGCCGACACATTGGGAGTGGAACGCTATCAGGGAATTCCTCTTTTCCTAACAGATGACACCCTTACTGCCGAACGCTACGGACTGGATGGACTTCTTACCCGTCACCTAGGTGAGGAAGGAAAGTTCACCAAAGTAGAACCTGTCTTTATAGGTGGCGAATGGTATGCTCCGACAAAATATATAAAACTGATTCCCGACAGCGTAGTGTTCAACAAAGCTATTTTTATAGACCGCCATAATCAGAATATAACTACTTTGGAACGGAAAGAAAAGGGCTACTGGCTGATACGTAGCATGAATCCTGCTACAACAGGACAACATCGTCCTCCATACGCCCAAGAAACTCCATTGGGTATGTTCGTTCTGCAAGAGAAAAAGACCAAGATGATTTTTCTAAAAGACGGTTCTGCCGCCACCGGTGGTTTTGCACCTTACGCCAGCCGTTTCAATAATGGTGGTTATATTCACGGAGTACCCACCAATGCACCGGCAACAGGGATCATAGAATACAGTTATACGTTGGGTACCATCCCCCGCTCACATATGTGTGTAAGAAATGCCACCTCTCATGCCAAGTTTATTTTCGAATGGGCACCTGTTAATGAGACGATTATATTTGTTTTGGAATAGAAATGTGCGTAACTTTGCACCCGTTATCCAGTTTTTCCATACGTATGCAGAAAGCTTTTTTTACTCCTGTTCCTATTCCTCTTTCCGTCGAGCAATGTATCGACCCGGACGGCTACACCCGAAAAGAAAGTTGCTACATCTGTCCCTGCACCTCAAAAAATGGACGGCGAACAATTATTCGAAGATATGCAATTGGGAGGGGTGGTCAATTTCCTGGCATTCCGACAGGCTGTGGGCAGGATACAACTTGAATTAAACAAAAAAGCAAATCCATACTGACATTGATTGATTTCACCAACCCTCTACCGAAAAAACGTTTGTTTGTCTTTGACATGGAACAGAAAAAGATGCATATACTCATCAGTGGTCTCTCATGGGAAAAACAGCGGCGAGAACTATGCTACCTCTTTCTCCAACGAAGTCGGCTCTTATAAAAGTTCCCTCGGCTTCTATCTTACCGGAAACACTTATCAAGGCAGAAACGGATACTCCCTTTTATTGGACGGGCTGGAAAAAGGAATCAATGACCGGGCCCGTGAACGTGCCATCGTAGTTCATGGCGCCGCATACGCCAACCCTTCCGTCTGCAAATCAGGCAGACTGGGACGAAGCTTCGGTTGTCCGGCTTTACCACAGGCACTGACCAAACCTATTATCAATACGATAAAAGGGGGGAAGCGTACTCTTTATCTATGCCAATAATAAAGAGTATATGGCTAAAAGCTCTATTTTGCCTAACCAGACATCACAAGAATTATTTACTGAAGCATGTGAAAGTGAGCAAACCGTTTCAGCTCATTTATAGTTTCTCCTCAAGCGGTTCCTTCATTATTTCTTAGTTATTTTCTTTTCTTCTGATTTCAAACGGCGTTCCACTTTCTTTAAATCTTCGCCTGCTGACAATTGTTCCGGATAGATTCCCCGGCTTACCATCATATTCCGAACAGCCGTATTATTCTCAATATGTTCTTTTTCAATTGATGACTGTCCATAAAGATCTTTTTGTTGTACGTTAATAGAAGCCATCTCGGCAGCAAATCTTTTGCCTTAATGCTGATGGTTGGTAAGAAATCGGCCAGCAGACGACTGTCGGGCGCACCAAGTTTACGTTTTAACAACGCTGTGTCAAGACAAAACAAGGCTTTATCTCCTTTTGAACGGATAATGGCAAAACCTTTACTATCTACTCCGCGTTCATAAAGCACACCCGATAACAGCTTTTCCGTTTCAGCCAATTCAGTCCGTGCTTGAACCCGCTCATAATCCAACAGACGTTGTTCCACCAATTCTGCACGCCTTGTCTGAACAGCAAAGTAGTTTTGAGCAAAAGCTATAGCCGGTTTACGCGCATCACCGTTTTGAGCAGTCAAATAACAGGCATAACGGGTAAGATAGATATCATCTATCTCTCTTTCTACACCAGACCCCACAGAAACCATTTTGCTGACATCAGCAATGGTAGGCCACATCTTCACCTGCATTCGTGCAAGCAGCTTTTCGCTTTATTGATGATGGTCTCAAAGTTTCTCCACTGGGTATAACCCAATAAGGAATACAACTCGCGTACACTCCAACACTTTACTCCATGATAATCACAAACGATACTTTCAAACTGCTTGAACTAATCTTTTATTTCCTCGGTTTTCATCATATATCCCCCCCTTATTACTTGTTATTACGTCAATGCCCTCCTTCTACTACAGAATTCACACTGCATATTTGCACAAATATAACCTTTTTATTATCAGATCCGACCAACAAAACTCTTTTTCCTAACTATTTCGATTCTTATATTATCCGTTTCTTCTAGAACAGACTTATTCCAAGAGTTATTTTACATTTCATTAGTATCCATTTCAAAGCATATTTAAATCCATAAAAAACATTTTTCTTTATATACCCGACAAATAGCAAACTACCAAACGTCTTTTTTGCTCTTTTTGATATTCTTTAAACTCACGAGAATCGCTTAAACGCTTCCTTCTCGTCCCGTTCATCGAAATAATCAAATGAGAGAGTAGTTTGCCCTTAAAATCATTTCATACTATTTTGCTATCGTGTTCAAACAAAGATTGGAAATAAAAATAAGAGAATTGAATCTTTTCTAATTCAAAAACGAATAATTTGACTACTTTTGTCCGAGTTATTACTAATAAAACTAGCGATATGGTTTTGAACTACATTTGGATAGCCTTTTTTCTGATAGCCTTCGTGACAGCGTTGATGCGACTCGTTTTCCTAGGCGACACACAAGTGTTTCCCGAAATTATCAACTCTACTTTCAATTCCTCCAAACCGCTTTTGAGATTTCATTGGGACTGACCGGTGTCCTTTCTCTTTGGCTGGGTATCATGAGAATAGGTGAACAGGGCGGAGTCATCACTCTGTTTTCCCGATTGCTGGGACCTCTGTTCAGCAAACTTTTTCCCGATATTCCCAAAGGACATCCAGTAACAGGCAGTATCTTTATGAACCTGGCGGCCAATATGCTGGGGCTGGATAATGCCGCCACTCCCTTAGGACTGAAAGCAATGGAGGGCCTGCAAGAATTGAACCCCAAGAAAGATACTGCCAGCAATCCCATGATCATGTTTCTGGTACTGAATACATCAGGGCTTACACTGATTCCTATCAGCATCATGGTATATCGTGCACAGCTGGGAGCAACCCAACCTACAGATATATTTGTACCCATCCTGCTGGCAACCTTCTTCTCCACTTTGGCAGGCATTGTAGCAGTAAGTATTTATCAGAGAATCAATCTGTTTAACCGCACTATCCTCCTCTTTTTAGGAGGAATGAGTTTGCTGGTAGCAGGAATTATTTATTTCTTCAATACCTTGTCACGAGATCAGATAGATATTTACTCCACCACTTTTCGCCAATGTTTTCCTATTCCTTATCATCATCGGCTTTATTGTGGCAGGGATCAGAAAAAGAATCAATGTCTATGACTCCTTTTGTCGAAGGGGCCAAAGAAGGATTCAGCACCGCCGTGCGCATCATTCCTTATCTGGTAGCCATACTGGTAGGTATCGGAGTCTTCCGCGCATCGGGTGCGATGGACTATTTGATTGACGGTATCGGCAACGCCGTAAAGCTATGCGGTATCGACAGTGATTTCGTAGGAGCGCTCCCTACGGCGCTGATGAAACCTTTGAGCGGAAGCGGGGCACGAGGTTGATGGTAGATGCCATGACCACATACGGTCCCGATTCCTTTGTAGGCCGACTGTCCTGTATCTTCCAAGGCTCCACAGACACCACCTTTTATATTCTGGCGGTATATTTCGGCAGCGTAGGAATAGTAAGGACACGCCACGCCGTTCCTTGCGGACTGCTAGCCGATGCGGCAGGGGTCATTGCAGCTATTCTTATCTGTTATCTTTTCTTCGGCTGAAATACTTTCCTTATCTTTGTACATTATAAAAAAATAATCAGCCTATGATAAGTTATCAAATCGAAGGGGTAAAAAAATGCCCGATATCAAAAAGAAAAAAACCACCGGATGGATTAAAGAAGTAGCCGCCTGCTATGGAAAAAGAGTGGGAGAAATCGCTTATATCTTCTGCTCGGACGATAAAATACTGGAAGTAAACCAGCAGTATCTGCAACATGATTATTACACGGATATCATCACTTTCGACTATTGTGAAGGCGACCGTATTTCCGGCGACTTATTCATCAGCTTGGATACTGTCCGCAGCAATGCAGAACAATTTGAGCAACCCTACGACCGCGAGCTTCACCGGGTGATTATTCATGGTATCCTGCACTTGTGCGGCATCAACGACAAAGGCCCCGGTGAACGGGAGATTATGGAAGCCGCCGAAAACAAAGCGCTGGCATTGATTTCCCTATAACAGGACATACAAGGCAGAACAACCTATAAAAGCTACGGGCATAGTTCGCAAGAATGATTGCCCGTAACCTTTTAAAGACATGCCCATAATTAGGAAAACTTTCCGCCGGACGGATAAAAAAAAAAAAACGTCGAAAGCTGTACATACACAGCTACATTTCTTCCCTTATCTTCTTGCTTTTTCGGATTAATTGCTTTATTTTGTGAATTGAAAAACAGATAAACACAAAATATATGGAAGCTAACGTATATTTTTTCGCTGCATTAGTAAGTACGGGAATCTTTCTTCTGCAATTCATCTTATCCATCTTTTTCGGCAGTATGGACACCGACATAGACGTTAATGCCGATGCAACGCCGATATAGACATGAGCAGCGTACTCTCCTTCAAAGGACTGATTCATTTCTGCATGGGTTTCGGTTGGTTCATGTATTTATGCCAGCCTCCCTACATTGTCTTACATTACCTGGGCGCCGTGATAAGCGGCAGCTTTTTTGTCTTCGTCCTAGCTTGGATTTATAAACTCTGCTATAAGCTGAAACAAGAAAACAAGCCCGAACAGGGAGAAGAATTAATAGGCAGGAAATGCGAAATATATACCCGCTGCCAAGAACAAGAACAGGCAGGAACAAACTATGTGGTCTATATCGCCATCAATGGCGCACAAAGAGAACTTACCGTGCGGAGCATACAGGGTAAAAGCTACCGGGAAGGCGATATCCTCACACTGAAGGATTACAAGGAAGGAATCTATTATATTGATTAAATAAACCCTAAAAACGCAATCATTTATGGATGAGCAGATTCTCATTTATGCAGCTATTCTGGTAGCTGTCATCGTCCTGACCATCGTCGGGATTTTAAGTCGTTACCGCAAGTGCAAGAGCGACGAGGTATTGGTAGTATATGGTAGACCGGCGACAAGAAATCGGCTAAACTGTATCACGGAGGAGCCGCTTTTGTATGGCCCATTATCCAGGGATACTCTTTCCTGAACATGAAACCCATGCAGATTGACTGCAAACTGACCGGTGCCATTTCCAAACAAAAACATCCGCGTAGATGTGCCCACTACCATCACTGTGGCCGTAAGCACAGAGCCCGAAGTTATGCAGAATGCAGCCGAACGCTTACTGGGACTGAATATCGAAGCACAACAGGAACTGATTAAAGACGTTGTTTACGGACAAATGCGTCTGGTCATTGCCGACATGACCATCGAACAACTGAACAGCGACCGTGATACATTCCTTGAGAACTGCCGCAAAAACATCGATTCCGAATTGAAGAAATTCGGCCTTTACCTGATGAACATCAACATCAGCGACATCCGTGATGAAGCCGACTATATCGTCAATCTGGGAAAAGAAGCCGAAGCGAAAGCCAAGAATGAAGCCTTAGCCAACATTGAAGAACAGCAGAAAACTGGGGGCCATCAAGATTGCAGAACAGCAAAAAGAGCGCGCCACCAAAGTAGCGGAAACCAACCGCGACAAGAACACTCAACTGGCCGATACGCAACGTGACGAGGAGATTAAAGTAGCCATAGCCGACAAGGAACGTGAATCGAAAGTAGCGGAAGAAAAACGCCGAAAAAGAATCACGTATCGCCAAAGCCAGCGCCTCTATGGAAGTGAACAAGGAACAGGCGCGTACCGAACAGGAGAGTCGTACTGCAGAGCTCCAGTCCGATATGGAGATAAAGCAGGCGGAAGCACAAAAGAAATCGGCCATCGGGCAAAATAACGCTGCCAAAGAGGTTGCCGAAAGTAATGCGGAACTGGAAGTTACCAAGGCGGAAGCCTCTAGAAAAGCCGGTGAAGCACAAGCCCGGACACAAGCTGCCGTCCTCACCGCACAGGAAAACGCACAGCGTGAAATAGAAGAAGCGAAAGCCCGCAAAGTGGAACAGGCCTTGAAAGCGGATAAGATTGTTCCTGCCGAAATAGCCAAACAGCAGGCCATCTTGGATGCGGACGCATTGGCCGAGCAAAATAAAAACGTAAGGCAAATGCAGAAGCGGAAGCTATCCTGGCCAAAGCACAGGCGGAAGCCAAGGCCATCCAGATGAAACTGGAAGCAGAAGCGGAAGGCAAGAAGAAATCCTTGCTGGCCGAAGCGGAAGGTTTCGAGGCCATGGTGAAAGCTGCCGAACGCAATCCCGAAATCGCCATCCAATACAAGATGGTTGACCAATGGAAGGAAATCGCTTCGGAACAGGTTAAGGCATTTGAACATATTCAACTGGGGAATATTACTGTTTTTGACGGCGGCAACGGCACGACATCTAATTTCTTGCAGAACGTCGTCAGCAAAGTAGCTCCTGCACTGGGTATTCTAGACAAGCTTCCCATTCATGATACCTATCAGAACATTGTCAATCCTTCCTCGAAAGAAAACGCACAGAATGAGCCGAGAAAGAGGAGTTTGAACCGGTAGACAAGGACGGAAAGAAACGCTCGTCCGACACCCCTCCTGCTCCGGACAAGAAATAACAGGAAATAGTTTACTTTAGAAATAGTGTTTGTATGATGTGGGCGGCAGAAGCAGATTTCTGTCGCCACACATTCTTTTTTAGCCGTATTATCACCGCTTTACAGAGTAAAATTCGTAATTTTGCAATGGTAAAAAGAAATAAATCAATGGATTTTAAGTACGACGTTAATTGTAATAGGCGCCGGACACGCAGGCTGTGAGGCAGCTGCGGCCGCAGCCAACATGGGTTCGAAGACCTGCCTGATTACCATGGATATGAACAAAATCGGGCAAATGAGTTGTAACCCTGCCGTAGGTGGCATCGCCAAGGGACAAATCGTAAGAGAGATAGACGCATTAGGTGGCTACATGGGACTGGTTACAGACCGTACAGCCATACAGTTCCGTATGCTCAACCGCTCCAAAGGTCCCGCTATGTGGAGCCCCCGCGCCCAATGTGACCGCGGCAAGTTTATCTGGGCATGGCGCGAGATTCTGGAGAATACTCCCAATCTGCACATTTGGCAAGATACCGTAGAAGAACTAATCGTGGAAAACGGCGAAGCGACCGGAGTCATGACTTGCTGGGGAGTGACTTTCCATGCTAAATGTATCGTGCTCACCGCAGGAACCTTCCTGAACGGACTGATGCACATCGGGCATAAACAACTGGCAGGAGGACGCATGGCCGAACCTGCTCCTACCATCTGACCGAATCAATCACCCGCCAGGGAATCACCGCCGGACGCATGAAGACCGGTACGCCTGTCCGCATAGACGGGCGCAGCGTACACTACGACCTGATGGAAACACAGGACGGAGAAAGCGACTTCCATCGCTTTTCGTTCATGAGCGAACCGCCGCGCAAACTGAAACAACTGCAATGCTGGACCTGCTTTACCAACGAAGAGGTACACGAGATACTACGGAAAGGTCTGCCCGACTCTCCCCTTTTCAACGGACAAATCCAAAGCATCGGACCGCGTTATTGTCCCAGTATAGAAACCAAAATCGTAACCTTCCCCGACAAGCCGCAACATCAGCTTTTCCTGGAACCCGAAGGAGAAACCACACAGGAACTTTACCTGAACGGGTTCTCTTCTTCACTGCCCATGGACATACAGTTGGCGGCATTGAAGAAAGTACCCGCATTTAAGGACTTGGTAGTCTATCGTCCGGGATACGCCATCGAATATGATTACTTCGACCCCACCCAACTGAAACATACGTTGGAATCGAAAATAATCAAGAACCTGTTCCTTGCCGGACAAGTAAACGGAACTACCGGTTACGAAGAAGCAGGCGGACAGGGAATCATTGCCGGTATCAACGCACACATCAACTGCCACGGTGGCGAGCCGTTCACACTGGGACGGGACGAGGCCTACATCGGTGTCTTGATTGACGATCTGGTTACAAAAGGTGTGGACGAACCTTATCGTATGTTCACCTCCCGTGCCGAATACCGCATCCTGCTCCGACAAGACGATGCAGATATGCGCCTTACCGAACGCGCCTACAAGCTGGGACTGGTAAAACAAGACCGTTACGAACATCTTTGCAGCAAACGGGAAGCCGTGAGCCGAATCATCGACTTTTGCCAAAACCTTCTCCATCAAAGCCGCATTAATCAATGATGCTTTGGAAAGTTTAGGTACTGCCCGTCTGACACACGGCTGCAAACTAATCGACCTGCTGAACCGTCCGCAGATTACTATCGAAAATATAGCCGGGCACATTCCGGCTTTCAAAGCCCTGCTGGACCAAATCACCGACCGTAAAGAAGAAGTGATTGAAGCCGCCGAAGTGCTGATCAAATACCAAGGATACATTGACCGCGAACGAATGATCGCCGACAAGATACATCGCCTGGAAGCCATCCGCATCAAAGGCAAGTTCGACTACAACTCATTGAACTCGCTCTCTACCGAAGCCCGGCAGAAACTGATGAAGATAGATCCCGAGACTTTGGCGCAAGCCAGCCGCATACCGGGCATCTCTCCTAGCGACATCAATGTCTTACTAGTCCTGCTGGGACGGTGAAACAAGGTATTGTTACAGTGAACAAGTAATTTAATAGACTAACAATAAAATACTGGTTATGAGCAAAGAAACGCTTAAAGCAAACTTAAGAGAAAAATTCCAGATTTCCCCATTCCGGGAATTCTGTTTTACGATGTGACAACCCTGTTCAAAAACCCCGAATGCTTGCAGGAAATACTAGATACTCTATACGAGATGTACAAGGACAAAGGCATCACCAAAGTAGTAGGAATTGAATCGCGTGGCTTCATTATGGGTGGTGCGCTGGCGGCACGGTTAGGTGCCGGATTCGTGATGGCACGCAAGCCGGGCAAACTTCCCGCAGAAGTAGTAGAGGAAACATACGCAAAAGAGTATGGAACCGACACCATTCAGATACATAAAGACGCCATCGATGAGAACGACGTGGTTCTGCTGCACGATGATTTATTGGCTACCGGCGGAACCATGGCGGCCACTCATCGCTTGGTACAAAGATGTGGCGCCAAAAAGATTTTCATCAATTTCATTATCGAACTGGGAGGTCTGAACGGCAGAAAGGCATTCCCCGAAGATATCACGGTGGATACACTGCTTACTTTATAGTGTCACACAACATGTCCGTCAAAACGGGCCCCATCATCGTTCACAATAAAAAGAGATCTATGGAATGAGATGGACGATGAAACCGAAAGATATATATCTTCAGGCTGTAAGATATATAATGTTACAGCTTGAAGATATATATCTTTCGGCTTCATCGTCCATATCTTTTCGTTGTCCATCCATTGTTGTTCTTTCTATAGTGACTCGGGACGGACTTCGCTTTTTTACGGGCAGATTGTGCGGCGTTATAAAGTAAGCAGTGTATCCACTGTGATGTCTTCGGGGAATGCCTTTCTGCCGTTCAGACCTCCCAACTCGATAATGAAGTTGATGAAGATCTTTTTTGGCACCACATCTTTGTACTAACCGATGAGTGGCCGCCATGGTTCCACCGGTAGCCAATAAATCATCGTGCAGCAGAACTACATCGTTTTCATTGATGGCATCCTTATGTATTTGAATGGTATCGGTTCCGTACTCTTTAGCATACGTTTCTTCTACAACCTCTGCAGGGAGTTTGCCCGGCTTACGCGCCATTACGAATCCGGCTCCTAAACGTGCCGCCAGAGCACCGCCCATAATGAAGCCGCGCGACTCTATACCTACTACTTTGGTGATACCTTTGTCCTTGTACATTTCATATAAAGTGTCCAGCATTTCCTGCAAGCACTCGGCATTCTTAAACAAGGTTGTCACATCATAAAACAGAATTCCCGGAATGGGGAAATCTGGAATTTCTCTT
>ENA-OQAX01000314-OQAX01000314.1-human-gut-metagenome-genome-assembly--contig:-NODE-314-length-11657-cov-4.395837_pt1 | contig 11657 bp, 14 predicted proteins | sample MGYA00242741_ERZ504539 | MGnify/ENA primary metagenome ERZ504539 (study PRJEB26092, sample SAMD00036277) | human gut metagenome | host: Homo sapiens | study: EMG produced TPA metagenomics assembly of... | reverse complement strand
TTGGCGCTGGTAGCTCTGCATGCGCTGCGGAGACTGGTACCCTTCCAATTCTTCGGCCGCCTTATCCCGCCGAGTCAGCAGCTCTTCCACACTGGCACCGTAACGCTGTTTCATGCGGTAAATCTGGTCCAGCCGTTCTTCGATTTGATCCAGCTCCCCCGGGTCAAAATCATAACCGTCCAGGCGGTCGGCGAGGTCGGTGGCCAGCTCCCGCGCACCGTAATACAAATCGCTCAGGCGCTCGCTGAGCGGTGCCAGGCTCTCATCCAGGCGAGCGCTTTCGGCCAGCTCATTGACCACACTGCCCAGCAGATCCGCTGCGCCCATCATTTCGCCGGAATCATCACCGGAAAGCGCCTGGTGCGCCGCCGTCAGACCATCCAGAATGCCCTGTGCGTGCATGATGACCTTGCGGCGCTCCATCAAACGTTCTTCCTCGCCTGCGGTCAGCGCAGCGGCATCAATGGTATCAATCTCTTCCGAAAGCTCTGCGATCCGGCGCTGCTTTTCTTCCTCGCTGGAAGTCAACGCATCCAGCGCGCGCTTTGCCGTGACAAGAGCGCGGTACAGCGCATGGTAAGCGGCATACTCTGCCCCATCCTGCGCGTACTGATCCAGCAGGGCCAGATGGGTTGCCGGGTTGGTCAGACTGGTGCTGTCGTGCTGGCCATGGATGGTCAGCAACCCGGCGGAAATATCCCGCACCACGCCGGCGGTAGCGGGCATACCGTTAATACGGCAGCTGCCTTTTCCGTCCGCGCTGATCTCGCGGTACAGCAACAGGTCATCCTGGGCACCATAGCCGCATTTTTCCACCTGCTCCCGCACATGGGCCGGGATAGATTCAAACGTGGCCCAAATGCGTGCCTTGGGCGCACCGCTGCGCACCAGATCACGCGAGGTACGGTTGCCCAGAATGGCATTGATGGAATCGATCATGATAGATTTGCCGGCGCCGGTTTCGCCCGTCAGCACATTCAGGCCTGGGGTAAACTGTACTTCGGCTTTTTCAATCACGGCAACATTTTCAATTTTCAGCTCCGCAAGCATGGATGCTGCTCCCCCTCCGGCGGTTTAAGTGTGGCGTACCGTATAGCGCTGCAGCTGGCGGGTGATCTCAGCAGCGTTTTCCTCGGTGCGCATCAGGATAAAAAACGTATCATCACCGGAAAGTGTACCAACAACACCTTCCCAGGTTTGAGCGTCAAAAACTTCACAGGCGGCATTCGCCATGCCGGAAAAGCATTTGACCAGTACCATATGCCCAGCATAGTCCACCTTGAGCACAGACTCCCGGAAAATGGTTTCAAACCGGTTGGGTGAATGAGCCACCTTGCCGTTGCCGTTTGCCGGCATATAGCGGTAGCCGCCCTCCCCCCGTTGCAGTTTTTACCAGGCGCAGTTCCCCGGATATCACGCGATACCGTTGCCTGCGTTACATCAAAACCGGCACGGCGCAGATGTTCGAGAAGATCCTCCTGCCGGTCAATCGGATATTTTTCAATCAGGTCCAAAATTGCCTGATGGCGCGCACTTTTCATTGCAGAGTCATCTCCTCATCAATTTTGTTTCTATCGCACGGAACTGCTCGGTTTCGTCAAAGGTAATCAGCCCCAGCTGTTCCACTGCCGTGGTAATGGTCAAACTTTCGCCCGGCTGCAAATCACAGCGGGAATGGCTGTCCGCGCTGGCGTACACGCTGTCACGGTTGGTTGCTTCCGCCACCACCGTCAGGGTACGGCTGGCCGAAAACACCAGCGGCACCGCGTGGATGCTGTGCGCACAGACCGGGGTAAGCACCATAACCGCCGCACAGGCATCCAGCACCGGCCCACCTGCGGAAAGCGAGTAAGCCGTGGAGCCCGTGGGTGTTGCGATGATCACCCCATCGCTGCGGTAGCGGCTGACAAAAGCGCCATCGCAGTAGACGGTATAATCCATGGGGTGCAGGCGGGAATTGCCGAACAGCACCACGTCGTTCATGGCAACCTGGTGCCAGTTATGGGCCGGGGCATCCGCGCGCAGCAGGTTGCGCGGCTCAATGGTATACCGCCCCGCAGCCAGGCGGGCCAGCTTTTCCGGCAGCTCTGCCACCTCGCAGGTAGCCAAAAAGCCAATGCGCCCCAGGTTGACACCCAGGACCGGCTTGCTTTGGGCAAGGCAGTCATGGGCGATGCGCAGCAGTGTGCCATCCCCGCCAATGGTGATAACCTGTTTTGCCTGGGCCAACGCCTGCTGCTGGGGCAGGAATACCGCCTTGGTATCCACCAATTCCCCAGCCAGCTCATCCGCCAGCAGGGCATGGATGCCGTGTTGATCCAGCAAAGCGATCACCTGACGGGTAACAGAAAAATCGGTATCTTTGATTCTGTTTGGAAAAAGAAAAACGGACAAGCTCTTTTCCCCTTTCCGGGTATGGTTTCAAAGGCAACACCGCACAATTCCCGCCTTACGGCTTAAGCACCGCTCCGGCGGCTGCGGCACGGCATCTGCGTTGCCAAAATGCTCGATAATGTCGGGTTGCGGTACCCGCATCGTGCTTCGGGGCCAAAAGCCCCTCGCACTCTGCGACCGCTGCCCCTGCTTCGGTTCGCTGTTTCCGCCACTGGCGGCGCTCACCTTTGCAGCATCCAGTATTATCTGCGCTTTTGGCTTAGCATCTGCCGCACCTCGCTCGCCGTATCGGCACTTAGAATTATGCGGTATTGCCCAAAGTAACAGGAACGCAGCTTTTAAGGTTCAGTGCAGGTTGGGGGCTTTATCCAGCGCCGCGTGAGCGTTGGCAACCGTCTGTTCGATCAGGCCTTCGGGCAGCGGCTGCGGATCCTGGCTGTGCTGGACATACATCAAAAATTCAATGTTGCCCTCCGGCCCCTTAATGGGCGAAAAATCCAGTCCCGCCGGGGTAAAGTGGTTCGCCATGGCGTAACCCTGCGCCATATGTAGCACCTCGGCATGGGTAGCGGGTTCCCGCACAACGCCTTTTTTACCTACTTTTTCGCGTCCGGCTTCAAACTGGGGCTTCACCAGACAGACGCCGACGGCATCCGGCGTACAGATAGTATCCGCCACCGGGAAGATATGTTTGAGCGAAATAAAGGAAACATCCACGCTGAAAAACGCGATTTTGTCCCCCAGCATATCCGGGGTAACATTGCGGATATTTGTGCGCTCCATATTGACCACGCGCTCATCGGTGCGCAGGCTCCACGCCAGCTGGCCATAGCCCACATCCACGGCGTACACTTTGACTGCGCCATTTTTGAGCATACAGTCGGTAAAGCCGCCTGTCGATGCGCCAATATCCATGCAGACCTTGCCATCCGGCCGCATGGGGAACACCTGCATGGCTTTTTCCAGCTTGAGGCCACCGCGGCTGACGTAACCGATATCATGGCCGCGCACTTCCACTTTGGCGTCCTCAGCAATCATTTCACCGGCTTTGTCCACTTTCTGCTCATTGACAAAGACAATACCGGACATGATCAGTGCTTTGGCGCGCTCCCGGCTTTGGGCATAGCCGTTTTGGCAAAGGTATTGATCCAGACGAATTTTCATTGATGAACAACCTTTCGGTTCACTTATTTCAGTTACGGGTCAAACGTCCTGGGCCAGAGTATGAGCATCCAAGCCCTGGTCCCGGCGCAGCTGCGGCACTGTGGCGTGCAGCAGATGGGTGTTATCTACCCCGCGCAGGATAAAGCGGCCCTGCCAGCCTGCTGCCTGCAGGGCAGTGCAAAGCTGCTGGCCAATACCGCCCGTTGCCACGGATTCCTCTGCAAACAGGATGGTTTTATAGTTGGAAAGCTGGCGGCAAAGACCATCCGGCAAGGGATAAACCTGCACCAGCTTACAGCAGTCCGCTGCCATTCCCTGGTGGCGCAGCAGTTCCGCCGCGGCAAGAATCTCCTCGGTTTCAGCGCCATAACTGACAAGAACGGTATCGGCCTTGTCCGCACCGCACAGCATATCATAGGGTTTGCCGGTGCATCCAAGGGCCGCCAGAGCCGGCTTTTCTTCTCCGCGGGCATAACGGATGGCGCGGGGGCCGCGCATGGTTTTGACCAGTGCTTCCAGCCAGTATTCCAGTTCCGCATAGTTGCACGGAGAATACACCGGGATGCCGATTTGGCTGAAATAGCCGGTATCATAAATACCCTGGTGGGTCTCGCCATCGCCCGGCACAAGGCCAGCACGGTCCACGGCAAACAGCACATCCAGATGCATCAGGTTCACATCATGAATCATCTGGTCATAAGCGCGCTGGAAGAAGGTGGAGTAGATAGCCACAACCGGCAGCATGCCTTGGCTGGCAAGGCCCGCCGCAAAGGTTACGGCGTGCTCTTCCGCCATGCCAACGTCAAAGAAGCGTTCCGGAATGGCGCGGTAGAAGAAGTTCAGGCCAGTGCCGTATTTCATAGCTGCCGTAATGGCGCACAGGTTAGGCACTTCCCTGCCCAAGGCCGCCAGCTTGTTGCCGAAGCGGTTGGAGAAAGAATCCTTGGGCGACATTTCCGGATTTGTCAGGTGATCCAGATCAAACGCGGAAACGCTGTGGAACTCGCCGGGGTTTTCTTCCGCCGGTTTCAGACCCTTACCCTTTTGGGTGACAATATGCAAAAACACCGGGGAATACTGTTCCTGCAGGTTGGTAAAGATCCGGGTCAGCTCGGTAACATCGTGGCCATTCACCGGGCCAACGTACTGGAACCCCATTTCCTCGAACATTGTGGAGTGTAGATGCCGCGGCGGATGATCTTTTTCCCTTCCTGCAGCACCTCTACCAGAGCAGTGCCCACTGCGGGGATACGCCCCAGCGCGGTTTCCATATGAGCCTTAACCCGGAAATACTTTGGGTCTGTACGTAGTTTGGTTAGATAATTTGCCATCTGACCGACATTTTTGAGATGGACATTTTGTTATCGTTCAGCACCACAATCAGGTTGTTCAGGTTGCTGACGTTGTTCATGCCCTCATAGACCATTCCGCCGGTGAACGCGCCATCCCCGATGATGGCAACGACCTTGCCGGGTTCTTTTTTTTCAGCTTTTTGGCGCGTGCCACACCGATGGCGGTGGAAAGCGCCGTGCTGCCGTGCCCCGCAATAAAGGTATCACAGTCACTTTCCTGCGGGGAGGGAAAGCCCGAAAGGCCGTCCACCTGGCGCAGATGGGCGAAGCCCTCCCGGCGGCCGGTCAGCAGCTTGTGGGTATAGCACTGGTGACCGACATCGAACAAAATTTTATCCTGCGGCAGAGTCAGCGCACGGTGCAAAGCCACCGTAAGTTCCACCACGCCCAAGTTGGACGAAAGGTGCCCGCCGGTAGAGGAAACACTTTCAATCAAAAAATTGCGGATATCCTCACACAGAAGCGGAAGTTCCTGCTGCGGCAGTTTTTTTACATCCCCGTTTTTCTGGATTTTATCCAGATAAGGATATTTCATGATCACATACCTCGTTTACTCTGTTTTTACACCATTGGCATCAAAAGGCCAACAGCAATGCCAAAAATGGCACCTGTAAGAACCTGGATAGGGGTATGACCCACCATCTCTTTCAGTTTTTTTATCTCCCAAAAAGGGCATGGCATCTGATTCACGATCCATCCATTCGCTCAGCATGCGGTTCAGAATCTTGGCCTGCTCGCCCGTTTCCCGGCGCACACCCATTGCGTCATACATTACAATAATGGCCAAAACCAGCGCCAGGGCAAACTCCGTGGAGCCTGTGCCGCAGTAGCGCCCGGTGGCAACCAACAGCGCACATACCGTTGCGGAGTGTGCACTGGGCATGCCCCCTGCGCCCCACAGGCGTTCCGGGATAAATTTGCCAAGGATAATCAGGTTCAGAATTACTTTGGTGAACTGTGCCAGCAGCGAGCTGATGACCGCCGTTACCAGCACATAATTCCAGCTCAGCGCTTCGCGCAAAAGCGTCATCATGGTAGTTTTCTCCTCACACCGGGCCAAACAGGCGGGTTCCCGGCAAAGCTGCCGGGCAGTGGGCCGCACCGCCTGCCCTGCTGTAATATGTTACTTGCTGCGGGTCAGCAGCTCCACTGCCATCTCGCGCAAAAAGTCTGCTTCCGGGCCAAGATCCGCCAGGGCAGCCAGGGCAGCATCATTATGCTTCTTTGCCAGGCTGCGGGCACCTTCCAGCCCATACAGGGTGATAAAGGTCGTTTTGTCGTTTTCGGCATCGCTGCCAACAGGCTTGCCCAGTTCTTCCGTCGTGGCGGTCACATCCAAAATATCATCCACGATCTGGAACACCAGCCCCAGCTCCGCGGCATAATGCTGCAGGGCAGTGCGCAGGGCATCGTCCGCCTGAGCGGCATCGCAGCCAAGATCCACACCGGCAATAATCAATGCGCCGGTCTTGTGGGCATGCAGTTCCAGCAGCTCGCTTTCGCTGGCGTGCACGGTTTCGTAATGCTTATCCAGTTCCTGGCCATACAACATACCGCGTGCCCCGGCTGCTTTGGCCAGGTGGGCCGCCGCCTGCACCCGGCTTTTTTGGGGGGGTCGGCGCGTTGGCAACAGCTTCAAAGGCTGCTGTAACCAGGCATCCGCCGCCAGCAGGGCGGTTGCTTCGCCATATTGCTTATGGCAGCTCAGGCGGCCGCGGCGGTAATCATCATTATCCATGCAGGGCATGTCATCGTGAATCAGGGAATAGCAGTGCAGCATTTCCAGCGCCGCGGCATAATCGGCTGCAGCTGCGGTATCGCCGCCCGCCAGCTGGCAGGCAGCCAGCACCAGTACGGCGCGCACACGCTTGCCGCCGCCCAGCAGGCTGTAACGCGCTGCCTGGCTGATTTGGGCTTTTACCGGCAGATAAACATCGCACAGTTCGTTCAGGCGCTGCTCCGCCTGCTGCGCAAAGGCTTTATACTGCTGTTGATAACGTTCCTGTTCCATGGGGAAAAGCCTCCTTATCCTGCGGGTTCACTCATCCGCGCCGGGCTGTGCCAGCGATGCGTCGATCTCTTCGATCTGTAATTTTGCCTTGTCCAGCGCCGTGTTGCAGTACTGGATCAGCTGGGCAGCTTCGGCATACAGTTTAACAGATTGGTCCAGCGTTGTGGTTTCATCCTGCATTTTTGCCAAAAGCTCCTGCAGGCGCTGGAGCCCTTCTTCAAAGGTTTTAGGTGCTCTCATCGGTTTGCTCCTTTTCAGGGTTCCCCTGAGTGGGTGCCACGGCATCCACCGTACACTGTGCGGCTGCATTGCTGCCGATAACAGTGATCTTCTGCCCCGGCTTCAGATGTTCTGTTGTCAGGCAGCGGCCGCGGGCATCCGCGACCATGGTATAGCCGCGTGCAAGGACTGCATATGGATTCAGTGACGCTGCCACCGCAGCAGCGGTGTGCAGCCCCTGGGTGCAGGCAGCTGCCTTTTGGGCTGCAACGGCCTGTATCTGTGCTGTCGTTTGCCGCAAAAGCTGCGCACGGACGTCAATTCCTGTTTTTTCGTTCTGCATGGCTGCAGCCGGGGGAAATGATGTTGAATTTATTATAGCACATTTCCAGGCGGGACTGTATATTTTTTTGAATATTTTGTTTGTAAAATGAATTATTTCGTGCCGCACCTGTGCCTGATCCGGCACGCAGAGTTCCGCCGCTGCGGAAGGTGTAGGAGCACGCAGGTCAGCCACATAATCCAGAATTGTGGTATCAATTTCATGCCCGACCGCAGAAACGACTGGCTTTTTACAGGCATAGGCTGCGCGGGCAATGCGCTCACTGTTGAACACCCACAAATCCTCTTTGCTACCGCCGCCGCGGGTGATTAAAATTATATCCGGGCGCGGGTCTGCATCCAGGCGGCGGATGCCATCCACAATGCTCTTTTCCGCTTCCAGCCCCTGCACACTGACGGGGGCCAGCAGCAGTTTGACCATCGGCCACCGCCGCGTGATGATGTGGATCACATCCTGCAATGCCGCACCGGTTTTGGATGTGACCAGCCCGATACACTGCGGCATAGGCGGCAGCGGGCGTTTGTGTTCAGCATCAAACAGGCCTTCGGCAGAAGCTTTTTCTTCAGCGCATCAAAGGCCATCTGGGCCGCACCAGCACCAAAGGGGCGCATATAATCGCAATACAGCTGGAATGCGCCGTCCCGCTCATACAGCGTTGCCCGGCCATACGCCAGCACCAGCATGCCGTTTTCCGGCGCAAAGCCCAACAGACGCGCTTTATCTCGGAACATCACACACTTGATGGCGGCGTTTCATCTTTCAGGGTAAAGTAGCAGTGGCCGCTTTTGTAATGGCGCGTAAAGTTGGAAACCTCGCCGCAGACGATGAGGTTATTCAGTGGTTCGCACTGCTCCAGCACCTGTTTAGCCAGCAGGTTCAGGGTGGTTACATTGATGTATTCGGCCATGCATTGATCTCCCTTGCCGCCAGGATGGACACGCCGATGGCATTATCGCTGGCAAACTTGCCGGGCACAAAATAGGCGTACTGCATCCGTTTTGTGATATAATCCCGCACGATCTCACTGCTCATCACGCCGCCTGCAAACACCACGGGCAGACCGGGGTTCCGCTCCAGGGCAGCGGCGGCCATGCGGCGCAGGGTTTCTGCCACGCAGAGCAGGCAGTACTTACTGACATATTCCGGGCTTTTGCCCTCTGCCAGCAACTTTTCGCACTGGTTCTGCAAGCCGGAAAGGCTGCAGGTTGTGCCGCGCACGCTGACTTTAGGTTTGATGTTCTCGGTGCAGGCTGCCGCCAGCTGGCTGACATAGATGCCCGCCGGGAACGCATAGCCCAGCCGCACGCCAAGGCGGTCCACTGCCTGACCCGCGTACAGGTCGCTGCTGGTGCCAATGCAGGTAATGCTGTCCGGCCCCTTGCAGTGCAAAAGGTCAGTGGTTCCGCCGGACACATGGAACACCAGCTCTTCTTTGCCGAACAGGTCTGCCCCGCTGGCCGCAAAAAGGGCCGCGGAGATATGCCCCTGCTGGTGGGTCGTTTGAACCAGCGGAATGCCTTTGGCGCGCAGAACGCTGTGGCCGCACTGACGCCCGCCAAAAAGCATGGCATATAGGATCCATCCACCGGGCGGGGCCTGGCGGATACGCCGACAGCTTCGATCTGCGTCAGGTTCACCTTTTGGCCCAGTTCTGCCAGCATTTCCGGCAGGGCGGCGGTATGGTGGAACAGCGCATCGCTCTGGCGCAGGCCCAGTTGACCTTCCCGCACGGGCAGGAAGCGTTTGCAATCGCAAACAACCTCTCCGGCGTTTGTGTCAAACACGGCCAGAGAGGTTGCGTAATTGCTTGTATCGATGCCCAGCGTTCTCATTCTTCGGCGGGCTTATCCTGCGCCCGTGCCACGGTGCCAAGCAGGCCGTTGACGAACTGATAGTCCTTGTCTGAGCCATACTTTTTGACCAGTTCAACGGCTTCGTTGATGGCAACGCTGGTCTTTTTTTCTTCGCCGTACATCATTTCAGCCAGGGCCACACGCAGAGCTACCAGGCTGACACGCGGAACGCGGGCAATGGTCCAGCCTTTGAGGTTTGCACGGATCACATCATCAATTTCTTCCGAATGGGCTTCCATATCGCGCAGAATGCGCAGGGAAAACTCATCCAGCGGATGCTCGTGGCTTTCGGGCTGGTTCAGCAGCACCGGCTGCGGATCATCCGGGTGGAAGGTTGCGGAAAAAGCCGCAAGAAAAGCATTTTCGCGTGCTTCGCGGCGGGTAAGATTCTGTTCCATTGTCACTGTTCCCATCTTTCAATTATTTATGCTGGTCTGCGGCAGGCTCTTCCAGCCCGGCAACGATCACATCCACACGGGAAACCGTAATGCCGGTCATATTCTGGATGGTCTGCTTGACGTTTTCCTGCACTTTGGCGCAGACAGGCATAATTTTGCTGCCGTACTTGGCAATTACGTGCACCTGCACCACAGCAACGCCATCGCTTAAATCCACCGTAACAGGCTTTTGCAGGCTGGCTTTGCTCAGCAACCCGCGCACGCTCTGCATGCTGCCGGAAGAAACATCGGCCACGCCATCAATTTCCAGTGCGGCCAGTTTGGCGATCTTGGCTACGACCTCATTGGAGATCTGCAGGCTGCCATCAATGCTGTTGCGTACATCCATAGCTCTATCCTCCCGCTGCCGGGTAAGCCGGCAGAATTGAATGGTTGTGATATTTGTTAATAGCTTACCACAATTTTGTACTGTTTGCAAGCAGTGTACCGTGGCTAACAGCCCGCCCGCAAAATAAAATCCAGCGGAGCCAGGGCGAGGGATAGAACACGAGATATTCCCTGCATAAAAATGCACCTGCCCGGCAGCAAAAAGCCAGGGCAATACCGCATAATTCTAAGTGCCGATACGGCGAGCGAGGCGCGGCAGCTGCTAAGCCAAAAGCGCAGATAATACTGAATGTATTATCGAGCATTTTGGCAACGCAGATGCCGTGCCGCAGCGCCGGAGCGGTGCTTAAGCCGTCAGGCGGGAATTGTGCGGTGTTGCCCCAGAGCAAATGGCCGAAAACAACCGTTCCGCTCTGGCTTTCTGATTTTGATGATTGACTGTGTTTATCTTTTGCGGCCATCTTATTTAGCGTATCCGTTTTGCAGTGCAGCAAAACGCCTTATCATAAACCATACTGCCGGCAGCTTTTATTTCTGTTCATCAGTTTCTTCCGGCGCGTTTTCCAGTTCCTGGTGGCGTTTTTTATACTCCGAAATTGCCGCCTGCATCAGCGTAAAGGTGAACACGACCGTAATAACGCCGGTCACACCGGCAACAGCCAGGCTATGGGTCGCAAACATCATGACCACCGCGGAAAGCACACCACCGACCAGGCTGCCCACAATGCTGGTGCTAAGGCTGGCCTTGATGTGGCGGTCCCAAATGCCATTGCGCAGGCATTCTTCCAGCGTGTAAAGGCACGCGGCCATAAACACGATCCATTCTCCTGCCATCTGGCTGATGTCCGCCTGCATCATAAGTTGGAATGTCATAACGACAAACAGGCCACACCACATCAGCCAGAAGCCACGGCTTTCAATTTTGCGCAGGGTCTGTTCCTGCATTTCGTCCAGCTGGTTCTTTTTTGCTGAAAATATTTTGTTTCATTTATGGTTCCTCCCAGAATAAGTCATCCAATGTTTTGCCAAGTGCTTGCAGATCGCGCGGCACAGGTTGATGGTGGGGTTATACTCCCCTTTTTCAATCGCGTTGATGGTCTGGCGCGAAAACGCCGACGGCTTCGGCCAAAGCGGCCTGTGTCATATCTTTTTCGGCACGGGCAGCTTTCAGTTTCAGGTTTTGGGCATATGGCTCCCCTTTTCTTGCATCCTTTTGTGGCAGCCCCTTGCTTTGCTGCTGTGATTACAGTATATCATGCGCCTTACATTGTGTCAAGTATATATTACATTTTGTCATCTTGTAAATTGCCGCTTCTTGCCTTTCCCGGGTGGCTATGCTATCATGGTACCAGTGCTATTTTATTATGGCAACACCGCACAATTCCCGCCTGACGGCTTAAGCACCGCTCCGGCGGCTGCGGCACGCATCTGCGTTGCCAAAATGCTCGATAAGACATCCAGTATTATCTGCGCTTTTGGCTTGGCATCTGCCGCACCTCGCTCGCCGTATCGGCACTTAGAATTATGCGGTATTGC